>Ga0194055_10004156_pt1 | contig 10945 bp, 8 predicted proteins | sample SepL449m_MetaG_FD_155482 | JGI IMG/M metagenome (GOLD analysis project Ga0194055, IMG submission 155482) | Anoxic zone freshwater microbial communities from boreal shield lake in IISD Experimental Lakes Area, Ontario, Canada - Sep2016-L442-9m | ecosystem: Environmental > Aquatic > Freshwater >... | reverse complement strand
TGGTGAGTAAGGCCGTGTCTCGTCAAATGCTGCTGCAGGAAAGGCCGGGCGGACGGATCATCAACATCGCCTCGGTCGGAGGCCTCGTGCCGCTGCGGCTGCAGTGTGCGTTTATCGCTGCCAAGGCGGGCGTCGTGAATCTCACCCGCGCGATGGCTATCGAGCTAGGGTCTCGAAATATCCTCACCAATTGCATCGCACCGGGTTCGATTCTCACCGATGCCACCACAAAGCTATTTTATGGCGACGATGGCACGTTCAAGGCAAACGTCAGGCAGTTGCTGGATCACATCCCCCTAGGCAGGCCTGGGTCGTCGGAAGAAGTCGCCCACGCAGCGCTTTTTCTTGCGGCACCCGAAAGCAGCTATATCAACGGCCACATCCTCACAGTCGATGGCGGCTGGACTGCGGGCTATACTCGCGACTTTTGAATCTCCTTTGGAAACAGAACCACAACTCCCGACGAAAAGGGCCTCGCATGGCGAAGATCACGCAGTTTAACGGATACACGCAGCAGGCTCTGGATTTGCCTGGATACACGACCCCAAAGCCCGATGTTCTGCCCGATCCGGTGATTGTAAACGTGCAAGACGGCATCCCCGTGCAGTATCCAGGCTGTGCCGGACTCGGGGTGCGGGTCGTGCATCCGGTGAATGCCAAGGTGCCTTCGAAAAGCCTTGGGCTAGTCTTGTTTTATGTGCCGCCGCACGCTCTTCTCGAACCGGGCCATCATCCCACTGAGGAGACGTACTTCATCGTGGAGGGTGAGGCAACGATGATTTTTGAGCGGTCGCGCAGGCAGGTGAAAAAAGGAGATTTTGTCTACCTTCCACCCTGGTGTCTGCATGGGATTGAAAACACGGGGCGGGAGACGGTGGTGGTACTAATCTGTACAACGCCGCCAAATCCTTAAGCTACTCTGGAAATCATACTGTTTCATCTTTCCGAGCAGCCCTAAGAAGATTCATAGCCACACACTTCGTAATTCACTCGCTCTCATTTCATCCGGGTTTGAAGGACTCAACGGCATGTCAAAGTCATTCAAGCTTGTGATCACAGACTTTATTACCGGTTCACTGGCACCCGAAGAAAATATCGTGGGAGACCTCGCGAGCATCGAGGCGTGTGATGCGCTGCATGAGGATGCACTGGTGGGCACCATCGAGAACGCCGATGCGATCATGCTGTATCACAATCTGTCGCTCACACAAAAGACCATCGCCCGCCTGACCCGGTGCAAACTGATTGTTCGTTGCGGAGTTGGATTCGATAACGTGGATTATCGATTCGCACGAGAACGTGGCATCCCTGTTGCAAACGTACCTGACTACGGCACGGAAGAAGTCGCCGATTCCGCGATCGGACTGATGCTGACGATGGTACGCGGGATTCACTTCCTCAATTCCCGGTTGCGTACGAAGCAGGGTCCGTGGATGTACACGCAAGTCGTGCCTCTCAATCGCCTTCGTGGACGGGTATTTGGCGTGGTGGGCCTCGGACGGATCGGGACGGCGACGGCCCTCCGCGCAAAGGCCTTGGGCATGGATGTGCGGTTCTACGATCCTTTGAAGCAGGATGGAACCGACAAGGCACTGGGACTTCGACGGGTCGACACGATGTCAGAATTGCTAGCGGATTCGTTCGTGCTGAGCCTGCATTGCCCCCTGACCCCACAGACGCGTCACCTGATCGACTCACGGGCACTATCGCAAATGCCAGTGGGGTCTTATCTCGTGAATACCGCGCGCGGTGCGGTGGTGGACACCGCTGCGGTGCCCGACGCAATTGCATCAGGAAGGCTAGCAGGAGCCGGGATCGACGTCCTCGAAGCGGAGCCCGCGAGGGACGATGATGCGATGGTGCGTGCGTGGCGTGACGAGAATCACCCGGCTTTTCACCGGGTCGTAATCAATCCCCATTCCGCGTTCTATTCAGAGGAAGGCCTCATGGATATGCGCATCAAGGGTTCGGACAACTGCAGACGAGCGATTCTCGGACAGGAACTGCGTAACGTCGTCAACGGGTGAGAAGCCTGTCTCGGTGGTGTAGGATCATGGCTATGGTCGGCCGTGCGTGAACTGGCTGTGTAGAAAGCCTCGCGTCACTGCCCGCTGGGATCCTCCGTCGTAACAATCAATCATGGTCCCACCACTCTCCCCCATTCCCGAATGGAGTACTGCTGACCTTCCTGAACCGAAGCCCCTTGCATGGCAAAACTGGACGAGTTTTATCGGTCCAGGCATCGTCATGATGGGAATTCAGATCGGCGGCGGCGAATGGCTTTTTGGTCCAGAGATCACTGCGAAATATGGCGGTGGACTCATGTGGATTGCGACGGTCGCAATCGTGCTGCAAGTCTTTTACAACCTTGAGTGTGGCCGCTACGCACTCTACTGCGGCGAGCCCGTCTTTACCGGTTTCATGCGCATGCGACCGGGGCCTGGGCTTTGGATGGGGCTCATGTTGTTGCTCAATGGCAGTGCCCTGATTCCAGGACTCTCAACTCACGGCGCGGCGATCATCGCTTCGCTGGTATTAGGGCGACCGCCAACCGCTGACGACAAGTGGCTTGTGATCGGCCTAGCCTATGCATGCCTTCTGGCAGTGGCACTTCCAATTCTTGTTGGAGGAAAAGTCTACAACATGCTGCAGACAGTGATGGCCGCGAAAGTATTGTTCGTGCTAGGCTTTTGTCTGTTCATCGGAATTTGTTTTGTCGAACCGTATCAGTGGTGGCAGATCTTCAGTGGATTTGTAAAGTTTGGGAATGTTCCCGTTTCCGATAGTCAAACTGGTGAAACGCTCGTCAACGCGTTTGGCTATTACTACGAGCATGGACAATGGCCAACAGTGTCCATGGCGCATATCGCTGTGCTCGGTGCCTTTGCTGGCTATGCTGGCGGCGGTGGATTATCGAATTCAACCTACAGCAATTTTGTACGCGACAAAGGCTGGGGAATGGGGAGTCTCGTGGGGGCTATTGGCAGTGCCGTCGGCGGCACTCATGTAACCTTGAGCCACGTCGGCACAGTCTTTCCCATAAACGCTGACAACCTCCGGCGCTGGCGTGGTTGGTGGCGATACATCCTGACGGATCAGATCTATATCTGGGCACCTGGTTGCTTTATGGGCATGGCGCTTCCGGCGTTGATGTCGATCAGATTTGCTCCGTACTCCACTCTTCAGGAGAGCGGTCTTGCATGGTCTGCGGCAATCATTACTGCAGACGGAATGCGACTGGCGCCGGGACTGGCCCCTGCAGTCACAAAACTTCTCTGGGTCACTGCTCTTTTTGCGGGCATAGCGGTGATGCTACCCAGCCAGATGTCGATCATCGATGACTTCAGTCGTCGATGGACAGATGCCATCTGGACCTCTCATCAACGCGTTCGTAATACTTTTGGTCCTCGCGACGTAAAAAAAATCTATTATGGGATTCTCGCAAGCTACGTGCTTTGGTCCCTTGTCTGCGCTTACCTCTTTAGCACCTACGGTACTCCGAAACTAATGACCATCGTCATTGCGAACCTAAACAACCTCGCCATTGGCATCACGTCGATTCAGCTTCTCTGGATCAACCACACGCTTTTACCCCGAGAACTTCGTCCCCGCTGGTACCACACGCTCGGGGTTGGATGCTGTGCAATTTTTTATCTCGGTCTCGCACTTCTTGTATTTTTCGAAAAACAATGGCCCGCGTTTCTGCACTGGTGGGCCAATCAGCTTGGCCCACCCTGACCTGCCCCACCGCCTCCGCCGATGCATCAGTCCGACAATGGCAGCACCGATCGCGGCGAGGCCCGCTGTGTTTGCAAACAGTTGCAGAACATCCGTGCCGTTGTTGTATGTGCCACCACTGAAAATGCGGTTGAGTACGCTGCCGAAATGCACGCTGCCGTTGCCATTCACAAGGTCGTATGTTCCTGCTGTAAAGAGCGGGTTGGCGATATCGAACGTGGTGCTCGTTGCACCGGACAGGCCAAACATAAGGCCCGTATTGACCGTGACGGTGCCGGGTGAATTGCCAGGCAGAAACGACCCGCGCACGGCCAGCGTATGGCCATTTCCAGAGAGTGTTCCGGACCCGGTCAGATTCCCGGTGGAGGGCAGCGAGTAGGTGCCCGACGCGAGAGCGGCGATGTCAAAGAAACCGCCAGTGCCAGGCGAGAGGCCGCCGGTGCCAATCGAGCCTGTTCCAGAGAGCGCCAGCGTACCGCCGGAGATCGTGGTGAGGTTCGAGTAGGAGTTGGCCCCTGAGAACGTAAGCGTGCCAGCACCCTGCTTTGTGACTGCAACTGAACCGCTGATGATGCCTGAGTAGGTGAAGGCATCGGAGCGGTTGAAGAGCTGAGGCCCTTCAGAAATCGAACGGAGGCGTTGGGTGCGGCGCTGGAGTGGCTCGAGACAACGACCGGATTCGACAAGGCTAGGCAGCGGACTCGTCATTCGAAATTCGAATGGCAACCATCAACACCTCGTCGCTCCCGATAATTGTCGTCAGGTGCCCTTTGCCTCGTGTGTCTTCAAGCAGGCAGATACTCCCCGCCCTCAGTTCACACTGGCTGCCGTCGCTTACGCGGACAGTGGCTTGCCCACCCATCACGAACACCCATTGTCTGTAGGGTGTGCAATGCCAGCCACCAACCCAGTCCGCAGCGAATCTCAGGAGGTTCCACCCTGCAGACTTGCTCATTGCAGAAACATCGAGTGGTGGTGTGGGCGGTGCAAATCGCTCTGACTGAACCGTAATGGTCGCAGTTTCAGTGTGTGACTCACCTGCATCGTCCGAAAATACGCGGGTGTATTCCAGAGGTCGCTGCATATTCAGTGATTTCCTATTTCACGTTCGTGTTTCGTGTTCCATCTCTTGTCTAGGAGATCCCATTTCATGAGTGACCTCGAACTGATCGAAGCCGTGGCTAAGAAGACCGGCGAGTCCCAGAAGTGGAAGCTCATCCCCGACTCGGGCCATGAGTTTTGCCCACGCGATCCGTGAAGTGTCGTGCAAGTGCGGCTTTTCTCCAGAATCGCAGCAGTCACCGGCGGCATGCGAGTCGCTCTGCTTGTTGATGTTCCCTTTTCGCCAGCGCCGTCACGGCGATCGAATCTATTCAACTTTCCAGGCTTCGTTGAAGAAGCCGGAGTTGAGTACTTTTTCTGCGACGGTTGAAGCGGGCGCGTCGGCGAGATTCTCACCGACCTTCAGGATCGCCCAGTCGCCCAGGCGGGGGAATACCATGTAGCTGAAACGGAGTTCCTCGTCGTGATACGTGTGGCCGCTGTTCAGGACGATGTATCGACCTGCGGCGCCGGGTAGGGGATTAGGGTAAATCAACTGGATGCCGTGATCGTGGGATGAGTGAATTTCTTTGCCGAGTTGCAGCGTATCGCTGTTCCACTTGATTGGAAGTTGCAGCAGGATCTTGTTAATCCAGGAATTGCTACTAGGGTCGCCGAACAGAATCAGATTCTTTCGGCTCACGTCGTCGTCAGTCACGTCAGTGTCGTTCTTGAGGGGCAAGTCGCCACGGTAGTGACGACGCCATTCATCGGCGAACCGTTTCATGTTTGCGTCGGCCCAGGCGCCAATGGCCGGGTTCCATGGCTTGCCCGTTCCACGGACGCACAGGAAGGGGCGTGCGAAAGCGTCATCAATCGGGCCTTGAAGTCCTGGACGCTTCCCGATGAGCGTCACCGCGTCGAGCGTGCCTTGAACGCGCCATGTTCCCGCATGTTGTTCGATGACGATCGGACGATTTATTCTGGATGAGAACTCGGGCAGGACGATCTTGATCCCGCGAATCGTGAGCGACGCTCCGGCGGCCTGCAGAGCGGGGGGATGGATTGCGAAGCGGGTGATGTTATTGAGTTCTGTGACGTTGATCGAATCATCGGCTTCGACGCAGGCTTCGATTTTCGCTCGCTCGTAGTGCGACTTTAGACCAAGAATCTCAACCCAACTGCAGCGGCTGAATTTGAGTGTCCAGGTGACGAAGTGGATCTGTTTGGGAAACGGGTCACGGCCCTTGGCGGCGTATTCACCCAATAACCTCAGTTGTTCTTCCATGACCTTGGGCGTAATCCCGTGACCAGCGCCGACATCCACCAGGCCGACAAACGGAATCCCTTCCTTCGCGAATTCCTTTTCGATCAACTGGTGTGAATTATAGTACGGATCTTGGTCACCCATCGCTGCGACCACGGGCACCATGCGGGCATTGGCGGTGTAATCGATTGCATCGACCATGTGCAGCATTGTCTTCTGCCACGAGGTTAACGGTTCGAGACGCACGAAGTGCTTCCACGCCGAGTTTGCGAACACAAATGTATCGACGGGTCCTGCGGCGGGACCGACGGCGACGTAACGATCTGGCCGCTTGAGGCCGAGTTGCCATGAACCGACTCCTCCGAGTGAACTGCCACGCAACACGATCCGTGAGCGATCAATTTGATAGTCGCGGCAGACGGCCTCAATCGCTTCGTCGACATCCGTTTCACCCTCGAAACGGTAGGCGTTTTCACCGAGTCGACCCATGGGACGCAGTTCGATGAAGTTGTTTTCAAAAACCGTTGGCTCTTCTTCGTCTCCTCCATCAAAGCCGTTGATGAATCGAAGTTCGCCAATCCCGGTTGCTGCGGTGCTGCCGTGAAGGACGACATCCAGCCGCATTGGTTTGGCCGGATCGTAGCTCGAGGGGACGACCAAGTGATAAGGCTGTACCGAATTGTCCACTTCCGAAATAAAGCCGCGAACGCTACGTCCCCGTTTGTCTGCCCACGGGTGTCGACCTGTGGCGAGGGCGTCGATTCGTTGTTTCGCGCGACCCAGTCCCTTTTGGACCTGTTCGCGCGCGTTCGCATCGGAGATCGGTCCAAAGTCGAGTGCCCAGACGACCGCTTTGACAAACAATTGGGCATCGGCCCAGCGATCCAAGTTCAGATTCCCTCTGGCGCAGAGCGCCGTCAGGCGTTCCTGCAGCGGTTTCAGTTCGGCAAGGAATGCGGTCCGCTCAGCATCGGTGAGGGGACCTGGTTCCGCGGGTGTGGCGAGCGTTACCGGCTGTTGTGACCGCGCGATGGAAATCGGTGAGGTCAGCGTCAGGATGATGGCGAACAGAGTAAATACCGGTCGCCAGAGAGAGGGGAACGTTGTGTTGATGATCACGATGCACTTTCAGAGGGACGGCGTTCGACCAATACGTGGCTCAAACGACGAACGATTATTCGAGCTGAAACAATCTTGCCAGTGCTGCGTCACACCTGAAAAGTCGGCTGTGAAAGGATAGCCCGTCAACGGCACTTGCATAAGCGTTGGACGGTTGAAGAACTGCCGATTGAGTGAAGGGAGTAGGTCAACTTTAAGTGGCACGAATCGGTTCAGAATAAGCGGGTCGTCCGTAGAGCGTCTGGCGGGCAACGCTCCACCAACCCGGTCGATCGAGCGACAAATAGGGGGAGTCCTTCGGCAGCATGGCGACCAAGTGGGCGTGTGCCTTCTTGAGATTGTGATAAGGCAACGATGGGAAAAGATGGTGCAGCGCGTGGTAGCGAATTGAAAACGGAAAGAAGAGGAGCGTCAGCGGATCGTTGCTAGTGTAATTACACGAATCGATGATGTGTGATTCAAAATCGACTCGGCTGCCATCGCCATGGAGGTGGTGGTCGGCCAGCAACCGCATCTGATTGAGGAATACGGTGGCCAGTGCCAAGGCATAGAGCATCGGGATGCGCGACCAGTGGTGGACTCCCAAAACAATCAGCAGCGGAATGAGCATTGCTCGCAGAAAACAAAGGCCCTCTACGGCCATGATAGACCGCCTGTCGGTCGGCGTAATCGTGCGTTCATACCGTCTATTAAATGTGAGTGATGAGGCTCGTCGCAGTGTCCAATCGCGCAGCTTGGGGTGGAGAAATGTCAACGGCGCCAGCAGGAATCGCAGAAATACCAACAGTGGAAATACAGCGACGAATGCCGTGTAGCAAATAATGCTACGGAGGTTTCCCGACTCCATAACGTTTGCCATGTATTCGGGATCTTCCGCCGTGCTGTACATCCGCTGGCTGTGATGGTCGCGGTGGTGTCGCGTAAAAAATGGACTCGGGGTGAGCGTGATCACGCCGGCGAGCAGATTCCAGGTGGCTTTAAAGACCGGCATCTCATGCTGTCCAAGGTGGCAGACTTCGTGAATCAGTGACCCGAGGCGATAGAGCCAAAACGCGGCCATGAAAAAAGCCAGTACCTGCCACCACGATCCAAGCGGCGAAACAAGATAGATAGAGGCTGATGTGTAACCGGCCGTGAGGCTCAGAAGAAAATCGGCCCAGTATCGCAGCGGCGAAACGCGAAAAAAATCAGTGTCCGATTCACAGATCGCCTGTCGAGCCTGTCGGATCCATGGCGACGCTATTTCTTCAGCATTGTGATCATCGCTATCAACGGTTGACCTAGCTTGGGTTGTGGTTTGCATTGGGCCTCTCTATGAAGGATGAGTATTATGAATTAGGAACTTGCAAAAAAGCGATCGGGCTTCGCGACTGGCGTATGCTAGGTCTCATAAGCGAGGCCCATACCCCATGCCGTCGATCGCACCGAAAAGTCCAACCGTATAAGGATAGGCGGGCCAACGGCACTGTCGCAAGGACCTAGTGGTCGATCGGTCAACTCAGGCCACCCCAAACGTTTAGGCGATGGTCGTGGCCGTTTTCGCTCGTGCGTCCCCAACCGGCACTTTATCCACGGACTGCTCGCCTGTTGAACGATCAATGGGCTAACCGCTGATGGATCATCGCCGTTCATGAGGTATTCTTCAGGCTATCGCCGAAAGAGCACGAGCGAAGCGTTCGTGGTTATTTCTGTCGTCCTTTTCCCTTCTGCGTATGCAGTCAATTGAGTCCCGCCACGCCGAGCATGACATGCCGTCTTCCCGATTCGCATCAGTGTCCGTTTTCATCGGGTTTCTCGCCTGCGCCTTTGCGTCTTGTAGCAAATCCGCTGATTCACTCGCCGTCTCCAAGCCGCAATCCAGTGGGGTCGCGTCTACCCAGAGTCCGGTTGCGCAGCCCAACTGGATTTGGGCTTCCACGCCGGCGCCGCAACCCGATCGTGAGCGGGTGTGGTTTCGGAAGCAGTTCGCGATTGATCGCCGCTGCGAATCGGCCAAGCTCTTCATCTGCGGTGACGATGGTCTGAACGTCTTTATCGACGGCCGCGAGGTTCTCAGCAGCGATTCATGGACGACGCCAACGTTCAAAGACGTGAGTCATTTCCTGCCGTCGAAAGAACGGCCCGATGGCGTGGGCCAGCACGTCATCGCGATTGAAACGCGCAATGACGCCGGCGTAGGCGGCATTATCATTCAAATGGATATTGAATCGTTCAACGGACCACCTCAGAAGATCGTCACCGACCAATCGTGGCTCGCCGTTCACGGCCCGGCCGATGGCCCGTGGATGCAGGTCGGCTACGACGATCACGCGTGGCCTGCGGCGAAGATACTAGCTCCGCTGGGCAGTGGGCCGTGGGGGAAGAAAATCAACGAACAAACTTTCACAGCCATTGCCGCGCTGCGAGTGCCGACGGCCACGCCCGTTGCTGAGATGAAAATAGCGAAGGGCTTCAGGGTCGAGTTGCTCTATGCGGTTCCGAAAGATCAAGAAGGTTCGTGGGTGTGTATGTGCCTAGACACAAAAGGGCGCATGATTGTCTGCGATCAACATGGCGGATTATATAGGCTCACATTGCCGCCGCTCGACAAGACTTTGCCGCCGACAATTGAAACGATCGACGTCGACATCGGCGAAGCTCAAGGACTCCTTTGGGCTTTCGACAGCCTGTATGTCAACGTGAACAAAGCCACCAAGTACCCGCACGGCCTCTACCGCGTTCGCGACACCAATGGCGACGATAAACTCGATCGGGTTGAAAGCCTCCGTGCATTCATCGGGGGCGGCGAACATGGCCCACACGCCGTTGCCCTTGCTCCCGACGGCAAGTCGCTGTACGTCGTCATTGGTAATCAAACCAAGCAAACAGAACTCGCCGACAGCCGGGTGCCGCTGCATTACGGCGAAGATCATCTGTTGCCTCGCATGCCCGACGGCCGCGGTTTCATGTCGGATGTGTTGGCTCCTGGTGGGTGTATCTACCGCGTTGATCCCGACGGAAAGCGATGGGAACTCATCGCCAACGGATTTCGCAACGAGTACGACGCGGCGTTCAATCGTGTTGGAGAACTTTTCACCTACGACGCTGATATGGAATGGGACATGAACACGCCGTGGTACCGACCAACGCGAGTAAACCACGTCGTGAGCGGCGGTGAATACGGGTGGCGTAACGGAGCCGGGAAGTGGCCCCCCTATTATCTCGACAGCGTCGGTGCTGTGGTGAACGTTGGCCCGGGTTCTCCGACCGGCATAACGTTCGGCTACGGAACCGCGTTTCCAGCCAAGTACCAAGACGCGTTATTTCTCTGCGATTGGAGCTACGGCAAGATCTATGCGTTGCACCTCACGCCAGACGGCGCGTCGTACACGGGGCAGCTCGAGGAGTTCGTGGCCGGGTCGCCGTTGCCGCTGACCGACATCGTGGTGAACCCGCACGATGGCGCACTCTACTTTGCCATCGGTGGTCGCAAGACGCAGTCGGGCCTGTATCGCGTGACATATACGGGCAACGAATCGACTGCGGCGACGGCGATGGAAGTCGACAGCGGAAGTGATCTTCGGGTGTTACGGCGAAAGCTAGAGACATTCCATCGTCCCGACCCTGGCGCCGTTGCTGCGGTGTGGAACTATTTGGGGCACGCCGACCGGGCTATTCGCTACGCGGCACGAATCGCACTGGAGCACCAACCGGTTGAGGAATGGAAAGAGAGAGCATTGCAGGAGCCAAACGCTCGGGCTGCGATACCCGCGTTGCTGGCCCTTGTGCGATCGTCGGCAA
>Ga0194055_10004154_pt1 | contig 10947 bp, 12 predicted proteins | sample SepL449m_MetaG_FD_155482 | JGI IMG/M metagenome (GOLD analysis project Ga0194055, IMG submission 155482) | Anoxic zone freshwater microbial communities from boreal shield lake in IISD Experimental Lakes Area, Ontario, Canada - Sep2016-L442-9m | ecosystem: Environmental > Aquatic > Freshwater >... | reverse complement strand
CCTCAAGTTCTGGATAATCATCATCTGCATTGACGTGAATAATCTTTGCAAGCTCGTCATTATCAATAACGGGAAATGCAAGTGAGATTTGCTTACAGGATTGCGGTCCTGGATCAAGCAAGTTATGTTCTGGACCAAGAGATCCACCCAAACTAGTGACCAGCTCTTCGCGGATTGCATCCAGCGGTGGATTTGTTACCTGGGCAAAGAGCTGCGTGAAGTAATCAAAGAGAAGACGTGGTTTGGCCGAGAGAGCAGCAATTGGGGTATCGGTTCCCATTGAACCAAGCGCTTCTCCCCCACCTTTAGCCATGGGAGTAACGATGATTTTGATTTCTTCTTCGGTGTAACCAAATGCCTTTTGGCGACGAATGACAGATTTGTGTGGGTAGACGATATGTTCGCGCGAAGGAAGTTCAGAGAGTTTGACCATTCCATCGTTGAGCCACGTGCCGTAAGGCGCAGCATCTGCGAGTGAATCCTTAATCTCATCATCTTCAATAATGCGTCCTGCTTCGATATCAACGAGGAACATCTTTCCTGGTTGCAGACGACCCTTGCGGACAATCTTTTCAGCAGGGAAATCGAGAACGCCAACTTCTGAAGCCAAGACAACGAGGCCATCATCAGTTACCCAGAAACGTGATGGACGTAGACCATTGCGATCGAGCACTGCTCCTACTTGATGGCCATCGGTAAAGGTCACACATGCAGGTCCATCCCACGGCTCCATGAGGGATGCGTGGAATGCATAAAAGTCACGACGCTTTTGCGACATCGTTGCATGGTTCTCCCATGCTTCAGGGATCATCATCAAGACAGAGTGGGCAAGTGATCGTCCACCTAAGTAGAGAAGTTCAAGAACTTCATCAAAGGAAGCTGAGTCTGAGCCAGACATTTCAACGATGGGAAATAGTCTTTTGAGGTCTCCGCCAATGACATCACTTGCAAGAAGTGATTCGCGAGCACGCATCCAGTTGCGATTTCCCTTAACGGTATTGATTTCACCGTTATGGGCAATAAAACGATATGGATGTGCAAGCGGCCAAGATGGGAATGTGTTGGTAGAAAAACGTGAGTGCACAAGTGCTAGCGGAGAAACAACGCGCTTGTCGCTGAGATCAGGGAAGAATTCTTCCAGTTGCCCAGTAGTGAGCATGCCCTTATACACAATTGTCTGCGAAGACAGTGATGGGAAGTAGAGATCAAGTCCATGCTCGGCACGTTTGCGCAGTGCGAATGCTAAGCGATCAAGTGCTATCCCTGTCTCGCCCTTCTTTCCAGAAATAAATATTTGCTTGAACTGTGGCATGACAGATACAGCAGTCTTGCCAAGTGAGGAAGAGTTAATCGGGAGTTCGCGCCACCCAAGAACGTTGAGTCCTTCTTCAGATGCAAGCTGAGCAATCTCGGCTTCAACGTCAACGCCTTGCGCAATAAATGCAATTCCAGTTGCGTAGTGGTCGGCTGCTGGTAAATCAAAGGTAGTTACTTCTTGATAGAAAGCATCTGGCACGCGAATAAGAATTCCTGCACCGTCGCCACTATCGGGTTCAGCACCGGATGCGCCGCGGTGTTCAAGATTACGAAGTGCGGTTAACGCTTTCTCAACAATCTCATGTGTTGCAATTTTATTAAGGGTGGCAACCATCGCAACGCCGCATGCGTCATGTTCATTCGCAGGGTCATAGAGACCCTGAGCTGCGGGATAGTTCGATGAGAGTGCCATTACCCGTTGTCCTTTTTGTAAGTATCACAAGGGACAACTTTGGCCCGGTAGTTCGTGGTGCAGGTGTTTCAGTAGTAAAAGGGTAGCAAGGGGGTGCTTTAGATGCCACTCACGTGAAGGATCTGGCCAATTCCCGCGGTAATTGCCATACCGAGGCAACCTCCACCGATGACGCGCAAGGTTGGAATCAGCAGCTTCGAACCAGCCGTCTTAGCGCTGACAATTCCCGTAACAACGAGTCCGACCAGAGTGAAACCAATGATGCTCCATGCAGCTTTTCCGGCTGTTGGTGCAAAGGCTCCAACGAAGGGAATGAGGCCACCTAATGTAAATGCAGAAGCTGAAGCAATTGCAGCCTGTACTGGGCGCGCCTTTGTATGTGGGTGTTGTCCCAGTTCATCGCGCAGATGCGCAGCCAATGGATCTTTATCATGCATCGTTTGTGCAACCTGCGTGGCAAGTTCTCTTGGTAAACCGCGGTTGATATAAATCTCAACGAGCTCTTCAAACTCACCTTCAGGATCAGTTGCTAAATGTTCAATCTCTAAAAGACGATCAGATTCTTCAATATCGTTCTGTGATCGCACTGAAACATATTCACCAACAGCCATCGACATTGCTCCTGCTGCGATTCCGGCAGCTCCGGCTGTAACTAAGAATCCTTGTTCTCCAGATTTTGCCGCTGCAACACCAATCATCAAACTGGCAGTGGATACGAGTCCATCATTTGCACCAAGAACTGCAGCGCGCAACCAGCCCGCACGATGGGTGCGATGTTGTTGATTGCGACGATAGACATCTTCGAGAGCCATATTTGTAGCCTACCGCTTTCTCTTCAATAATCGCGTTAAGAGGACTGCGCCAAATAGCGCAGCGATGAGGGCTACATATTGATTGAGGCGTAGCCCTGCAATGGTGTGGGCTTGATCGATACGTAAGCCTTCGATAAAGAAACGTCCACCGCTATAGAGGGCGATGTAGAGAGCGAAGAGAGAACCTTCGGGAAGTTGTCGATGAAGCTTCAGTAAAATAGTGGCAACTACTACGCACCAGATAGATTCGTAGACAAATGTGGGATGGAAAGTTGAATACTGTTCAAATCCAATTGGTCTTAAGGTTTGGGGAATCTCCACTGCCCATGCTGCCTTGAGCGGACGTCCAAAGAGTTCCCCATTGAACCAATTACCCCAGCGACCAATAGCTTGAGCGATAAGAATCCCTGGAGCAAGTGCATCAGCAAAGGCTAAGAAGGATGGCAACTCGCGCATCTTGGCAATTCGTGAATATGAAAGATATGCGACACACGTTCCAAGTGCTATTGCTCCCCAAATTCCAAGTCCGCCATTCCAAATGCGGAAAGCGCTAGTGAATTGGGCGCCGCTTCCAAAATATTTTTCCGGTGTTGTGGCCACGTGATACAGCCGGCCACCAATGACGCCGGCAGGAACTGCAAAGATTGCGACATCACTTACTACTCCAGTTGCGTTGGGGTAAGCGCTGACCAACCTCTTATTCCCTAACCACAACGCGATTGCTACCCCTGCAATGATGCAGAGAGCATAGAAATGAATTGTCAGAGGTCCAATTGCAACTGCCGATATAGTCGGAGTTGGAATTGAGAGTCTCGGCATTATCCGCGCTCTATAGCTGCTTTAAATTTATCTGCGCTGAAGTATTCGGTTTTGCGATCAAGTTCTTTGCCGTTTACAAAAACGGTTGGAGTTGAATTTACATTTGCTTTTGCGCCAGCTGCAGCCACATTGGAGACCCACCCTGTGTAGGACATTTTATTGACACACGATGTAAAAGTCTTTGAGGTAATACCTGCTGCTTGTCCCAGTACTACGAGCACATCGTTAGACCAAGCTCCAGAATTTTCAGGCTGCTGGTTTGCATAGAGCGTTTTGTGATAACTCAAGAACTTACCTTCATCCGCTGAACAGGCAGCTGCATTCGCTGCATTGATTGACTCTGGCCCCAAGAATGAAAGTGTGTGATACACAACCGTTGCCTTCTTATCTGTAATGAGAGATTCGAGGTAATCGCCATTCATCTTCTCAAATTGCTGACAGATTGGACATTGGAAATCTTCGTAGATATCGACAACGGGAACGCTCTTGAGATCGCCATTAAAGACGATGCCATATCCATTAGATGAAGAGACGCTCGCTGGAATAGCGGCCGATTTCTTTGTTCCCTTTGAAATCAAAGTTGGGACGAGCATCAACAGCACAACTCCTACAACTACTGCAACGACAAGGTTGCGGGTGAAGTTATCTTTGCCAGGTTTCTGATTAGCCATTGATCTATTCTCCATTTGAGGTGTTTCGGTCTAGTCCCAATTTACTTTGAGGATAGCGGAAAAGGTAAATCGCAATGAGCGCTAAGGCGCTATCACGCAGGATTTCGGGGAGATAGTTGGTAGCACCGGGTGCAACCTGTCCCCCTCCACCAAAGCATCCACAATCGATCGAAAGTCCACGGGCCCAAGCCTGTGAAATTCCAAAGATGAAAATCACCATAAGAGATCCGCCGACAGCAGCCGCGATTCGGGTTGCTGCGCCAAGAATAAGAAGGACTCCCACTGCAATCTCAAGAAAGGGAAGAGCGATACCCAAAAAATTAGCGACTGAGATTGGCAAGAGTTCATAGGCACGCACTGCCATCTGAGATTTATCAAGATGTTGGTATTTCAGTAGACCTGCAGCCAATAAAACGCCACCCAGAATTAACCGACCAAGCAGTCCTGCCCATGGAAAATATTTCTTCATCGACCTTCACGTACTCCTAACGCCAATTCAGATGCCAATTCTCGCACTGCAGTGAGTCCGGATTCTTCATCGGGCGCATCTTGAATCGCTTTGATAAACGCTGAGCCGACAATGACGCCATCTGCGTAACCAGCAACACCTTTCGCTTGCTCGCGAGTTGAAACTCCGAGTCCAACAGAGACTGGAAGGCCAGTTGTTGTACGAATGCGCGCAACAAGATCGGGTGCCCCAGAAGAGACAGATGTACGTGTTCCCGTTACACCCATCAAACTTGCAGCGTAGACAAAGCCACCACATTGAGATGTTACAAGCGGAAGTCGTGTATCAGTCGTGCTTGGCGCAACGACATAGATGGGATTAATGCCAGATTTGGCGACAGCTGCCTTCCATGTTCCGGACTCTTCGATAGTGAGGTCTGGCGTAATAACACCTGAACCGCCATTGTCGACGATCGCTTGTGCAAACTTTTCTACTCCATATTTTTCGATTGGATTCCAGTAGGTCATAACTACCGCGGCTATTCCAAGTCCCGATGCAGTTGCTAACGCATCAAAAACCTCGCGCGCACCTGTACCTTGCGAAAGTGATTGATCTGCCGCAGCCTGAATAGTTGGTCCATCCATGACGGGATCGCTATAGGGAAAACCAATTTCGATGGCATCTACTCCCCCATCGACAAATGCCTTGATGACCTTTTTACATCCCTCAACAGTGGGAAAACCTGCAGGGATATAGGCGATGAGCGCTGCGCGATTTTCAGAGCGAACTTTGACGAAGAGATCATCAAGAGGGGTTGTCATTTAGAGCGGGATTCCAAAGTACTGCGCCGCCGTTTGTACATCTTTATCGCCACGTCCAGATAGATTAATAAGAATAATTGCATCGGGTCCTAGTTCATTTCCTACTTGCATTGCTCCGGCTAGCGCATGCGCAGTTTCAATTGCGGGAATGATTCCTTCAGTCTGCGAAAGAAGTGCAAATGCATGCATTGCTTGCGCATCTGTAATAGGACGGTACTCAGCGCGTCCAATATCATGCAGATATGCATGCTCTGGTCCAACGCCTGGGTAATCAAGTCCTGCAGAAATTGAGTGGGATTCAATTGTCTGGCCATTGCTATCTTGCAAGACATAGGTACGGTTTCCGTGAAGAACTCCTGGTGACCCACCTGAAATAGAAGCTGCATGGCGACCAGTTTCGACACCGTCTCCCGCTGCTTCAAGACCAATTAATCGTACGGATGGATCTGAGATAAATCGATGGAAAATTCCGATTGCATTGGAGCCACCACCTACACAGGCGAGCACAGCGTCTGGAAGGCGACCGGTGAGAGCAAGAACTTGTTCGCGTGATTCTTCGCCGATAATTTTATGAAAGTCACGGACCATAGATGGGAATGGATGTGGTCCTGCAACAGTACCCAATAAGTAATGTGTAGTTTCAACGTTTGTTACCCAATCGCGCATCGCCTCATTAATGGCATCTTTCAAAGTGCGCGAACCTGAGGTCACTGGAATGACCTCTGCACCAAGCAATTTCATTCGTGCGACGTTCAGTGATTGGCGCTTTGTATCTTCTTCACCCATATAAACAACGCATTCAAGTCCCATGAGCGCTGCCGCTGTTGCCGATGCAACACCATGTTGACCAGCGCCAGTTTCAGCGATGATGCGCTTCTTTCCCATTCGCTTGGTAAGAAGTGCTTGTCCCAAAACATTATTGATCTTGTGGCTACCTGTGTGATTAAGATCTTCGCGCTTGAGAATAATGCGCGCACCACCTGCATGCTCTGCAAATCGCTTCGCTTCGGTGATGATGCTCGGGCGACCTGTATAGGTGCGATGTAGTTCTGCTAACTCGGCGATAAATGTGGGATCTGTCTGCGCCTTGATACGTGCAGCATCGAGTTCTTCGAGAGCGCCAATCAGCGCTTCAGGAACAAAGCGACCGCCATAAGGGCCAAAGTGGCCAGCAAGATCCTCGACAGTTGTCATGGCGAAAGCCTACCCGCGACCTAGTAATTCGCGCATGGCGGAAATTGGATTACCAGATTTTACGAGGGCTTCACCTACGAGAATTGCTGTAGCGCCCGCATTCTGAGCAAGCTCGACATCGGCCCGTGAAGAGATTCCAGATTCAGCGACGCGAATCACAGATGTTGGTATTCGAGGAATGAGATCGCTGAAAGCAGCACTGTCGACATCAAGGGTCTTGAGGTTACGTGAGTTAACTCCGATGATGCGTGGCTCAATCTCCATCGCACTTTCAAGTTCTTGTGCCGTATGAATCTCGATCAGGGATGCCATACCGAGTTCGGTGGCAAGATCGTAAAAATCTCTGAGTTGGTGCTTGGAAAGTGCGGCAACAATAAGCAAGACGATATCTGCACCATGCGCACGTGCTTCAAGAAATTGATATTCATCGACCATAAAATCTTTACGGAGTACAGGAATTGCAACTCGTTTGCGAACTGCATCAAGATCTTCGAGCGACCCACCAAATCGCCGTCTCTCAGTAAGAACGCTGACAGCTGCAGCTCCTGCTTCTTCATATTGCTCGGCAAGGGAGGCTGGATCTGCAATCGGTGCAAGGGAACCCTTACTAGGTGATGAACGCTTTACCTCGGCGATTACATTCATTTCATTGCGTAGAAGGAATTGATGTGCATCAAGTGCCGGAGCGATATCTTCGATTCGCTGATGAATCTGAGCAAGTGGAAGTCTGCGGGCTGCTAAATCTTCGCGCACTCCTTCGATGATGGAGTCCAGAACGCTCATTTAGCATCCTCAGTTGGGTCTATTCCTTTATCGAGTGAATTCCAGGTCGAAAGCTTTCTCGGTGCTCGTTCGTAGCGAGTTGAGAGTCTTACCTTGCGGCTGATCGAAATCGCAAGCACGCCAATTAAAATAAGTGAGAATGCAAGTTTAAACATTAGCGTCGCTGCAATTCATTAGCGGCAGTGATTGAGCCAAGGACGGCCGCTGCCTTATTGAGAGTCTCTTCATTCTCGGATGCAGGATCTGAGTCTGCAACAAGGCCAGCACCTGCTTGCACATATGCGGTTCCTTTATGGAGAAGAGCGGTTCTAATTGCAATACAGGTATCGATATTTCCGGTGAAATCAAAGTACCCGATAGCACCACCGTAGAGTCCTCGACGCGTTGGTTCGAGAGTCTCAATGATCTCCATTGCTCGTGGCTTAGGTGCTCCAGATAGTGTGCCAGCAGGAAAGACAGAGAAGAGCGCATCAATAGGTGTTGAATTCTTCGAAAGTTTTCCGATAACTGTTGAAACTATATGCATCACATGTGAATATCGTTCGATATGCATGAAATCGATAACTTCAACGCTTCCTGGTGCACATACTCGCCCCAAATCATTGCGACCAAGATCGACCAGCATCAAGTGCTCGGCGCGCTCTTTGGGATCTGCCAGTAGCTCTTCACCTAAGCGAATATCTTCTTCAACGGAGGCAGAACGTCTGCGAGTTCCTGCAATCGGATGAACCATCACTTCAGTTCCCGTCACCTTCACAAGTGCTTCAGGGCTTGAACCCACAACTTCAATTCCATCTTCAAATCTAAAGAGATACATATAAGGGCTTGGGTTATTAAGACGCAGCATGCGATAGACATCGAGTGCATCAGCAGTACACGGCATAGAAAATCTCTGCGATAGCACTATTTGGAATGCTTCTCCAGCACGGATTTCCTCTTTAGCGATTTCAACTTTGGAGATAAATTCGCTTTCAGTCATATTGCGTTCAAATTCAGGGGTGCGCTTTGCAGGAATCTGGGAGACGTCGCCTGCAAGTGGAGTAAGAAGCTCTGCCTGCATGCGATCGAGTCGTGAAACTGCATCTGCATAGGATTCATCAATACGTTCATCTGAACCATCCCAGTTAATTGCATTAGCAATGAGAGTGATTGTTCCTTCGCTGTGATCCATGACTGCTAGGTCGCTAGTCAACATAAATGCAATTTCAGGCAGTTCGATATCTTTCTTCGCAAGCGTCGGAAGCTTTTCGAGTCTGCGCACCGAGTCATAGCCCATATAGCCAACGAGACCACCAGTAAGCGTTGGAAGACCTGCAATCTTTGGTGATTTCAAATGTGCAACAGTCTTGCGTAGCGCATCAAGTGGATTCATGCCTTGCGGTACGCCCGCAGGAGGTTTTCCAATCCATACTGCAACACCATCTTTTTCGGTCAACGTTGTTTGGCTGTGGGCGCCGATAAATGAATAGCGAGACCAGACTCCCCCATGCTCCGCAGACTCCAAAAGAAATGTTCCGGGTAAATTCTTAGCAAGTTTCTTATAGACATTGAGAGGGGTTTCGCCATCGGCGAGAAGCTTGCGATAGACAGGGATGACATTGTGAGTCTTCGCGAATTCGCGAAATTCTTCTAGCTTCACTTCTGTAACTCAATATTTCTGTGGAAGCAGCTGCGATCGCCTGTATGACATGCAGCGCCAATTTGTTCAACTTTTACAAGAAGTGCATCTCCATCGCAATCGATAGCTATTGACTGAACAATTTGAAAATGGCCAGATGTAGCGCCTTTCTCCCAGAGTTCGTTACGACTGCGGGACCAGTACGTTGCCTTTCCGGTTTCAAGAGTGGCAGCAAGTGATTGTGCATTCATATAGGCAAGCATGAGGACTTCACCGGTCTCTGAATCCTGTGCAATAGCTGGAATAAGTGAAGCGGGATCTTTGAGGAGCGCAGCAATATCTGGTGTTAGCTCTGTGCTCATGGACATATTCTGCCCTACGCCATGTGGGCGTTGCGCACTGAATAATTATGGCTGGAAAGGTATTTCTTCACATCACCTATGCGATGTACGCCAAAGTGGAAGACGCTGGCGGCCAATAACGCATCTGCTCCGGCATCGAGAGCGGCGGCAAAATCTTCGAGAGATCCAGCGCCACCGCTTGCAATGAGAGGAACGCGAGATACAGCTCTTACGGCTGTAATCATTCCAATGTCATAGCCTGCGCGAGTTCCATCTGCATCCATCGAGTTGAGAAGAATTTCGCCGACTCCTAGTGCGCAAGCTTTCTCTACCCACGCAAGTGCATCAACGCCAGCGCTTTCGCGTCCACCATGTGTGGTCACTTCAAATCCAGAATCTGTACGTGCACGCCGCGCATCTACTGATAGGACAAGAACTTGTGAACCAAATCGATCGGCAATCTCTGCAATTAATTCAGGTCGAGCAAGTGCTGCTGTATTAATTGATACTTTATCTGCGCCAGCACGGAGTAATCGATTCACATCATCGACAGTGCGAATTCCCCCACCAACAGTTAAAGGGATAAAAACTTGCTCAGCTGTCTTGCGAACTACATCAAGTGTTGTCTCACGACCTGCAACACTTGCCGAGATATCGAGAAAGGTAAGTTCGTCTGCACCTTCGAGGCCATAGAGAGATGCCATTTCGACTGGATCACCAGCATCGATAAGATCTGTGAAATTGACGCCTTTTACAACTCGACCATCGGTTACATCGAGGCACGGAATGATGCGAATAGATAGGCTCATCGTCGCGTGAGTTCTAGCGCTTCTTGCAGAGTAAATGCTCCGGCATAGAGGGCCTTGCCAACTATTGCACCTTCAACACCTGCGCTATTGAGTGCAGAGAGCGCAGCAATATCTGCAAGAGATGAGATTCCACCGGATGCAATAACTGGTTTACGCGTTACAGCGCAAACCTCTTTAAGAAGTTCTAGGTTGGGGCCTTGTAGGGTTCCATCTTTTGTTACATCAGTAACGACATAACGAGCACATCCATCTTTCTCAAGGCGCTCAATTGTTTCAAAGAGATCGCCTCCTTCTTGAGTCCAACCTCGCGCTGCCAATACATGTCCACGAACATCAAGACCGACGGCAATACGGTCGCCGAATTCGCCAATAATCTTCGCTGTCCATTCGGGATTTTCAAGGGCGGCAGTTCCAAGATTGATGCGACGACAACCTGTTGCAAGTGCGCGGCTCAGTGATTCGTCATCGCGGATTCCACCAGAGAGCTCCACCTTGATATCGAGCTTGCCCACTACTTCAGCAAGTAAGGCGCTATTTTCACCACGACCGAATGCAGCATCGAGATCGACAAGGTGAAGCCACTCAGCTCCTGCTGCTTGGAATTCAAGGGCGACTTCAAGTGGATTGCCGTAGGCAGTCTCTGCAGCGAGTTCACCTTGGACAAGGCGAACAGCGCGACCATCTTTGACATCGACTGCAGGTAATAGTTCTAAGTGACTCATAAGGCATCTACCCAATTCTTAATCAGATGCAGCCCTGCATCTCCTGATTTTTCTGGGTGAAATTGCGTAGCTGCAATGACTCCATCTTCGACTGCTGCTAGAAAATCTTCGCCATGATGAGCCATGGTTGCGACCGCGCCTACCTTCTGCATTACTGCATAGGAATGCACAAAGTAGAAC
>Ga0194055_10004152_pt1 | contig 10949 bp, 4 predicted proteins | sample SepL449m_MetaG_FD_155482 | JGI IMG/M metagenome (GOLD analysis project Ga0194055, IMG submission 155482) | Anoxic zone freshwater microbial communities from boreal shield lake in IISD Experimental Lakes Area, Ontario, Canada - Sep2016-L442-9m | ecosystem: Environmental > Aquatic > Freshwater >... | reverse complement strand
GCAAAAGCAGCTCTCGGAAGTATATAATTGCCTGAGAAAGATATTGCGATCACAGGAAGAGATATCACAATTGCTGAAAACCATAATAACGCCAACATCGATGCCCATTCAACGCTTTCGTGCCATACAAGATAGGTAACGGGCCTACCGTCGGCTGAAAGATGAGTCACATTTCTCCAACCATAGGTAAATCCAAAGTAAGTGAACAGTAAGGTACCGATTAAATCGATAGCCAGGAGTACAATCACTAGTCCAATAATACTGCTAAACCAAGAAGTTCTGCCTGGCAGATAATCGAGAAGCATTGGGAATATCATTTCCATGCTAAACCACCATGCAAGAAAGCACGTTCCGGCCCACAAAATTAAGCGAGTTAGGCTGTAGCAGCGGTTCCAATCCCATGCCCCCAAGCCTACATCATCGCAAGCTAATAGGGTCGGTGCATTGAAACCGAACAGTAATAAAGCTAAAAAGAATGCATATCGAAATGTAAATGAATCTAGGCGAATCATTGAAAATTCCTCAACAAATTAAAATAGATCATTTATCATAATTTTCTTTAACAAGAAGTAAAGCATATTAATTTATATTTTAAAATTCTTTGTTAATTTGACTATAAACTATGCGATGTTTTTGTTTTATTGGTCAAAATTGCATAAGTCAGGTTTTAAAAACAAAAGAACTGGATCTTCTTTGGTAATTATAAAATAACCAACGAACCAAATAAATTCAATAAACAATACCGCGTAAAAAGGACATGAAAACTCGTGCTGGAAACAGAAAAACACACTCAACAAAACTCCAACTCCTGACCACAAAGCTACAAAAAATTTCATCTGATTAATTATTTTTACGTTTTGCTTATTAGATTTTGCTAAATTGTTAGCTTTTGAAAAATAAGCATTGAAACCCCAAGTTAAGGATATTAGCCCGAAAATGATGGAATTCAAAATTTCCGTTCCGGTTAAAGTAATTTCATTATTCGAGTCTGACCCTAAAATAAAATCACCAATAAAAGGCGGCGTTAGGGGGAAAATAACAAATATGATAAAGCATAAAGTTACATATCTACCTAGATTGTAATCTTCCTCTTTTTTTAATTCTCGTAGAAGAATTTTTCCGCAATCCGCAACCCACAAATAGCAACGAGCCATAACCATATACTTCAACCGGAATTGGTCAGCTATTTTATTTCGGATACCATCGAAGTTAGAATCCCTAGAAGGAGAGTTCCTGAAATTTTTAATCCATCCGTTTTTGTATCCCGAAAAAATGAAGTCTTCCAAATTCTTGGGGGTATCCGGGATGGAATTTGGTAAATACTTGTTGTGAGTACCATATTCAAAAATCCCTTTCTTAATCAAGTTATCACTAAACAGGTGTGGGTTAGGGGATTTAAGACATATCAACAAAAGGATAAATTTTCCATCCATTTGCCCATATTCCCCTGCCTTTTCTTCATGTTTTTTGACACAGGAAGCCAAGTATTCAATCAACTGACTTTTAAATTTATTCTTTTCTATTTTTTTTGAATAATCGGATAAGTTTCGCACATGGTTTTCAAATTCATTTATTTTAAATAGTTCTGGTGCATCAACTGCATATCTATTGATTGCCGTAATTGCTTCAACGATAGCTTTAATTGGTGAGAGATTTTGATCCTCAATGTTTATACTTTTCGCAAGCAACTTGCTAAGTTCTGAGAAAACATTAACTAGGGAATCCCGTTTTGGATTTAAATACGCAATGGGTAAATCGACGGGAAAAAGGCTGCTAATGTCTAAATTCAACAAATATTGGTTCACTAAGTTTAACAACCATTCATCAGACCATCCACGCCTAATAGGAATGATCTTCAATATTGCTTCGGATTTTGAAAATAAAAAATCTTGAACCTGTCTTTTGCTAAGCAAATCAGGTTCGATAAGCAAATATTCTAGCAAAGGCCAAAGAGGATCCAGATATTTTGAATTGACCAAAATATTTGCAAGGGTTAGGTATTCTTCCCCTTTCCCATCTTGATGTAGTTGAATAAAGGGCTTCCAGATTGCAGATTTTGGATCGTTGATGATATCTTGCAACAAGATAAGAAATTTGTCCTCTTTATAAAGGTCTGCAAATTGCTTGTTTACTATCCCTTTATTAATGGATGCTTCCATAAGGCAAGGCAGAATGAATGACCAATCCACTGCTTCAGGTTCATCCTTAAAGTGAGGCGTAAAACAAACTACGACAGTTTCATAATCTGTTTCTAATATGAGTTCTTTTGCAAATTTTAAATCCTTGTTTTTAAAAAATAATTCGAATAGCTGAGCAATTCTGGCACTGTCTTTTTTCCAAGCCTTGAAATTTTCTTCTTTAAAAAATATTTTCTTAATCTTTTCTATCAATGGTTTTTTAAAAGCATTTTTTTCCCGAGAATCAATCATCCAGTCTATAAATGAAATTTTATCGTTTTTTTTGTTTCCGTAATTTTTTGGTTCCAAAAACTTTTCCGAAGTTAAATATGCTAGAACATCGGCCAAATCAAAATATTTTTTATTGAATAATGAAACCATGTGTTTCTTAGTGTATTCTAATTTTTTGGCAGCATAATTAGAATAACATCCATCTACAAAATTGATGAGTGCATTTTCTCGTTTATCCTTAAACTTTTCTAATGCATAATCATAAGTTTTGGCGAAGGATAATAATTTTAAGGTATCCGTAAAGTTTTGATTCTTTCGGTATTTTTCAACCGAATCATAAAGATTTTTTGATTCTTCATAACAATCCAATCCGGTTTTTTGGTTTTCTACAGATTTAAAACTCAGATTAATATCATTAGAAAAAATTATAAGTTTTTTTTCGTTTTTAAAAATCTCATCGATTTGCAGCTTTCCCCACTCAAAGAGTTTATCGCTTGGATCAACTACCAATGATCCTTCTTTTTCAGGAGAGTAATACTCTACGCCCTGACTTTTCATCATTTCATCGGGCTTTTCGCTTTTAGCATGAACGATTCCAACTAGCAATTTATCATTAGCAATCGAAACTCCATACTTATGAGGTTCATATGTAGAAAAGCCTTGGTCGTTTAATAGTTTCTCAGGAAAAAACCAAGCGATAAAAGCAAGTTGCATAAGAGTTTCATGGATGTTTTCCCCAAATTGAGTTTCTTTGGGCCAGCATGGATAGTCTTCTTCACTTAGTTCTGGATCAGGATAATATCCTTCACATTGGTTTTCTTCACATTTAGATCGGGGGATCAAATATCCCCGGATAGGTTCAGTGCCTTTTTCAGGTTCAGCTTTCTTTCTTAACCGAGCCAGCACAGCTCCCCAAACTAATACCAAGGTTTTTGGTTTTTCTCCGTAATACGTGTAGAGTTCGGCTTCAAAATATTTGTCGTTAAGTCCCGATTCAGGAAGTGATTTCAACATGGGAAGTTTAATGGGCGCACCATTCTGCCATTGGGTAATCCACCGTGGAGGATTAAAAGCTTTTTCAGGATTTGGTGAAACATTAGGCATTTTCCACTGAATGGCCCCCCAGCTTTTCAAGGTAGTTCGCCAGCTAAATTCTGCCTTGGGAACAAAAATAACATGGGTGAAATAACTATTCGGTCTACCGCGCGTATCAGTTTCCATGTAAACGGAATGCATAATTGCAACAAAATCGTAATCCTTCAGGGGAATAGCAGCTAGCCGAATCGGTGCTTCCCAGGGGTAGGGGCGTGCGCCATCGTATGCTAATAATGGTAATTCATAAGCGTTCAAATTCATGGCAACTGATAAAAGCGAAAAAAGTGGATCATCGGCTTCTAGGGAAGTCGCACGAATGGTAAAGCCGGCTTCTCCTAACACGCTTTCGGATGTTAAGCAGTGGGTCACAAATAGCTGATGGTATTTACTCATAAATGCAAATATCATTAGTAATGCTTAAGGGCGTTTACGTTGGTTCCATTGATTTCGCTTTGTATCCCATTCGAAATAAATGGGTTCACCAAGGACTTTGATCCAATCCGTTTTATCTTGATAGGAATAGAATTCTGCCCCAGGCCATACTGTGAGAATATAGTCTTTAAAATTTATTGTATTGGGAATAAGCAGAGTTCCAGACTGATGCATATTATATTCATAGGGTTGGGTTTCCTTTACTAAAGGAGCATTAGACGGATTCAGAGGATACTTTTCTTTTTGCAAAGACATATATACCCTGTTGATCAAATCCATGTGTAACCAATTCCAACCAACGAACCAACAAATATTGGAATTTGGAAGTTTTTCAAATCGATCAATTACGATAGTCCAAGTTTTTAACTTATCTCGAATAAGATTTTCTAGTTCTTTCTGGTATACTTTGTACTTCAAGGGGAAATTTATTAAATCCCTAAATGCATTCATCCTGAGGTGGAACTGGTTAGAATTGGAGCTCGTCTGAAGATTGATAAGGAGGTTTTCGAAAGACGCAGCTTCTTTTTTTAAGGCAACGAATTTACTTCGGTTTTCTAACCAAAATTCATCGGCCACTAGATTTTTTTCAGCAGAATCAAAAAGGTCTAATGCTTTTTTGAGATCTGAAGTTTTAAGAATCTGATCTAGATCTTTCAATAGAGCTTTTTTATATTTTGCGATTTGAAACATTTGCCAATAAATTGTAAATTCCGGCAGTTTCCAATTCTTTAATTTGTCTTCTACGGGGTCTATATTTTTAAAGCAGATATTTTCCTGTTCTGTATCTGATTTTCTTGGAGAAATTTCAGTCCTTAAAATATCAAATACGTTTATTCGAACCTGCGCTAATTCGAATCTTTCATAAATAGCAGGGGGCAATTCCATCCCGCTTGCGATGATTTCCATTACTAATTTTAAAATTTGCCATTCATCTGGAATGGGTGAAATAATCATTATATCAAGGGCCAGTAGCCTTGAATGGTCTTGTAACAATCCTTCGGCTTTATCAAGATCCGGATAATGGTAGTTTTGGGGGAATTTACCTAACAGCTCTTTAAGAAAACCGAAATCCACCGGTAAGGAAGTAATTACATGTTTGATTTTTAAAACATTATCTAGTCGGTTTTTTATTAGCTCAAATGCTTCTAGGGTTTCCATATACTCATTAAAAAACTCTAAATCTTGAATTTTTTCAAAATGCCTTGATACTTTGCAATCACCTACCCATGAATTTAAACGGGTGCATTCTTTAAAATCCGTAAGAATAGTTGTTGCATTTTTAACCCTCGATTTCCACACATCAAATTCAGGAGAAAGAATTTTGATTTTGTTTAGCAAATATTCTGCTTCCTTAAGTGAAAGCTTTTCATTGAGTTTTTTTAATAATTCTTGAGCCTGGATATTGTTTACATATTTCTCTAATATAGCATTAAATTCAATCGTTTTTTGATAATAATTAAACTCTGTTTTTATAGAACTGGTGTCTTCTTCTAGAAATTGATATTCCACATTTTGGTAGGCCCATAACTTTAAACCATGTCCTTTTTCATCCCAGTAAGTTTTTAGAGAATCTAGCCGATTCCACCGATCGTTATCTTCTTTATTTCTAGACCAATCTTTTTGTTGATTATCATCCCTGTTAATAGCGTCATTTTCCCCTGGAAGGTTATTGATTGCATAATTAAAATCCTTAAATGCTTTTAAAATATTTTCTAAACTTGCCCCAACGGGATTATCATCTTTATCTACCAATATATCCCAAGCTTGAATTCCTTCATTTACTCTTTCCAAAATCAATGCAACGCCTAATCCACCCGCCCTTAAATCAGGTTCTTGGATACACAAACTTAAAAGTAATTCGCGATGTGGTGGCTTGAAGATCTCTGCCAAACTACGCCAATTCCTTTTTATTAGGTGTTCTTTGATTTTATTTTTTAACTGCGGGGTAAACATTGGCGAATTCCGGTTATGGCATTAGGAATCTAAAACATTAAAGCCATGCATATGCTGCAACCATAAAAGGGGTTCCATCACTCCAAACGGTTCCCCGAAAGAAAGATCTGAATCAAGCCCACGATTAGCTACAGGAAAAAACATGTAGTTTGAACCAAATTTTTGATCAAATATTTCAATCATGCCTTTATTGGCAAAAATAAGTGGGAGGTAATTTCGGATGATGTTGGAACGATTCAATATTGTCGAAAAAGACCATCGATTCGTTGGATGTTCGCAATTCACCAATTCTTTTAATATTTTTTCACCATACGCACCTTTCAAAGGACCTTGAAAGGGTAATAAATCAATTTTAGATAAACAAATAGCTATAGGAATGTCTAAGGGACTAGGTTCCGTTAAATTGCGTGCTGCTATAAAATTAGAATAAGCTGTGCCAACAAAATCATCAGTTTGGTCTTTTGTATCATAGTTATTGGTACTTAATTTATATTCCATTTTAGTGTTTTTCCAATTTGTAAAATCTATTTGTGTTTTATCAACATTTATAGTATCCAAAAAGAAAACAATCCCATTGCTACGCACAATCATTTCTACAGTTTCTTTTTGATTAATTCGCAATAACTCACCTGCATAGTCGAAACATAGTGAAAGCCCTCGAGACCGAAGAGCATCAGGAAAACCAAGCGGAAGATTTTTGTTGTCTTTTAACGCAAAAATAAGCGGGGGAGTTGCAGTCTGGATAGTAGCCTGAGGTGATGGCCCTCCGCTTTCTTGTTGTGCCAAATTCCGTTCCCTAATATCAAATTCATCATTATCTATTGCATCAATTTTATAAAGTGCCGCATTCTTTTTAGTTGATGCAGAACCTTTTCTATTTAAAGAATAGATGTTTAATAACCAATGCGTTTTTCCTGCGCTTCCACAACCGATCATCGGAAACGACAATTTTGAAAAACCCTGAAATCGTTTAGGCAATCTAAATTTATTTTCTTTACATAATGCAGAAGTGCATTGAAGTAGCTTAATATTCCCAGGATCCTGTATCAGAGTACCAAATTCAAAACAACGCGGACATTTCTTAGAATTAATTGCTGAATGAACTTTTGTCCAACAAATAAATACCACGGCAAAAAATATTGCCGCTACAAACAAAGATAAAAAGATCTGATCCTTAAAAGAATTTGTGCGCTTCAATTTAGCAGACTCCTCTTTTAAAATTTCAAGAGCTCTCATGCTTTTTGCTAATTCAGTCCGCACTTTTTCGAAAACTACCTTGAGATTTACTCCATATTTGTAACTTTCAAGGTATTCTGCACATTTTCGAAGTAAAGGTTCTTTCGTTGGTTCTGATTCTATTTTTTTTTCAAAATCCAAGGATGCATTATCAACAGAAAGGCTTTGTTTTTTGAGCTTATCTTCCAGCGTTTGTTTTTCAATTTCCATGATTTTATTAGGATTAAAAAACTCAATTTCAATTGTTTTTCCCGACTGACAAGAACAAATTAATATTGGAAGTAACCAGCCAAACCCTAACCAGCGGAATAAAATAGTCCTCTCGGGCTCCATCGCCCGCCACCACCTGCGAATAGAAATTACTTTTAATATCGCAATGAATAGGATCATAAAGATAGTTACGAATATTGTGCCTAAGAAATAAGCCCCACTATTCCCCTCAGGAAAGCGAAAAATGTTGCTTCCGTAAGAAAAACCGAACTCTTTTTCCAAGGAAGGAATGGAACCCAAAAGTTTAAAATACTCTATTTTTTTTGTTTTGATTTCATCTTTTAATTTTTGGTTTTCTTGATTTAATGTAACAATTTTTTCATCAAAAATGGAAGGGGGTGCTTGATCTTTAATTGCTAGAACTATTTCATTTTCGATTTTTTGCAATTCATTTAGATCGTTCGAAGTATGCAATTGCTTTTCTAATTTGGCAGAGGCGATAGTGGCGACAAAATCCAAGACTGTTTTCTTGGCTTCCAATTCAGCAAGCTTTATTGAAAGCGAGGGTATTTCTTCAATAATTTTTGGTGAAATACTATTTTGGGCAAAAACCAACGTAGAATATGTCGCAATGATTATAAATAGATTTATCTTAAAAAATTTCATGCGTGGGGCGCCTTACCTAAAAACTACAAACCACCTTAGGACTTACCGACCTAATAACTTGAGAAAAACAAAAATATCAGATAATACCTTTAATAAGTTCGATCATTTATGGGGTCTAGCTTAAACCATCATTGCAAATAATTTCCGTTTCTATTAAATCTATTCAGAAACACTAAAAATCTATATTAAAACATCATACATAAACAATTTTGTACAAGAAAAAAATTACAGAGAAATTTTAAATATGCCTATCTTTTGTCCCTCGATTTATTTAAGGAATTCTTTAAATGCTTTGAAAATGGGATTTTCCATAAATTACTCATTCGAAACCGTTGCATTAGAATCGGTGTTTAACAGCCAAATTTTTAATTGATTAGCTGTAGAAACTTCAAGATACCAAATTCCATCACTTGAAACCACCGGATTAGAAATAAACGCTCCGGTTAATGCAGGAAAAGAAAACCTAGGATGTGCGTTGCTCAATGATTTAATTTCTAGTTTTCTCAAACTTTGTGATCCGTCAAAAAAACTACCCCAATAAAAAAAGAGTTCCCCTACATTCAATGCACCCAGACATTGGTTGTTAATATCATCATTGCAAATTGGGCGGGAAGTGCTTAAAAATGAACATTCGTGGATTTCTGTTTTATTTAAGGTAAAAAAACCTCTTTTACCTTTTAAACAGATAGGCTTACCAGGAGCATTCTTTGCTCCATATGTAGTTATGTTTCCTTTTTTTGGGTTTATTCCTACAACTTCCCGATCCGATTCTGGGGAAATAGAATCTAATCCGATCAGGATTTCAGGGGGATCGAGCCTAAACAAAAAGGCTGGCATCAGCAGATCCGGAGTCCAAACTTTTAAAAATTGATCGATGTACCATGGTTTTTGTGGAGGCCCTGATAATAATTTTACTTGATCTGGCAATCCTTCTTTAGTCGATGAAAAATCAATTTCAAATAAACCTTTTTTGCATGCGACTATTGCCTTAGGATTTTCTAAATAAGGTGATTTATCCCAACAAAAGAAATTTTCATCTGTAAAATCATCTAATTGAATAATTGGCAAGTCTTGGAATTTTGCTCCTTGGTCAGTAATAGTTCGCTGATGAAGTTCAAAACCTACTTTTATAGAAGATATTGTCACCCACGCCACAAGTGTATACTTGCCTGGTATGTCCCAAATTAATGGTTTTTGATTAGGAAGGATAGTTTCTTCAGGTGAAGAAGGTTCCCATTGGCATGATGGGTTGAGGTTTTCAATGCTGGATAAGTTTGAAATTACGCTTAGAGAATTTTGAGCAATAAGGCGCCACTGTTTTGAGCAATAAAATAAAATATACGATCCAATGCAGGAGGCTTTCCAATCTCGACATTTTGAGTTTGTTGATATTCGGTAGGAAGTATTTTTTGATGGAATGGGGAAAAGCCTTCCGTCTGAACTTAAGAAGAATAAAAAGTTTCCAGAATTATATAGTGTGAAACCTGGTTGACTGTTTCCGTAAAAGAGTTTCAGATCTACAGTTTCATACAAATCTCCTTGAAGACTACTGCGTAACGCTTCTAAACGGGTACTCAAGATGTGTTTATAGTTATCAAGGCTTACCGACTTACCATCAATACTGTAACTAAGATCATGGCATTTTTCTAATTTTTCGATAGTTGTATTTGTTTTATTTATTTCTAAATTTATGTTTTCCAATTTTTTGCTATAGGTGTGAAAAAATTCGTCTCCCTCAAAATAATCTTCGATGCATCTAAGCCAATGATTATTTGAAAATTGCTGACCGCATCCCCTACAAAATTTCGCAGTAGCAACATTCCATTCTTCGCAGGTTTGATTTTCTCTAGAGTCAGAACAACGGATGCAGTTTAATTTACAATGGTTGCATTTGCCTCCGTTGGGCACCATTGCATTTTGAATTGTACCTTCGCATTGTGGATTTGGGCAATTCATTCAAGAATCCTTTTTTCAAAATCAAAACACCTGAGTCCACAACACTTGTACTAAACTTATTCTCACAGCATTTCTTGGTATTTCGATTTTCTTTTTGTATCGTAATAGCGAATGATTCCAATCGCCCGAAAATTTGCTTGTAAAATTTAATCCGCAGCAATTAAAAGTGTTTTACACCATTTAGTAAAAATTACGCATTATTTTGTTTTTGCCAAACGGAAGCCGCCATTGGAGTCGCTTTCGACTTCTGGCCGCCAGAATCGATGGAAAGATCGCAGATATTTGATTTCATCACTCTTGAAACTACCTCCGCGAAATATGCGGTTTTGGCTTTCTGGCCTTGTTAAATCTTCACACCATTCCCAGACATTTCCATGCATGTCATAAAGATCAAATGCATTGGGTTTATAGGTGCCAACCGGTTTTATCTTTGATTCGTCGTAATTAGCCTGCTCCTTTAATATAGTTTCGCCAAACGAAAACGCAGTAGTAGTTCCCGCTCTACAAGCATATTCCCATTCATTTTCCGTTGGCAACCTAAAGCCATCGCCTGTTTCTTTATTTAACTTCCTAATAAACTCCTGGCAATCATTCCAAGATACATTCGTTACGGGCAACTTTCCCCCTTTAGTAAAGCTAGGGTTAGTTCCCATTACTGCTTCCCACTGCTCTTGCGTAACTTCATACTTACCCATGTAATAAGATTTGCTAATTGTTACTTCTTGCTGGACTTCAAACTCTCGACCCGCCTCTAATACAGGAGAGCCCATCGTAAACTTTCCATCTGGAATTAAAGTTAATTCCAACTTTACATTGTTTTTCAAATCAACAGTAACTTGTTTTGGTACAATAAGTTTATTTTCTTTTTCTTTTTTGGTTCTGGCTAATTCGGCGTTGGCCAATGTTTTTTCTTTCTTAAGTTTGGTGATTTCTTCTGATTTGACACGATCATCTTCTTCTTTCTTTAATTTTGATATTTCTGCTAATTTAACT
>Ga0194055_10004151_pt1 | contig 10950 bp, 13 predicted proteins | sample SepL449m_MetaG_FD_155482 | JGI IMG/M metagenome (GOLD analysis project Ga0194055, IMG submission 155482) | Anoxic zone freshwater microbial communities from boreal shield lake in IISD Experimental Lakes Area, Ontario, Canada - Sep2016-L442-9m | ecosystem: Environmental > Aquatic > Freshwater >... | reverse complement strand
CCTCGAGCGGCACTATTAATTCAAAACGAGCTCGTCGATTGGGCGGTCTCGCATCAGATTACTGATTGGTCTCAAGTCACTTCAGCCGCTCATCGAAATGGACTAGCAAAGTAATTGAACGGTTAAATTTCGCAAGTAGAATAAATCAATGGCAACCTCATATTTGTCTGAGAGCGTTGAACTAGATCGCAAGTCGGTGATCGCTAACGCATATTCGTTGCGTTGTGAGATGTCTCAAATTCTTCTCAAGATTTCTGATGGCAGTCTGAAGTTGAGTGATGTGCTAATAAAAAATGCCGACCACGCCGCGACAAAACGGTTATATCTAGTTAAGGCACTCGAATCGTTTGAGCACATTGGCAAAGTTAAAGCGCGGCGGCTGATGGCTGATCTTGAAATTACCGAAAAGCGCAGAATTGAAAGCCTCACCCCTAACGAGCGTCAAGCACTGCTCGAAAAATTTGAGTCAGTTATCTGATGGCGTTCGACTCGCAAAGACTTGTAATAGTCGTGTCGGGCCCTGGTGGCGTTGGCAAGAGCACAATTGTCGATGCGCTCGTCAAGCGAGATGCAAATTTATGGTTGAGCCGTTCATGGACAACGCGTGAACAACGAAGCGGTGAAGCACCTGATGCGTACAAGTTTGTAACTCGCGAGCAGTTTGAAAAACATATTGCTGATGGTGGATTTCTAGAGTGGACTGATTTTTTAGGAAATCTCTATGGCACGCCAACGCCAAGTGCTCCAGAAGGCAAAGACACCGTGCTAGAAATTGAGGTTGACGGTGCGCAGCAAGTCAAGAGGTTAAACAATAAAGCGTTATTGCTATTTGTCTTGCCCCCGTCTCGACAAGAGCAGAAATCTCGATTGCATGGTCGTGGGGATCCTGACCAGAAAGTTGAAAAACGATTGCGCAAAGCAGAAGATGAAGAACCAATTGGCAAGGCGATCGCAGACTATGTGTTGATCAACGATGATCTAGAGGCAACAGTTGATGAGATGAGTCGGATTATAGATATTGAGCGAAAACAGCGCCAAACATAACGTTATTTATGGCTATACTTATGAGCCGCTAGGCGCACCCGACGCCTGATCCAGGAGGAAATAAGTGACTACAGATGACACGATGATGAACCCGCCAATTGAGTCGTTGATGGGACACACTGGTTCAAAATTTTCACTTGTGACACTTGCAGCGCGTCGCGCTCGTGAGATTAATTCTTATTTCAATCAACTTGGTGACGGACTTGGCAACATGGTTCCGCCTCAGGTTAGTTCAACCGCTCGAAAGCCTTTGTCAATTAGTTTTGAAGAGATTTCCGCAGGCAAAATTCAACTTGTTCAACGAACGATTGAAGACATCGTTGCAGAAAACGAAGCCGCTGTCGCAGCACAAGAAGCAGAATTGGCCGCTGAGCTTGAAGCCGCAACTGAGCCTGACTCTAAATAGGCTCGAATAGCTATTGTTTAGGCGCGATATTTAGTAGCGTCTTGGTGAAAACAGAGATGGAGATCATATGAAAAAGTATTCGTTTACATCTGAGAGCGTGACCGAGGGTCACCCAGACAAGATGGCAGACCAAATTTCAGATGCGGTACTTGACGCAATTCTGGGCGCAGACCCTGCAGGCCGTGTTGCTTGCGAAACTTTGTTGACGACCGGCTTGTGCGTTATCGCTGGTGAGATCACAACGAGTGCATACGTTGATATTCCGAAACTTGCTCGCCAAGTTATTAATGGCATTGGATACGACAATGCGCTTTATGGTTTTGACGGCAATACATGTGGCGTGATTGTCAGCATTGACGAGCAGAGTCCAAACATTTCTCAAGGTGTAAACATCAGCGAAGAGATTCGCGGTGGCAAGAGTGGCGAAGATGTTTTGAATAGTCAAGGTGCAGGTGACCAAGGAATGATGTTTGGTTATGCATGCACAGAAACAGATGACTTAATGCCATTGCCAATTTGGCTTGCACATCGAATGGCAGAGAAGTTGACAGATGTTCGCAAGTCTGGTGCGATTCCTTATTTGCGTCCTGATGGGAAGACTCAAGTTACTTTTGATTACGAAGACGGCAAGCCAGTTCGCTTGCGAACAGTGTTGATCTCAACTCAACATGCCGACGGAATCAATCGTGACACTGTTATTCGCCCGGATTTGATCGAGCAAGTAATTCGTCCGGTTATCCCAGCGCAATTTGCAAAAGATGACTACGCCGTTTATGTCAACCCAACTGGCGAGTTCGTCAAAGGTGGACCACACGCAGATACAGGTTTGACTGGTCGCAAAATTATCGTCGACACTTATGGCGGCATGGGTCGTCACGGCGGCGGTGCATTCAGCGGAAAAGATCCATCAAAAGTTGACCGATCTGCGGCTTATGCGGCACGTTGGGTTGCCAAGCATGTTGTTGCATCTGGGGCAGCACAGCGTTGCGAACTTCAAGTTGCTTACGCAATCGGTATGGCCCATCCAGTGAGCATCTTCGTAGAAACATTCGGCACAAATAAAGTTGATGAGGCTTTGATTGAGGCAGCAGTTCGCGAGGTGTTTGACCTTCGTCCTGCGGCGATTGTTCGTGACCTTGATTTGAAGCGTCCGATTTATCAAAAGACTGCGGCTTACGGTCACTTCGGTCGAAGTCATCCTGATTTCACTTGGGAGTCATTGTCACGCCTTAAAGAATTCAAGGCAGCAGTCAAACTCTGATTCAAGACGCGACACCCTCAATTCGGGTTGCGCGGGTCGTTCCCGATGTTACGGGCGTCGATAAAACATTTGATTATCTGATCCCAGAGTCACTGGCGAAAACTCTCTTAGTGGGCATGCGCGTGCGTGTGCCTTTGCATGGGCGAAATGTTGCTGGATGGGTTATTGAGATTGGTGAACCCAGCGCAGGTTTAGCCGTAAACAAAATTCGCTCAGTAATAAAAGTTTTAGGTCTTGGCACGACCACTGAGATAATTGAACTCGCACATTGGGCAACTCTTCGGTGGAGTGGCAGGATACGAAGTTTTGTTTCGGCATCTGCGCCGAGCACTTTGATCGCCAAGGTGCCATCACCGAGATATCTTTCGCGCGGTGTCAATTATTCATCACTCGTCGCCGATGAGGTAATAAATCAAAGTGGTGGGTTGGTCTTAACATCGCCTATGGCTAACCCGACTTCAATTGTAAGTGCGCTTGCAAATAACGGCCCGGTCATTGTTGTAATCCCGACGCAACATCGCGCAAAACTTTTGGCAGCGTCACTTAAAGTCAATGGCTTTTCTGTTGCTTCGTGGCCGCAAGACTGGGCGAGTGCGATGGGAGGCGTCGACATAGTGGTCGGCACTCGCAGCGTCGTGTGGGCGCCAGTAGTAAAGTTTTCGACGATCGTTGTGATTGACGAACACGATGATTTGTTGCAAGAAGAGCGCAGCCCGACTTGGCACGCGCGCGATGTCGCGATCGAGCGATGTAATCGTGTTAGAGCCAACTGCTGCCTGATAACTCCGTTTCCGTCGCAAGCGGCAAGAAAGTGGGCGGGTAATCGCCTGTTTGAGATTCGGGCTGCCGATTCTCAAAGATCTTGGCCAAAGATTGAAATTTTGGATCGCAATAAAGACGAAGGGTGGAGTACCTCGCTGATCTCGTCTGAACTTATTAGCGAACTTCGTGATTCAAGTCGTCGTGTTGTGTGTGTTCATAACACCAAGGGTCGAGCACGACTTATTGCGTGTGCAAAATGTCGAACAATTCTTCGATGTGAGAAATGTGATGCCGCTGTTAATCAACGTGATGAAGAAACCCTTGAGTGCCCGCGGTGCAACACAACACGGCCCGTTGTGTGTCAAGCCTGCGGATCAAGTAGTTGCGCGTTGCTAAAACCCGGCGTGAGCCGGTTGCGCGAAGAGTTGCAGGCGGCAGCAAATCGCACAGTTGCTGAGGTGACTTCAGCAACTACAGAAGTTAATCAACGGGTGAATGTGTTTGTCGGTACTGAAGCGGTCCTTCATCGTGTGCAGACAGCTGACACGGTCGTATTTCTTGACGTTGACGCCGAGCTACTCGCGCCGCGTTATCGCACCAGCGAACTTGTAGGCACGCTAATTGTGCACGCAGCACGACTTGTTGGTTCATCAAAAAAGACCCCACGAATATTGTTGCAAACACACACTCCCCAAAACCCATTACTGGTTGGTCTATCGACAGGCAATTTAGATGCCTATAACGAAAGCGAAAAAGCACGACGAGAATTATTGAAGTTTCCGCCGTTTGGTTCTCTGGCAGAGGTGAGCGGGGTCGGAACAAAGACATTTTTGGAGTCAATGAGTGGGTCGACTCTCGTGCAGACAATGATCAAAGATTCAACGCACGGTTTGATCCGCGCTGAAAACTGGCAGATGTTGAGTGATGCATTGTCGAATGCGAAACGAACCGCAAAATCTCGAATATCAATTCACGTTGACCCTCCGCGGATATAGCCTGATCCCCGTGAATTATAAAATTAGAACTTTCGGTGACCCCGTATTGAAAACATGCGCGGCCGAGATCACAAATATTGACGGCAAACTAGTCAAACTCGCCGATGAAATGTTGACTGTGATGTACGAAGCGCCTGGTCTCGGTTTGGCCGCACCTCAGATAGGTGTACAGAAGCAACTTTTTGTTTACGATGTTGACGACAAACCAGAGGTAATTCTTAACCCAACAATCGTTGAGTCAAGTGGTGAGTGGGTTTATGACGAAGGTTGTCTGTCGATACCGGGTTTGTCGGTTGAAATGTTGCGCCCAAAACTTGTACTCGTTAGAGGCTTGAACCTTGACGGCAATACAGTTGAAATTGAAGCCGATGAGTTACTTGCTCGATTGTTTCAACATGAGATTGACCATCTACAAGGCGTGCTGATGTTTGAGCGAATGACAACTGACCAACGTAAGTTGGCGCTAGCCGAGTACCGCCGGCGTGAAGAGAACCCTGGTCAAACCGAAACGACTCACCTAAAACTTTCGTGACATCACTCGCTGATTTGCCAACTGGTGGCGCGTCACGAGTTATCTATTTCGGCACACCAGATATCGCAGTTGCTCCGCTTCGGGCGCTCGTAGATGCAGGTTGCAATGTTGAACTTGTAGTTACTCGACCCGACGTGCGCCGAGGGCGTGGAAGCGAAACAAGTGCATGCCCGGTCAAGGTCGCCGCTCAAGAGATGGGGCTGAAAGTTACTCACTCGTTGAGTGATGCAGTCGCGTTGGCTAGCTCATCAAATGACTTACTTGGTGTAGTCGTGGCTTATGGTGAATTAATTTCGATGGGTGTGCTGAGTGTTGTGCCAATGATCAATGTGCATTTTTCGCTGCTACCTCGCTGGCGCGGAGCAGCACCAGTCGAGCGCGCGATTCTCGCTGGCGATGAAACAACAGGCGTGTGCATTATGCGAGTCGTTGAGACTCTTGACCAGGGCGAAGTTTTTAGTCGTATTGAGATGCCGATTTTGTCTACCGACACGCTCACCTCGTTGCGCCAGAAATTGCTAGATGCTTCGCTGCCGCTATTGGTTAGTGCGGTTAAAAATGGTTTTGGTCAAGGTGTCGCCCAAAGTGGTGAGGCGGTTTACGCCAAGAAAATTCTTAGCAGCGAGCTACAAATAAATTGGAGCAACTCTGCGACTCAGATAGATCGTCTGATTCGGGTTGGTGGGGCTTACACACATATTGGCGGCAAGAGACTCAAAATTGTGAAGGCACGCCTTGTCGCAGAATCAATGACGACCACAAGTTACGGTGCGGTCAAGATAATTTCTCGACACGAGTGCGAAGTACAGACTGGTTCTGGCGTGATTTCGCTGATTGAAGTGCAACCCGAGGGCAAGGCAGTAATGAAAGTTGACGGCTGGCTCAATGGGGCAAGAATCGAAACCGGAGCTGTGCTGGGTTAGCTGTTTTCAGCTAGCTAGTTTCGCTAGTTAGCTTCACTAGGTAATTTCGCTAGTCAATTTAACCCAGACAATCCGAATATTCGCCAGCGCATCCTTAAACGTTGCATAGTCGTCGCCAAGTCGATCGCCGAGGGTGTCGACAATCGCAGCCAGGGCGTCAATGGCCAATCGTGCATCATCAAGTCTTGGCGGGTTGGCGCCTAAGTGAATTGCCGCAAGTTCGTAAAGTCCAACTACATGGTTTGCCACAACTACATTGGCCGGGGTCTCGGCTAGGCGAGCACGTGCGTCGGCCAAAGCCTGTGCTTGTTCTGGGGTGGGGTTCTGATCCATATGCGCTACCATTATGGCAGCGATAACGGCAGTGCAAATTGCCTTTGTCAAACAGCAAAAGTGGAAACTAGTTTCCCACCTAGCCACCAAGATTTGCGATGTTCGAAATTTGAACTCGCCGATGAGTGCGTCTGGGTCGAGCTGATGCGAGTGGCATTGCCACCGCGTATCTCGACTCTCGTGCGTCGGCAAACTCAAATTTGAATTTCGAGTTTTATCCAATACGAAGAGGAGGCACAGCCGCTTGTCAAGCAGTGAACAGTCATAGCACCGCCAACAAATGAGCCACGCTACAACGACCGAATTCGAGCCAAACAGGTTCGTCTCGTCGATGCAGATGGATCACAAGTCGGAGTCGTCAGTATCGAAGATGCACTTGAGCGATCTCGCAAGGTTGATTTAGACCTTGTTGAAGTTGCTCCGTTAGCCGAACCACCTGTATGTCGAATTATGGACTACGGAAAGTTCCGTTACGAAGAAGCGCAAAGACTGAAAGAGTCCCGCAAAAAAACGGTGCAGATAACGATGAAGGAAGTCAAGTTCAAGCCGAAGATTGCCAAAGGAGACTTTGACACCAAGGTGCGCCATATGCTCGGGTTTCTCGACGAAGGCCACAAGGTGAAAGTCACTCTGCAATTTAGAGGTCGCGAAATGGCTCACCCCGAGTTAGGTACGAAGATTTTGGATGCAGTGATCGAGCAACTCGGTCAAATCGCCAAAGTTGACACATCGGCTCGCCTTGAAGGTCGAAACATGACGATGGTTCTTTCGCCAGACAAAAAAGCAGTAAGGCGCCCAGTTTCTGTTAAGCCGGCAGACGCGAAGCCGCAAAGTTCAATCCCACCAACTATTTCAAATACAAATCCCAATACGACAACTGAAACGGAGAATCAAAATGCCGAAGATGAAAACATCCAAGACAGCAAAGAAGCGATTTAAGAAGACTGGTACGGGCAAACTTCGTCGTCAGCAGTCAATGCGTCAGCACTTGTTCGAGCACAAATCAAGTGAGCGAACACGACGTCTTGATGGCACGGTTGACGTTCACACCGGTGACGTTAAGCGCATCAAGCGACTTCTTGCAGAGCGATAAATCGCACTAGTTATATAAATATTTCATTGACCAGCTAACCGAATTTTGATTGAAAGGATTTCAAAATGGCACGAGTAAAACGCGCAGTTCACGCCCGCAAAAAGCACAAGGCGATTCTCGAAAAAGCAAAAGGATATTACGGCGACCGTAGTCGTACGTTTCGCTCTGCGAACGAGCAAGTACTTCACTCAGGACAGTATGCATTTCGTGACCGTCGTGCAAAGAAGGGCGAGTTTCGTAGTTTGTGGATTCAGCGAATCAATGCTGGATGTCGACTTCACGACATGAGTTACAGTCGTTTTATTGCTGGTTTGTCAAAGGCAGGCATTGTTGTCGATCGAAAGATCCTCGCAGACCTTGCGGTGCACGACGAAAAAGCATTTGCACAATTAGTTGAAACTGCTAAGGGCGCACTCGTCTGAGTCTCACGCAATTAGCGTTCACGAGCAATCGTGTTCAGCGGCTACGAAGATTATGTAACGACAAGTCTGAACGAGCGCAAGAGAATGCGTTTGTTATTGAAGGCGCGACATTAATTGACGAAGCGATTAGTGCTGGCTGGCAGATCGAGTCACAATTTGTTGCACCTGGTGCGAGCCCATGTTCGGGTGCCGGAAGCGCAGTTAACGACTTGGCGCCTGGCGTTATCGAACGCGTCGCGTCAACAAACTCTCCGCAACCGGTTATGGCGATTGCATTAAAGCGCGAAGTTGACATTGCCGATCTTGGTTCTGCAAAAAAATCAGAATGGATTGTTGTTGTCGACAAAATTTCAGACCCGGGCAACCTCGGCACTATTTTGCGTTCGGCAGAGGCAGCTGGGGCGTCGGCTGTTGTTTTGACTAGTGGCACGGTTGATGCGTTTAGTCCGAAAGTCGTTCGTGCGTCGGCTGGCGCACTATTTAATGTGCCGATTTATGAAGGTGCAACGATTGAGCAAGTAGCAGATCTTGGTTTTGCGCTTTGGGGATCATCAAGCCATGAAATGCAAAACTCGAGCAGTTTTACAGCCACTGATCTCTCCGGCAAGGTAGCAATTGTGCTTGGCAACGAAGCCCACGGATTATCAGCGAGCACGAAAGTTGATGGTTGGTTGACGATTCCACATGCTGGTCGCGGTGAGAGTCTTAACGTCGCGATGGCGGCAACTCTTTTGTGTTTTGAAGTTAAACGTCAACACGCGATTTAGCTGAATAATTAAACGCGACCAGCTGTATCTCTGAGACTAAAGTTAAAAAGCGATGTCTGATCAATCGGTAATTACTGCGATGACACAAGCTGTCGAGTCGGCGCAAAATAGTGCTTTGGTTGCGATTGCAGCGGCTAAAGACTTGTCTGCCGTTAAGACTTTGACCGCAGATTTGAATAAAAAAGATAGCCCGCTAAACGCGCTTAAGAGTGACCTTGGCAAACTGACATCTGTTGACGACAAACGCACGATGGGGCAGTTGTTAAATACTGCGTCGCAGTCAGTTAACGCTGCGCTGTTGGCCAGATCAACCGAACTTGAATCATTAGAGATCTCTGCACGTGTTGCACGCGAAGCAATGGATCTCAGTGAGTTCGCTACTCGTCGAAAACGCGGCCACACTCACATAGTTACGCAAGCGACACAGCGTCTTGAAGATGTTTTCATTGGTCTTGGTTTTCAAATCGCAGAAGGTCCTGAAGTTGAAACTGATTTTTATAACTTTGAAGCCTTGAACATGCCGAAGTCGCACCCGGCTCGCTCAGAGTTCGACACGATGTTTCTCGAATACGGAGAGCCCAGTTCAATTTTGCTGCGCACGCACACGTCGCCTGTGCAAATTCGCGTCATGCAGACCTGGCAGCCGCCGATCTATGCGATCATGCCAGGCCGAGTGTTTCGACGTGACACACCCGACGCAACCCACATGCCGGTGTTTCATCAGATTGAAGGTCTGGTTATTGATCGTGGAATCACGTTCGCGCATTTAGCCGGAACAATCGAAGCTTTTACGAAAGCGTTTTTCGGCAACGAATTCACGAGCCGATTGCGTCCGTCGTTTTTTCCGTTTACTGAACCAAGTGCCGAGTTCGATATTCGTCGAGCCGACGGTGAATGGATCGAACTTGGTGGTTGCGGAATGGTTCATCCAAATGTTTTGATTAGCGGCGGTATTGATCCAGAAGAGTTCAGTGGTTTTGCTTTCGGATTCGGAATTGATCGCATGGCCAAAGAGCGTCACAATGTCGAAGACATTCGCGAAATGTATACCAATGACCTGCGTTTCTTGAGGCAGTTCTAATGAAGATTTTAAATTCGTGGCTTAATGAGTTTGGTAATTTTGGTACTGACGCCGAAAAACTTGCCGCAGCGATGACAAGTTTGGGTTTGGCTGTTGAGTCAGTTACAAGTGTGGGTGCGCCGGTTAAGGGTGTTGTCGTGGCGCAAGTTTTGCGCACCGAGCGTCACCCCGATGCAGCGAAAGTGCACCGTGTTTACGTTGATGCTGGTGATGGAGTTGAACTGCATGTTTGGTGTGGCGCGTTCAATATGAAACCCGGCGATTTAATTCCGTTGGCAACACTCGGTACAACGATGCCAGACGGACGTGTCATTACGCCTCGTGGAATCCTCGGTATTGAAAGCCACGGCATGCTCTGCTCAGGCATTGAAATCGGTTTGAGTTCTGATGCTGACGGTATTTTGATTTTGCCGAGCACATTGAAACTTGGTGAAGGTGTTTTCGAGGCGCTCGGTGTAATTGCCGACACAGTTTTTGATTTAGATGTAACTCGAAATCGCCCAGACTGCAACGGCTATCTCGGCGTTGCGCGAGATCTCGGCGCAAAACTCGGGGTCAAAGTTTCAGCACCAGCTTTAGATAAAGTCAAAAAGGGTTCTGCTCGCTCATTGAGAGTTGTAATCAGTGACAAAGAAAAATGCTCGCGTTACAACGCAACGGTGATGTCGGGAGTCGTTGTAACCAATTCGCCTGCGTGGATAGCTCGCAGACTGACAAATAGCGGAATGCGCCCAATTAATAATGTCGTTGACGCTTCAAACTTGGTGATGTTAGAGCTCAACCAACCGACTCACGCTTTTGATGCAGACAAAATCGCCAATGCGTTCAAAATTCGCTGTGCGCGCGATAAAGAAACCCTCGTCACACTCGACGGTCAGACACGAGAACTTGCAATCACTGATTTGTTGATTTGTGACGGCAAAGATATGCCGATTGGATTAGCCGGTGTCATGGGTGGCGCGAGTACCGAAATCAGCGCGACAACTCGTGTGGTTGCTCTTGAAACTGCATTCTTTGAACCGTCTGGTATTGCAAGCACAGCTACACGTCTCGGTCTGCGATCAGAGGCGTCGTTGCGCTTTGAGCGGGGCGTTGACCCATATGGGATTGAAGCAGCAGTAGGCAGATTTGCGGCTCTGCTGCGAGAGTCGTGTCCAAAACTAGTTGTGCATGCCAAAGGCACTGATGTAAAAGAGAAGTCGCTCCCAGCGAAGCAAAGAGTTGTTGCGTTGCGTGTTTCGCAAGTCAATCGCATTCTTGGTACGAAACTTTCCGCGAAAGCGATTAACTCGTTGCTCGCGAAAATTGGTTTCGTTACTAAGTCGACGAGC
>Ga0194055_10004147_pt1 | contig 10955 bp, 8 predicted proteins | sample SepL449m_MetaG_FD_155482 | JGI IMG/M metagenome (GOLD analysis project Ga0194055, IMG submission 155482) | Anoxic zone freshwater microbial communities from boreal shield lake in IISD Experimental Lakes Area, Ontario, Canada - Sep2016-L442-9m | ecosystem: Environmental > Aquatic > Freshwater >... | reverse complement strand
CGTTGATCCCGTCCCCCACAAAGCACACTTTCTTCCCCTCCGCCTGCAGTTTCGCCACATAGTCGGCCTTTTCGGCGGGCAGCACTTGGGCAAAGTAGCGATCCATACCAAGTTGCTCGGCCAGTCGCTTGGTTGGCGCCTCGTGATCGCCAGAGATAATCGCCAGATGCTTGATCCCTCGCTTGCGTAAGCCCGCAATGATCTCGGTTATTTCGGGGCGCACGGCGGCCTGCAATTCGATGGCACCGCCACATGCGTCGTCAACGGCCACCATCACCATCGTGTTGCCAAGGATGTGCGCCCGCTCAAGTGCCTCCACGACATCCGGCGGAAGGGGGATGCCTTCCATCTCGATGAAGCGTCGGCTGCCAACTCGCACCGTGCGATTATCGAGTCGCACGGTGATGCCAAAACCCACCTTGAATTCGGTGTCCGCGACGGTGGGCAATTCGATGCCGCGGGCCTCAGCCTCGTGCAGGATAGCCAGCGCAATGGGATGGTGAAATTTATGCTCGGCAGCGGCAGCGTACCGCAGAATCGTCTGCCCGTCCCACGGGGCACATGCGTGAATGACACCCACCTCAGGCCGCTCCCGCGTCAGCGTGCCCGTTTTGTCAAAGAGCACCGTATCGATCTCGCTCATGAGTTCCAACGCTCGGCCATCCTTAATCAGAATGCCCTTGCTGGCGCACAGCGCCAGCGAACTGAGCATTGCCAAGGGCGCGGCCATCCGAATACCGGTGCCTAAATCGCAATTCACAATTGCCACAGCTCCCGCTGGGCCAAGTGTCGAATAACCCAACGCCCCCAGAGCCATCATTGGCAAAACAGCCTTGTCAGCCAGTCGCTCGCCGGCGTGCTGGCGTGAGAGTTTGTAGCCGGCGGTGTCAGCCAGAATTTTTCCAATCTTGGCACTGGCTGTTTCTGTACCGCTACTTTCAACAGCTACAAAGAGCTTGCCTGCCACCATGATGGTTGAAGCAAACACCCTGTCGCCAGGGCCTTTTTCCGCTGGCGTGCTCTCGCCGGTCAGAGCGTGCTGGTCGATCATGGCAATGCCCTCGGCCACAACACCGTCCACTGGCACCACTTCGCCTGTATTCACGACAATCACATCGCCTTGTTGCAGCGTGCTCATGGACACCTGCACTTCCAATCCGTCTTTCACGAGCCAGACGTATCGGGGTTGCTTGCCAAACACATTCAGCAGCATTTTTTTGGAACGGTCTTCGGTGCGACGCACCAGCGTTCGCCCAAGCGCTAAACACCAGCACAGAATGCTCCCTGGGAAAATCTGCATTGTAGACAGACAGCCCACTACAACGAGCACGTCCAGCACGTCGCATCCCAACCGCTTTTCCTTAAAGATCAACTGGTACGAGCCCTTGAAGCAGGGGATCGACGTATACGCAAACACAGCAGCGGCCACCGGCAACAGCGGCGGAAAGGCGAACTGCGCCGCTGCGGCCAGCGGCATGGAGGCGGTACAAATAGGCAGCGAAAGATCGAGCTTATCGAGCTTGGTTGGAATCTCGGTGCCTGCCAGCACGCCATCTAGAATCTCGACCACTTGGCTACGGGAGAGTTGGCGGCGGTCGTAGTCGACGGTGACCGTCGAGAAAAACGTACTGGTGGCGTAGCGATCAATCCCCAGCACGCTCATCAATTCGCGCTCGATGGCCTGCGCGACATCTGCCTTGCGGTGGAGCACCGGGTGCCGCAATGTCACGCGGCCCAGACTCTCCTTCAAAACGCACCAACCGGAGACGCGGCCTTCGTGCCGCTCCAGTCGCATCGCTCCACGTCGGTCGCGGGCCAGCGACGAGTCAACAGCCGCAGCGAAAGGCTGTGCGACCGGCCCCAAGGACGCGGCCGTCGGCACGCCATTGTCTGGCAATCCATGGCCTTTTGCAGAGTGGCTCGTCAAGGGTTGACGGGCGAGATTCTTTGCGATCTGGGCTACGATCTCCCGAGGCGAAGCCTTCTGGGCCGCGTAGCTGAGCATCGCGCGGGATCTGCGGCCGCCCGTCACGAGCACCTGCTGGATGGCTTCCACTTCAAATGCGCACGACACAAACCGCTTACAGGCCTCGCTGCTGGAGTCAGCAAACAACGCCCCGTCGACCTGAATGAAGCCTGCCCGTGGAAATGTAATGCGTACGTCCATGATGCAGATTCCAATGGTGAGAAACACTTCTTTGCGTTCGCGGACGAGTCGGTGGAGTCAACATTGCCAGAACCGTTGCGCGAGCTAGGTTTGGCCTCAGGCCGCTCCGCGAGCGGTGGCCGAGGCCGCAGAACTAGGCTCAGCGACCGGCTTGGCTGCAAAAAACTCACCCCCCACAGGCTCGCCAGCCCGCTGCATCGATTCAACCGTTTCCATGGCGCTCTTCATGGCGTCCCCAAATGCCTGCTGAGCAAAGACAGCAGCGCCCGCCAAGTAGGGGGAAAACTTCTCTTTGAGCTGTGGAAACGCCGCATGCCCTGCGGCCCCAGCAGCCATACCGGCACAGAAATAGCCAAACTCAGAGCGAGTCATGAAAACACTTTCACATGAGTGGAGAGGGAGAGAAGAGACACACGGAAGTTGCACTGAGGGAATAAAGAATCGGGAAGAAATACAATCGGCGAATCATGGCGGATCATGCAGAAACAGGAGCGATCGAGAGCATCGGTTGCGGTGCAGGACGCAGCGACTCTTTTGCTAGATCCAAGCCGGCTCGACCGCCATCGGACAGGCCATACATAATGGCGTTCTGGCGGGGCAGAATCTGGGCGATCAAGTATGCTGGAAATACAACCGCATAGCCGATAGCAAAACCAGTTGCATGCGTACCACTGGCCAGCGCCTTCGACGCCGCAGGCAGAAAACCTTTCGCGAAACCTTCAGCTGCCTTCTGAGCATCGGCCGCGCCCGACCGAGCCGCCTCCATGACCGCCCAGACACTCGACAGCGAGGCGACGTCGTTCACTCCGGCACTGGCAACATTGATCATTGATACCTTTCCTCTTTGAACCCTCGACGGGAATTCGTTGACTCCCCAACAGTAGTTCACTTTTACAAACGAGACAACCTTTTCGATTATTTCTTTTCTGTGAGAAGCTTTTGCCCCTACAGGCGGACCACAAGAGATGGAAATCTGCACAAAAAGCCTCTTTTTTGCTCCATCCCTTGCTCGCATCTATGGAGCGGCGAGCGTGCGACTCTTGGTTCTTCCGGCTCAATCCCTGCCTGTGATCAGCCGCACCAGAAAGTTTTTTGGCAAATCCGGTGTGAGGGGCAGCGATGGTATCTTCAAGTGCTCAGCCACTGCGGCCGCGGCGCTGCGGCCGCTGCGAACGGCCCCCTCCATCGTGGAGGGCCATCCGGTGGCCGTCCAATCGCCGGCCAGGAAGAGATTGCCGACGGCCGTGCGGGTGGGGGGTCGAAACTGCTCAACTCCTGGACGTACCGACAGAACAGCAGTGGGGTCGGTCACAATCCTCGCATCCACAACCTGCGATTCACGGGCCAGCGGAAAAAGTTCTCGCAGTTCGCCGATGACCGTCTCGAGGAGCAGTTCGCGGTTACCCCCGAGCAATCCTCGAGATGCACTGATTACAACTTGACAATAGCCTTGGGCCGCACAAGGCGTTCCTGCGTCAGGGGTGCCGTCACGTACCGATGGACAAAACACCCACTGCGACACGCGGCCCACCAGCACGGCATGCGGTAAGTCAATCACGTCCCGATCAAACCACACGTGTACTGCTGTAATGGGCGAACCAGCCAGTTGCTCATCGGCAGCGGGCACCAGATCGGGAAGCAGTCGGGCGGTTTGCTTCCAAGGCAAGGCCACAATGACCGCATCACAGGGAATGTCCAACTCGCCGCACCGCACCCCGCAGATCAGCGCGTCTGGACCGCGAGCGATGGCCGTGACCGTGCGATCCGTTTGCACGGTCACAGCTTGCTTCTCCAGCCACTCCACGAGTCGCTCACCAAACAACACTCCCAACGGTTGCGTTGGCACGAGGAGTGTGGTGGCTTCCCGATGCGCCATAAAACCATCCACAACGACCTTCCTCGCCGCCGCTACACTGACCAAATCGATCGATTCCCCCAACGCACTTTCCAGCACCGGTTGCCAGAAGAGCCGGATCACTTGTGCCGGCTGGCCGATCGACTCCAGCCACTGGACCGCTGTTTGGTTGGTGTCGGCATCACTCCCGCGATACCGAGCCAGTCGCAACATTCCGAGGGATAACACCGCTTTTTCTCGCAACGTGAAGTGGCTCATCGAAAGGAGCAGCGGTGCCAGGTGGAGCGGTGCCGGCAACCAGCCCGAAGGAGTGCAGGCCGAGCGGAGGCCATTGGCGGCAATGAACCACATCGTGCGATCCTTGCGCAGGGCGTCGGCACAGCCCACCCGATGGCACAAATCAATGAAATTTGTGCAGCACCCCATGGCCACATGCTGGCAGGCATCGACCAACCCACCGGCCACTGGATCCTCAAACGATGCGCCCCGTCCACCGGCTCGACGCCTCCCTTCCAGCACCGTGATATCCAGCAGGCCGCGCCCGCACTCAGCCAGCGAGGCCGCCGCTGCCAATCCAGCTAAGCCACCTCCTACGACAATCACTCGGGGCCGGCGTTGAGGCGATACCTCAGGCGTCGCGATCTGCGTGGCTGGTCGAATCGTTGGCCCCAACAGCCACGGCCGAGTCCTCCGTGGCCCCATGAGAAGAGTAGCGACTGCTGCACCAGTCATAAGCGGTCGGCTCGGCCGCACTCGCTGCGTGAAAATCCTTACGCCACATCGCCGCACCGATCCCAGCATCGCCCGATAGACTCCAAACATCGCTCGCCACACCGTCCGCCCGTCGGTGGAGAGCATTGTGTCCAGCGACTCAGCCTGCTGGAAGAACATCTCGGCACGATTGATTGTGATTTCAGCCACCCCGGCAAAGCCCTTCCCAATTCGGCCAGCCCGCAGGTCGTCGACGCTGCACCCAGAGGCGGCAAAAACTTCTTGCGGAATGTAAATTCTGCCGCGCGCCAGATCTTCAGGAATGTCCCGCAGGATATTGGTGAGCTGAAATGCCAAGCCGCAGGCATGGGAAGCGGATAAAGCCTCGGTGGTGCGAAAGCCCCAAATGTGAATCGCCGCGAGACCAACGGCGCTGGCCACCCGACGGCAGTAGCCCTCTAGATCCGCGAATGTGCTGTACACGTGATGCGTGAGATCCATGCGGACGCCGTCCACAATATCGTCTAAGTAGTGCTTGGGCACGCCAAACCGTCGGACCGTATCGACGAGTGCACGAACCACCGGATCCCCCGCTGGCTCACCGGCAAGTGCTGCATGCAGCGAGGACTCAAACGCATTGAGGGATACCTCAGCGGACACCGCGTCTGCGGCATCGTCGACGATATCGTCGACGCGGCGGCATAATGCATAGAGTGCCGTCGTGCCTTGCCGTTTTTCCAGTGGCAGCAATCGTATCGGCATCGCAAAACTAGAGCCCGAGCGACGCAGTACCTCGGCGCACGCAGCGTGATCGGCGGCACGCGTGTTCATACAGGGCTTCTCCACGGAGCTGTTGTGATCTCACACCACGCGGCGGCAGCCAGACGTAGCTTTGTCCACGTTGAAACCATGGGCCGTACCGACAGCGTATCGAAGCCTGCTCGCTCCACGCACGAGGCGACCGCACGACCGCCTGCCAGAAACATCCTGATCGCCGGTTGCAGCACAAGCGGCGCCCGCTTTACCAATGGGGAGCCAGCAGCAAAGCACTCTCCCGCCCACGCAACCTCCTCACGCAATAGCCTGATAAGGTCGGGGGATGCCCTGCTTGCATCGAGCGCCGTCTCTTCGATGCCAAAGCGATCCATGTCGTCCCTCGGTAGATAGACTCTGCCCGCGAGCCTGTCTCGCTTCACGTCCTGCCAAAAGTTGACCAACTGTAGACCCGTGCAGATCGCATCCGACATGCTGATCAACTCCGGATCGTGGCAGCCCTCCAAAGCCAGTACGATCTGGCCTACCGGATCGGCAGAGCGGTGGCAGTAGTCGAGCAGTGCGGTCCGAGTTGCGTAGCGGACGCGAATCTGATCCTGATCAAATGCCTGATCCTCCTCGAAAGCACTCAGCAAATCTGAGAACGGCTTGATCGTGAGTCCCGTCTGCCGAACCGTTTCGGCCAGCGCGATAAAAACAGGATGCGTTGGATTGCCCGCAAAGCATGCCTCAAGGTGCTGCCGCCATTGGGCTAAGCCTCTGGCTGCCTCGGAGGGCGATGGCGACTCATCGGCCAAGTCATCGCTCCACCTGGCAAACGCATAGACATTCGTGAGATGTTGCCGCAACCGCCGGGGTACCAGCCGAGTGGCGACCGTAAAATTTTCGTAGTGCCTCGCCACCCCTCGGCATACTGCCTCAGACTCGGCCAGCGTCGCACACCCGGGCAATGCCGATCCATGACACGCCGTGGGATCTTTCTGCCCAGCGAGAGCCTTTCTATCTTGAGAATGACGGGCCACAGCTATGCACCAAAATGCTCTATGCAAGATTGAGACCGATCACGATTCACTCGGTCGCCGTGCATGGTACGAATAATCCATTCCCTCATCAGCATATCAGGCCCACCACTTCAACGCGGGCGGGTTTCCAATGCCTCGGCTCCGAAATGGCATTGGACTCCTCGCGTTCGCTTTTTCTCTGCCGTGATTCTGCGGTGATGCCGCTCTTGGAAGGATCGAAAAAGGAAATGCTCGTCGACGCAGCCAAAGTGAAATCCGTTCGGTGACAAAAAACATGATTTCCGTTAGGATGTCATAGGCTTATACGTAAGACATACTCACACTGGAACTCTGCAATGAAGATCCTGCTTGCCGGTCCGCGAGGATTTTGTGCTGGCGTGAATATGGCGATCGAGACGCTCGAAATGGCAATCCGTCTCTACGGTACGCCCATCTATGTATTTCACGAAATTGTTCACAACAAGCACGTTGTCGAGCGGTTTGTACGCGAAGGTGCCGTATTTGTGGACACCGTTGAAGAGGTGCCACACGGGGCCGTGCTGCTCTTTTCAGCGCATGGTGTGGCACCTCAAGTGCGTACCGTGGCAGCCCAGCGGCAACTTCGGGCCATTGATGCCACCTGTCCACTGGTGACAAAAGTACATCTGGAGGCGATCAAGTATGCCAAGGCTGGCTACAGCATCGTGTTGATCGGCCACGAGGGACACGACGAGGTGATCGGCACGATGGGGCAGGCCCCCGACGCCTTCACGCTGGTTGACAACACAGAAGAAGTAGACTCCCTCACATTCCTCTCCACTGACAAGTTGGCCTACCTGACCCAAACGACTCTCTCGGTCGATGACGCTTCACGGATTATCACCCGGCTCAAAGAGCGATTTCCACACATTGTCGGCCCGCCCAAAGATGATATCTGCTACGCCACGCAAAACCGCCAAGAGGCAGTTCGATTGCTCTCGGCCGATGCCGATCTGGTAATCGTCGTGGGGAGCCGCAACAGTTCCAATAGCCAGCGACTGGCCGAACTGGCGTGTGAACGAGGCATTCCATCACATTTAATTGATGGGGCAGGGGAGATCGATCCGACCTGGTTTGCTGGTGACGAAACCGTTGTCATCACAGCCGGGGCAAGCGCCCCAGAGAGCGTGGTGCAAGACTGCGTTGAATGGCTCAAACTCCGTTACAACGCCACCGTCGAAGAGCGCACCATTCGCGAAGAGAACGTCTACTTTCCCCTCCCAAAAGAACTCCGCGCTGCTGCCTCAGTGCAGTTGCCGATGGCATAAAACGCCGCGATGCCGTGTGCGCACTCGGCCCTTGTTAATGCTGAAGCTTTTTGTAACGGAAGCGATGCGGTTCGTCTGCGTCGATGCCCAACCGCTCGTGCCGCTGACGCTGGTATGTTTCAAAGTTCCCCTCACAGACGTGCACGTAACCGTCTCCCTCAAACGCAATGATGTGCGTCGCAAGACGATCCAGAAACCAGCGATCGTGCGTGATCACAACAACGCAACCCGCAAAGCTAGCGATACCTTCTTCCAGCGAACGCAGCGTGTCGATGTCGAGATCGTTCGTTGGCTCATCCAAGAGCAGCAGGTTTGAACCGCATCGCAACAGCTTGGCAAGGTGCACACGGTTGCGCTCGCCACCAGAAAGCGTGCCTACTTTTTTCTGCTGATCCGGGCCCTGGAAATTAAATTTGGCTACGTAACTTCGGGCGTTGACCGTGCGCTTGCCCAATTCTATCGTGTCGTGTCCACCTGAGATTTCCTCAAACACCGTTTTGTTTGGGTCGAGAGCATCGCGGTTTTGATCGACATAGCCGATGTCCACCGTGTCTCCGATCTTGATCGTGCCGGTATCAGGTTTTTCCTGCCCAACCAGCATTCGAAAGAGCGTTGTTTTTCCGGCGCCGTTGGGGCCAATAATGCCAACAATGCCACCGGGGGGGAGCCGAAATGAAAAATTCTCGATGAGCGCCTTGTCGCCAAAGGCCTTGCTGACGCCCTGAGCCTCCACAACCAAATCGCCCAAAGCCCGACCGGCTGGAATTGACATTTCAACCTCATCCTCGCGGGCCGCAGATTGCTCCGCAGCGAGTTTCTCAAAAGAGGTCACGCGAGCCTTGCTCTTTGCCTGCCTCGCCTTGGGCGACATCCGAATCCATTCCAGTTCGCGGTCGAGCGTCTTCTGACGAACGCTGGCCGCTTTTTCCTCCTCTGCGAGGCGGGCCCGCTTCTGTTCCAGCCACGACGAGTAATTTCCCTCCCAAGGAATGCCCCGCCCGCGGTCAATTTCCAAAATCCACTTGGCGACATTGTCGAGAAAGTAGCGGTCGTGCGTGACAGCCACCACGGTGCCAGCATACTCGGCCAGATGCCGCTCCAGCCACGCCACGCTCTCTGCATCGAGGTGGTTTGTGGGTTCGTCAAGGAGGAGCAAGTCGGGTTTTTCGAGCAAGAGTTTACACAGTGCGATACGCCTTCGCTCACCACCAGAAAGATTCGTGACGGCCCACTCGCCAGGGGGTAGGTTCATTGCATCCATCGCAATTTCTACCTGCCGATCGATATCCCAAGCATTTTGCGCTTCGATCTGGTCTTGCACAGCAGCCTGCTCGGTGAGCAGCTTGTCCATCTCGGCAGGCTCCATCGGCTCTCCTAGCCGAGCGTTGATCTGCTCAAAGCGCGTCAGGATTTTTCGCGTCGAGGCAACGGCATCTTGCACGTTTTCAAACACGGTCTTGCTGGGATCAAGTTGCGGTTCCTGCGAGAGGTAGCCTGCCGTGAAGCCTTCAGCAAGCCGCGTTGTGCCCTCAAATTCAACGTCGAGACCCGCCATGATTTTCATAAGCGTGCTCTTGCCAGAGCCGTTACGGCCTAGCAGACCAATCTTTGCGCCGGGATAGAACGCGACGTTTATGTTCTTGAGAATTTCCCGCTGACCAAACTTTTTGTTGAGATCAGAAATCTGAAAAATGAAGGCTGGACCCATCGGATAGCACGGTGCTCCTTAAACTTGGTTGGCGCAAGGGAAACGTCGCTCGAGCGTTCCAAAAAGACTCTCGGACACATTCTGGTGTATCCTAGCGGATGAAGCCACCGTTCTACGAGGGCTCGTTGCCGGGAGCGGGGCGATCGACTAACATTTTAAGCTGACGCGACCGGTCTGAAGAAGGAGATGGCATCATGGCTGCTTACGAAAATCCCGAGATGCTCGTTTCGTGCGAGTGGGTGGCTGCGCACCTCGCCGATCCGGCGGTGCGGATTGTGGAATCGAATGAGGATAGAGCCCTCTACACCCAAGGACACATCCGTGGAGCCGTTGAAATCGATTGGCAGGTCGACTTACAAAATCAAGTCTGCCGCGACTATATCGACCGCGCGGGTTTTGAAAAGCTATGCCAAGCTAATGGCATCTCCCCAGATACAACCCTTGTGTTTTACGGCGATAAAAACAACTGGTGGGCGTGCTACGCCCTCTGGGTGTTCAAACTCTACGGCCACAAGGACTGCCGAATCATGAACGGCGGCCGTAAGCGATGGCAACTCGACGGCCGTGAATGGACGACTGACCGCGTCAACTCGCCCCATGCCCAGTACACAGCCACCGAACAAGATGGCTCCATTCGAGCGATGCGAGACGAAGTGCTGCGGCATCAGCGCACATCGAAACGTCTGGTGGATGTGCGTTCTCCGGAGGAATACTCGGGGGCCCGCCTGCATATGCCCGACTACCCCAACGAAGGTGCCCTGCGCGGCGGGCATATCCCCGGGGCGGTGAACGTGCCGTGGGCCCTTTCCTGCAACGAAGACGGCACGTTCAAGAGCGCACAGGAACTCAATAATCTCTACCTTAAAGACGCGAAGCTCAAACGGCGATCGCCCACCATTGCGTATTGCCGCATCGGTGAGCGATCCAGCCTGACTTGGTTTGTGCTCAAGTACTTGCTCGGCTTTAGCAACGTAAAAAACTACGATGGATCGTGGATGGAGTGGGGTAATTGTGTTGGGGTTCCGATCGTGCAAGGCAGTGCCCCAACCGGGGGCACTGCGCCCTCGCATACTCCTGCCGTTCCTGCTGACTTATTGACACCGCTCCGATGAACAGCGTTCAAAGCCGCCTCGACGCAATCATCGGCGAATGTGCCGAGTTAGACGGTCGCGAAAAATTAGAACTGCTGCTCGACTTTGCCAGCCGCCTGCCGCCGCTATCGACTGAGCAGCAGGCTCGTAAAGCGAGCGAGGATCGCCGGGTGCACGAGTGCCAAACCCCTGTCTTTCTCTGGACAGAAACGCAAAACGATGCCTCTCGGCTGATTGCGGAAGTGGCTCCCGAGGCCCCCACCGTGATGGGATTTGTGGCGATTCTGACAGAGGCTATCGAGGGTCGGCCGCCGGAAGAGGTGCTCTCGCTGCCGGACGAC
>Ga0194055_10004144_pt1 | contig 10962 bp, 7 predicted proteins | sample SepL449m_MetaG_FD_155482 | JGI IMG/M metagenome (GOLD analysis project Ga0194055, IMG submission 155482) | Anoxic zone freshwater microbial communities from boreal shield lake in IISD Experimental Lakes Area, Ontario, Canada - Sep2016-L442-9m | ecosystem: Environmental > Aquatic > Freshwater >... | reverse complement strand
GTATATAACTTATATCCTTCCTTAATTTGTCAATTTCATCCATTAAAATTTGTTGGTCTTCTCTTATACGCTGTAATTGAAATTCATCGTGTTTAATATGTTCAGATATATTACGAATATGTTTTGACAATATATTGAGAGCTGATTTTTGGTTTTTCTTTTCTTCTAAAATTCTACTTTCCATATTTTCATAATCGGATACAACGCTTGATAAATATGGGTTATCCGATGCCAGTTCTTTTACTTCGCGATTCTTATCATAAATAGATTTGCGTTTTTTTTCCAGTAAGCTTTTCATATCATATAATTTCGAATCTTTTCTATAAGTGCTTTCTGCATACGAACCATCTGTTTTATAAGATACATTACATTCGCCTGTACTATCGTTACCACTCTCGATATCGTTGTCGCTGTCATTGTCGCTGTCATTGTCACTGCTTGTATTCCTCATAGATGACTTGCGTGAATTGTGAGAATTATGTAAATTAGGATATTCATATTTTGGACTCAATACTGATGGTCTCATAAAAGCATTCAAATCTTCATATTTTGGTTTTTTTACCATTTATAGATATATAGATATATAGATATATAGATATATAGATTATATATTCATATTTATTATTATGCAATTACAAATATGATACAATAATATCTAAATTATACACTACCCTTACCTCCTGATTTTATACATATTGCTATACGCTTAATATTAAATACAACTTCCAATACTGTGTATACTAAAGCATATAATAATCCGTGAACGGCTGCTACAGCGAGCTTACTACCATTTTTTGGAAGTTGGAAAAAGAATCCAGGTATAAACAGTATAAATATAATTACGAATATCGCGTGTTTTATAAATGTGGCAATACCTCCAAGTGATACCATTTTATTGAATTCTTATATTATGTTATATATTTATAGTTATATATTGCATATAATAAAAAAATAATTACTATTTTTATTATACTCATTGTATTCATTGTATTCATCCTTTGGTTGCCATATTTATGCCATATTTCATTATTTGGGGTATAATTTTAAATATTATAAACCATATTACATAATATATAATCGATATAAAAATAGCCGGTATAATTTTATGTTTTAATGTTTCCCAAATAGACATTATTTTTATTTTTACTTTACTTACATATTGTTGCGCTTTACCCGAGTTATGTGACTTACTATTCTCTTTATCTTTCAATGCTTGTAATTTTTTCTGTAATGGTGTTAACAATTTTGTTTTTTCTTTTTTTATCATATCGGGTATAGTCTTTGTAATTAATTTATTAAATTGTGAAAATATTGAACCAGATTTTTTGTTTTTTATGGAAGATGGTATGTGTCCTAAAAATTTATTATACATTTTTTCAGGAAAGCCTATTATATATTTTGTCAGCTTAGATACGATATTATGATATGGAACAAATCCAAACACTAAAAAATAAATCAGAAATGTGAATAAAAATCCTACAAAAAATTCCATAGGTAGTTCATATCCACACGGTATACCACCTGCCATCATACCCGCCATTTTGCCTAATTTTCCACCACCGCCGCCGCCACCACCACCGCCGCTGCCTTTTGCGGGTTCTGTATGTGGTGCGCCTCCTTCTTTTGCTGGTTCTGTATGGGCACCTCCTGCTGATGCCGCTACTGCATCCACCTTTGCACCAGCCGAAGTAACTGCTGTCATCAATTTTTCCATATTATGAATAATTTATTTGGTAGTATTATATTAGTATATATAGTATATTAGTATAATAGTTTAATATTTCTATTATTCTATCATAAATTTTAGAAAATATTGTAAAATATTGTAAAATATTGTAAAATATTGGAAATATAAAAATATAGAAATATTTTTATATTGTTATATAGATATTTAGAATGTCCGTAAAACAAACTTTAGCCTCCTCTAGTAAATCGTCAGAACCGCTACTAACTGAAAACGATTCTCGCTACGTAATGTTTCCTATCCAAGATAATGAAATATGGAAAATGTACAAAAAACAAGTTGATTGTTTTTGGCGGGCAGAAGAAATCGACTTATCTAAAGACATTGTACAGTGGAACAGTGATACCCTAAACGACAATGAAAGATATTTTATTTCAATGATTCTAGCTTTTTTTGCAGCAAGTGATGGCATCGTTACAGAAAATCTAGCTGTTCGGTTTATGAGCGATGTTCAGCTTGCGGAGGCGCGAGCATTTTATGGATTTCAAATCGCAATGGAAAATATTCATTGTGTTACAGGAGAAACAAAAATATTAACAAATAAAGGATACTATATGATTAAAGATTTAGAAAATACAAATGTAAATGTTTGGAATGGTGATGAATTTTCACAGGTTGAAGTTAAATATACAGGAGATCAAGAAATTTATAAGGTTTCTCTTTCAAATGGTATGGAGTTAGATTGTTCTCCAGGACATAAATGGCTAATTCAAAAAGGAAATCCAAAACATCCTGAAAGATGTTTATGTGAAGAAATTGAAACTACCGATTTAAAAATAGGTGATATAATTGAAAGATATATTACTCCTTTTATTGAATTTGAAAATCCAGATGAATTTCAAAATCCATATATACACGGGTTTTTTTGTGGTGATGGCACTTATTGTAATAAGTATCCTATTATTTATTTGTATGATAAAAAACGTGAATTATTACCACATTTTAAATATGATTCTTATCAAGAAAATAGTAAAAGAATTAGTTTTTATATAACAAATTATATTAATAAAGAAAAATTTGTTGTTCCAATTAATTATAATAGTGATGTTAGATTGCGTTGGTTAGAAGGGTTGGTTGACGCTGATGGATGTATTAATTTAAATACAGCAAAAGATTCAACATCAATTCAATTAGCTTCAATACATTTTAAGTTTTTACAAGATGTTCAATTGTTATTAACAACATTAGGTGTTCAAACAAATATTAAATTAAATCATAAAGCAGCAAAACGATTAATGCCAAAAAATGATGGAACAGGAGACTATGATTTCTATATGTGTAAAGATTGTTATGTTTTGTATATAACTGGAAAATCAGTAAATAAACTTATTCATATAGGATTTAAACCAAAAAGACTTGATATAATATATTGCGAAAGATTAAATGATACTATGGAAGTGTCTGAAAGAATAAAAATTGTTAGTATTGAAAAAATATATGAAAATGAATCAACATATTGTTTTAATGAGCCAAAAAAACATAGAGGAATATTTAATGGTATTCTTACTTGCCAAAGCGAAGTATATAGTCTTCTAATCGACTCTTTAATAAAAAGCGAAGAACAAAAAAGCAAACTGTTTGCAGGTATAGATAATTTCCCCTGTATCAAAAAAAAATCTGATTGGGCGCTTCGATGGATAAACGATAAGCGTAGTTCATTTTATACTCGTCTTATTGCATTTGCGTGTATTGAAGGTATCTTTTTTTCAGGGGCATTTTGCTCAATCTATTGGTTAAAGAAGCGCGGATTGATGCCAGGGCTCACGTTTAGTAATGAACTTATATCACGCGATGAAGCACTTCATACAGAATTTGCCATTTTATTATATAACAAGACACATAAAAGGTATCCGAAACAAAAAGTACACGAGATAATAAAAGAGGCAGTAGAAATAGAAAAAGAATTCATATGTGAAGCATTGCCTTGTAGACTTATCGGAATGAATTCCAAGCTTATGTCCCAATATATAGAATTCGTTGCCGATAGATTGTCGCTACAATTAGGTTACGAGAAAATCTATAATTCATTAAATCCATTTGATTTTATGGAAATGATTAGTGTAGAAGGTAAGACAAACTTCTTCGAAAAACGTGTTAGTGAATATGCATTGTCCGAAAGGACAAAGACGGATAATATATTCGACCTAAGCGCTTCATTTTGAAAGACCACCCATACTAATTCTACTATTAATGTTACTGTGATGAGGATGAGGATGAGGATGAGGATGAGGATGAGGAGGAGGAGGAGGAGTAGGTGGTGGGCGTATAATATTTCTCGCAGGTGGTTGTGGGTACGGATGTGGTTGATGTGGCGGGCGTGGCTGATGTCGCGGTTGCGGTTGCGGTTGCGATTGCGGTCGCACGTGATTCACATATTTGCTTGGCAGTCGCACTTCATTCATTTTGCGTTCTAGTAAATTTTTTACATCATCCTTTTCGAGGCGTATTTTTGTTTCAACAGCAATATTTTGTTCTTCAAAACGTAATGTTCTTGGGTCTCTTGTTGTTTCAAAGTGATATACGTTAATGTATTCTTCTTTAAATTCATAGTTAAGATTTCGTATAGTAATCAAACCGTCCATTGTACTCATATTTACGACAGTAGCGGCCTCTTTTCTACATATCAGTCGCTTAATACCGTCACACAATTGTAAAATGTGTTTGTCAAGAATATTAAAAAAACACGACCGGTCAATTATCAAACCAGCTTGTTGGGCTCGTTTCTGCATATAATTATCTTCACCTCCCCACGACCAAAAATTGGGGAAACCATTTGTCATTTCATAATCTTCGCCTTTTATAGAAAAAATACCACCAAGCGCGAACCTAAAACCGTAAAAATGTTTTACTACTCCTCGTGATGTTTCATAGTTAATTATATTTTTACTATACGGCACTGTGTCGATATCATTAAATACAAAAGAAATATTTTTATAATGGTCAGGATATTTATATTTAATTGCTAAAAATCCGATATTTTTCATCGCACCTCGATTAAATGGCAACGTATCCTTTTGTTCTACATAGTATATTGCATAATCTGTTTTCGGAATATCTTCTAAAACGTGCTTCATATATATGCCAAAAAATTCCTTATGTTCTACTCTATCCCTATAAGGAATAATAAACACAATTTTTGGGACAGGTGGCGATGGTGGCTGTTCAATATTATTATCTTCGGAAAGCAAAGTAGATTTATTTTCATTATTTATTTCAGAAATATCCAGTTTAATTTCGGATACTGAATCAGTATTATTTTCCTTTTTTAATTTAAGTGTTATATTTTGCTTAATCATTTGTGTATGGTTGTGATTGTGGTTGATATTATTAATAGTATTAAAAATATTATTTATAATAGTCTATAATTTTATAATTTTAATTTTTGGGCGAATACTTTTCTAAAATAACCCGTGGTATAAGATTCTCCTTTATACTTTCCAATTTTTTGTAACACTTATTTATTGTAACTTCGCTTGTTTCGCTAATTTTATTCACATCTTTTTTTGATATATTCAATCCGCATATTTGTGAAACAAAGTATATGATTCCAGCAGCTATAGAATGAGGAGTGTTTTCAGGTATTAGATTGTTTTTTTCAATGCGCAGTGCAATAAACTGACACAGTTTCGTCAATTCAGTATTTACGCTTAATCTTGTACAGAAACGCTCAATAAATGCTTCCGGTCTCGTCTTACAAAAGCTCGTCTTATCCGAATTGTCCATATCATTTTCAATCTCATTAATAATACATACAGCATTCTTACATCCTTTGGTTGAGCTAGTATTATCCAGATTAAATATTGTCGCTATTTCTTTCGCCGTTCGCGGGCAATCGTGTATCCTAAATGCGATGTATACCGAAGCTGCAATAATGCCATCTCGATTAGACCCGCGAAATGTCTGGTGCTCCGATATTTTCTTATGACACCTAAGGGCCTCGTCAATAATAATCTTCGGAATACCGGCATTGTTGGCAATAATAGTAATATGCTGAAATTCATTATACTGCGTCTTTTCTTTATGTGGTGAAGACTGCCATTCAGTATATCTCCTTATCTTCCTCATTTCATACGACGATACACCATCACACAATATTTTACAACCAAAAGACGACTCGACGAGTAAAGGATTTATTGGCAAACCACATCGCGTAGGATCACTCATTTGATTGTCATCTACACCATAATATCTCCATTCGGCTGATTGGTCCACAACATCTGTATAAATAATGCTACATTTAGGGTTCGTACATACAAGGAACCCTTCCTCGGATAACGATACCGATGAACTACACGTATCGCACATTTCACGTTGCCCGGCACTTCTATAAATACATTCTATGCTGTCCCTGTCTTGTGCTACCTTTTGAATACCTGCACGTGAATCGTTACACAGTCGGAACGATTCGTTGATTTTTTCCCACAAATCTGCTTTATTATTATTATTATTATTATTTATTTTATTTTTGTATGTCTTATGCGTAATAGGTATTCGAGATAAAGATAAAGATGGTTCGGGCATTTTGTTTAATACTACTTAAATGTTGCTAATTTGCTTAAACTTTCTAAACTGGATTATAATCTTTTGGTTTGTTTTAAACTATATTATTTATTTTTAATTCAATTTTATTTGTATTATAATTCACGGAATGTAATTATTGTATCTATTTTAATATTAAAATGAAAATGAAAATAAAAATGAAATATTCAAAGAAATAACAAATTATTCAAAGAAATAGCAAATTATTCAAAGAAATAGCGAAATATATACAAATAAATTTTATCAATAATATATCAAGTAATAATATATCGAAAATAATATATTCATAATATCAAAAGATGGGTAATAATTCAAGCACGGTAAAAAATAAATCATCCTGGCATAATATGGCTTCAAATAGTCAGGATATAAAGAAACTAACCGAATCAAATTCGAAATTTCTTTCTAAATTAAATAACATTGCTACCAACTATATTTTAGGTCAAAATTTCCAAGATATGATTCGTCTTACAAATTCTAAATATTGCGACGATTTAGTAATTATAACATCTAAACTTTTAAAAAAATCATATTCGTCGCAAGAGATACATTATGCTTATCAAAAAATATTCAACAAAGGTGTAGGTGTAGGATTAGGTATAGGACAAGATGTAAAACAAGACCCAGTGTTTTTAAGTAAGCGTGATTCAGTATTAGGTGGTTCTATGAGTATCCAGCAAAAAAAGAAGATGTGCATTGATATCGCTAAATATTATGTTAAAATTGCGCATTTATTTGCTGCTATTATAACTACACTTAATCCAGTATTTTCGTGGAGGTCATCAGCATCTTCGTCGCGTGCTTTATTGAGACCGCACGTGGTCGAAGAACCGGATAAAAAAGCGGAAGTAGAAGGAGAGGTTGTAGAAGGAGAGGACGGAGAAGGAGAGAACGGAGTAAAATTAACTGCTACGCTTGAAGATAAGCATTATATATCGGAAATGGCACAAGATATAAAGGTGGAAAATTTGAATTTCTGTAATTCGCGTATATCTGACTTAATGGATATGGAAGAGATAACCGATTTAATGGATGGTAAAAATGATATTTCGGATGGGGCAGAAAGGGTGTCTACTATAAAAATAAAAACAAATTTATGTACCAGTAATTTAAATAATAATAACGAGGGGTATTCCCGCAAAAAAACAGTATATGATTTACCTGGATTTGCCGAATTAAGTCGTTTATACTATGACAGATATAATTCGAGCAAGGGGCGTTTTGACAGAATGTCGTCAGAAAGTGAAGAAGAGAAAAAGAGAAATGTTGCCTTACTATATACGCTTTTTACCGGAGATAAAAACCCGCCTAAAGATATTAAAAGTTTCAAGGATATACCACTTCATTCATTTTCCGATGATATAGAATGTGATAATATGGATTCTATTTTTAATAAAACATATATGGGCACAACCAAGGATAAATTATTTGTAGATTATGTTGATACGGTCAAGAAAATGATATATGATTCGAATATGATAAGAAATTCATTGTTAGAAATCATAGACAAAATATTTATTATAAATGATAACGTATCAGGAGAACCACGAGAACCGGGAGAACCAAACGAAACCGCACAAGAAAAATATGTAATTGACCACACTCTAACATATGAAGAATTAGAAATACTTATAGTCGATGCAAGAAAAATAATTCTAAAATTGTATATTTCGTGTGAGCGAGATTTTATTAGCACATTGAAAATATTTCAGGCTATAATTGAAACACAAATACTTGAGACAAATAAAAAGCAAATAAAAGAACTAGAAATTGGTATTGAAACAGAGTATGCCGCATAGGTGGTATATATTACAAAAGTGAACATTTATGTTATACCTAAATAGTGTATGACATAAATTTTACCGAATCGAGGTTCAGTATGATGATGAGGGAGACGTCGAAATATTTTGGAACGAACCAAAATAATCTTAATCTATTATTTAACGACGACGCCTGGAGTGGTGACGACGCTTGGTCCTGCAGTGACGACGACGTTTGCGACCACCTTCCTGTCCTTGAGATTGTCCTTGAGCTTGAGCTTGACCCAAGCCCTCGGCTGCGTGTGCAGCTTGTTTAAGGCTTGCTGCGGCTTCACGAGCAGCCATTGCAGCCTTTCTGGTAGTGCGTTTAAGAGTCGCACGAGCTGCTCTAGCTCTTTTACTGCGTCTGTGAATAGATGAATGTCTTTTTGCCATTTTATATAATATATATATATAAAATAATAAATAAATAATGTTATAAATATGAAATAAATAATGTTATAAATATAAAATAAATAATGTTATAAATATAAAATAAATAATGTTATAAATATAAAATAAATATAATTCTTATTTTATATTTCAACTCAACAATTTCTAAATATTACGTATTTATTTTATTAGTTATTTTATTAGTTATTTTATTAGTTATTTTATTAGTTATTTTATTCATCATTTGACCAAATAGTATCATTTTTCCAACACATATGATCGCCTTTTTTTATATTGAAAATATTCTTAAATATCATTGAACGCGCCAATGGGCAATTCGTTCTATATTTTACTAAAGGATGTGGATTTGTTTTTATATTAAATCGTATTGCTTGTTTATATATTGCCTCGCGCCATTGATATGCTAGATATGCAAAAAATGTCCTAAACCCTTGTTCCTTAATCTTATCGATTGCTCCCATACTGGTTAAATACCTATTTAAATAACCTATGCACAATTCCATTCCTGAAATATCTGCCATACTTTCCCCAACCATTGTAGAAGCGTCCATCTTAATACCATCCCACGACGCAAATAATTCATATTGTTTAATAACATCACTAACTTTATTATTAAATATTCTTTCATCCTCTTTTTTCCACCAATTATTCATATTACCACGATGGTCGTATAATCTTCCAGTATTGTCTAAAGAATGTGAGAATTCGTGACCAAATGTATATCCAATATGCGATAAATTATACTCAAAACTTTTCGAATTTAATGACACAAATGGGTCTTGTAATATAGCAGCCGGAACATAAATATTATTTTTTGTAGGATTATAAAAGGCATTAACTATATAGGGTTGTGTACCATTTAATGATAATCCACCATTTACGCTAAAGTCTATGGACGGTAACTCCGCAAAATGCTTCCCTTCATTTCTTATATAATATTCTCTAACTGCTTGTGACTGAGCAAACATAATACCATACGCATCGTCTTCCGGTAAATCTACATCCAAATCTTCTATCATAAATTTTGGATACACCGTTTCGATTGATATCGTTTTTAGTTTAAGTAGTGCCTCTTTCTTGGTGTCAGGTTGTAGCCACTTATTTTCTTGTATTACTCCTATAAATGTTTTTCTTATTTCCTCCCCCATCGTATTTGCTAAATAGATTGACCCAGGTTTTACATACTTCGATATATACAAACGCGATAATAGCGTATTGCAACAATAAGATAGAGCAAAAATCGGGAATAATTTTTCCGGTAACATACCAGGCTGCCCCTTTGCAAACCTCTTAAAAAAATCATATCTCAACTTTTGTGTTTCGCTATTATACAAAGCCATCTGTCGTAGATACATATAATACCAATAAGCTTTCCACTTCTCTGTTTTCCATTCCGATTTCAATGTTTTTAATATACTTTTTATATAACTTTTACTACCTGTTATATACGACTTGGGAACATCATTGCTATTAAAACCCACACTCTCTGCAAATTTTTTCCAATCAAAGCCTAACTTATTCTCGCTATCACTTATGGATACGACGTTGTAAAAATCAGGCGACTCATCTTCTGATATCGTATATATCGAGTTTAATATATCTATCTCACACTCTATTACGTGTCTCGGATTTAATCCGTGTTTAGGACCCAACATCTTATCATATAATTTTTTCAAAAATTCGCAAAACTTATCGGCAAATTCCTCCCTAAATTTATGTGTATATTTTGTAGTTTCGGTCCCCGTAATATATAAATCATAGTCGTAAAATGACAAGCTTGGTGCATTTATATGACTCCTTATATTTACAGCGTCCTTTGCATCCTGATACGTAGACCAGGAGATTGGACACCCCCAAGATATTATTTGGCATCTATTTACATTTGATAAATACCCTATTAAATCGTCGTTTTTTACATATTTTTCATATTCACTTTCCATAATATCAACATGCTTTTTTATTTTATCATGTGTAAGTCTAGAATGTTCCATTGATTTCATTATATTTTCCACTTTTTTAGCTGTGGTATTTTTATTATTTTTATAATATTCATTTGCTAACTGAATAATTCTATAATTTACAGTATTCTGGACAAATCTAAAATTGTCTAATTTAACAAAATAATACTTTTTATAATTTAATTTTACATCTTCCTTTTTCATCCACGAATAATTTACAAACGTGTAAAAATCTTTTGTCGGACTAAGATGGTTAATTTTTTCATTTTTTTTTATATTATTTAAACTATCATTTATATTTATTTCTGTATTTAATCCATCTTTATCTGTTTTATTATCTTTAATAGGTATTAATATATTTTTTGAATTAACCACCGTCGTGTCTATATATGGCATTTTTATATAGTCAAAACCATACGACCTATCCGAATTTATATACTTATTAAATTCTAATGTCTTGTTATCCTTTTTATACTTTTTTGTTCTAGTATTAGTTTTTGTTTTTAAT
>Ga0194055_10004142_pt1 | contig 10969 bp, 12 predicted proteins | sample SepL449m_MetaG_FD_155482 | JGI IMG/M metagenome (GOLD analysis project Ga0194055, IMG submission 155482) | Anoxic zone freshwater microbial communities from boreal shield lake in IISD Experimental Lakes Area, Ontario, Canada - Sep2016-L442-9m | ecosystem: Environmental > Aquatic > Freshwater >... | reverse complement strand
AGCGATGAAGCCTACTTCGCCACAATTCAAACCATCGTTAACCGTTAGCCCGGGACCGAAGTGGCCCGTGGCGTCAATGACGTAGTCTTTGCCCGAAGCCATCATTTGGATTCGGTCGCCTTTCTTGATCGAGCCGTCGATGACCCGGATGTACGCTACCGCGCCTTGGTATGCATCGAAGTGGCTGTCATAAATGAGTGCGCGAAGTGGTTTGTTCGCATCACCCTGGGGTGCAGGAACTTTGGCAACAATTGCTTCGAGGATTTCATCAATTCCAATTCCCGCTTTTGCCGAACAAGGAATGGCGTCTGTTGCGTCGATTGCAACTGCCATTTCAATTTCGCGTCGAGCGTGTTCGACGTCGGCATGAGGAAGGTCAATTTTGTTAATGACGGGAACGATTTCTAAATTCTGGGTCATCGCCATGCTGGCGTTCGCAATGGTCTGGGCTTCAACGCCTTGACTCGCGTCTACTACGAGCAATGCGCCTTCACAAGCAGCTAGAGCCCGAGATACTTCGTAAGTAAAGTCAACGTGCCCTGGGGTGTCAATAAGGTTAAGCTCGTACTCGAGTCCATCTTTGGCGATATACAAAAGGCGGACAGCCGCCATTTTGATGGTGATTCCACGCTCACGTTCGATATCCATCGAATCAAGCATCTGCTCCTGGGCAGTTCCGCGAATGGCACCGCACCGCTCAATGAGGCGGTCAGCAAGTGTTGACTTGCCATGATCGATATGCGCGATGATGCAAAAGTTGCGGATGCGCGATTGATCCATAAGGAAGGTCCCGTGCGGGAAGACATAGTGTACCTTTCGTCGCGACAAGTACGATGGCGAAAGAACTGTGCAAGCCAATGGGCCGAGCAATTACTTGCTCGGCTTCTTTTTCTTGGCTTTGGTCGGGTTGACTTTCCGTTCACCCACGACTTCATCGAGTGCCTGGGTAATGGCACTCTCCAGGTTCATGATCTTCATATGCCTAGCAATTGAGGATCGTACAACCTCTTGTAGTCCAGCGAACGACAAACCTTTGGTTCGCTTGATCACTAAGGTAGCAAATTCAGGCTTCAGCTTCGTCAGACAAAGTGATTCACCCAAATATGCCGCCCGACTCTCCGCCGATGGATTTGGAAACTCGATTTCCACATCGAATCGACTTGGACGATTTCGGATCGCAACATCCAGCTTTTCTAAGTGATTCGTGGTTACAACCGTCATCACACCACTTAACGTCCGAAAGCCGTCTAACTCGTTGAGAAAGTAGGATTTATTTCGGTCATTGATGAGTGAATCAACATCCTCCATAATCACGATGCTTGGGGCAGTCTCCCTTGCTCGTTTATAGATTCGATTAAGACACTTCTCTGAGTTGAAGTGGCGATCGTATAGTGATCGAACATAGATTGTCGAAACATTTAGTTCATTCACTAACGCTCGGATGGTTTGCGTCTTGCCGTTTCCTGGAGGCCCGTGCAAAATTACTCCTCGCTTCCAAGGAATTGAACTTTGTCCGTACCACTCCTTCTGGGTAAAGAAGTCGCGAACCCCGCCGGCTAGTTTGCTAAGAATGTCTTCGTTGAGAACGAGATCCGAGAGTTGCTTCTCTTTAATTTGCTCCCTCAGTTCTTCGTCTCGAGAGAAATATCCCTCTTCGAAGACGGCTATTGCTCCCGTACCCGATGAGTTCCAGGTGCAAACGGCTTGGAAAAACTGTTCACACAAGACGATGGTCTTGCCGACGATGAACCATATTCGATCACAGTTATGCATGGTTGCGCGAACAACGGTTAGTCGCTCGCCTCGCCAATTCATATCCATGACTGCGCTTTCGGGAGACATGTCAATTTGACTGTCATTCCATTCGGCCTTCCAATGGCCGTATGCGTCGTCCCTAAAAATGAGTTCGCATCCGCCAGAATTGGCGTAAGCAACGGGATCAAAATCCCAATCCTCAGTTTCAAGTACAGCTTGGTCGGTGGCCGCCATACGCAACGCTTTCGCTATTGAAAACGAAATTGCGTTGTTGGGCAGACACAATGATGCCGAAAAAAGTTGAGTTGGTAACTTCATGTAATGCTTGTAAAAAGTAAAAATTCACGACGAAGCCGGACCTGCTATGGAGGTCTTATGAGAACTGGCTTTGACGTCGGAGTACAAGCATCGCAGAAAGATTATGGCACAAAAAAAGGAGGTAGGGTTCCCTACCTCCTTTCCAAGTTCGCAGCGTGATTAGTTTCTGAGGAATTTGAATCCTAAGAATGAAGTGAATGTGTTCAATACGAACGCAGAGTTAGCAATTGACTGCAACTGATTCGCGTCTGGAGTATTGGTCTCGGTGATGTAGACCAAGTCGCCCGGCATCAACTTCACGTTTTGAGCAAAGTCTCCACTCTTAATGTATTTAACAAAATCAGCGTTGATTCTGAGGTATTCACCAGGTCGCCCAGGGAGTTCTCTCAGGATGAAACACTTTGAAAGTCGTGATAGGTACCGGATTTCTCCTCCCGAAATACCAATCGCATCGGCAAGACGCATTGTTTCACGATATGGATAAAGGCCAGGTGCCTTAATAGCGCCCATGACAAGAATTCGGTTCTTTTGCTCTCGAGGGATGTTGAGAATGTCTCCATCTTGAAGGTTAAAATTCTGTGAGTTATCTCCGAGAACCGTCATCGCATAGAGATCGATGGGGATGAGTTCTTTAGATCCTTCTCGTCGCAAAGTCGCCTTTCTGAGGTCGGTTTGGTCGGGCACTTCTCCGCCGCTGGCACTAAAAAGCGTCATGACCGTATCTCCAGGTCTAAAGAAGAATTCTGTGGATCGCTGAACCATTCCGGTTACGTTTGCTTTTAGCCTCCGGTAGGAAATAATCGAGACTGAAATAATGGGGTCTCGTAATTTAAGCTTTGAAACATACAAGGTGTAAAGCATGCTTTCAACTTCGCTTACCGTCTTCCCTTCAACTTTCAAGTTGCCAACAAATGGGGCTCCGATGTATCCATCGATTCCAATTGGAATATCAGCGCCAATCTGTTGCTGATTGAACACTTGGATTCTGAGGACATCCTCCGGTTTAAGCTTGTATGTCTTTTCATCAAAGGACTTTTGACCAAATGCCACACTCGCCAAAATACCAAGCAAAGAAACCCATATTGCAATCTTCCCTAATTTAATTCTTTTCACTTTGCCCTTGAACTAAGATATTAACATATTTCTGCCTTTCAAGTTTTTTCCTTCGCCCTTCAATTACGATCGTAAATTCACCTTTTGAAGGCACGTCGGTCTCACTAGGAATTGTCGGCAATTCTGAGCGGAAAACTTGCTGATTTTTTTTTGTAATTTCTCTGCAGATAGCGTACCGACGGTCTCCGAGGACTTCGCCAGCTGCTTTCAACAGATTTTTGAACCTAAATGGAGACTCGAACAATACGATCGTATAAGGAGATTCTCGGAATATCTCTAGCTCTTTCTTCATATCCCCTGGCGTTCGACCCAAGAAACCGAGAAATGCGAACCGCTGAGCATAAAAGCCAGAAAGCATTAACGCGTTGATCACTGCGCTTGGTCCTGGAATACCGTCTACTTCAATTCCTCGATTATGAGCTAGGTCTGTTAGCCTAGCGCCTGGGTCACTAATGCCAGGAGCACCACCATCTGTAAGCAGTACGGCATGCTTTCCAGATTCGATTTCTTCTAACAATTTTTCGAGCTGAAAATCTTCTGAGTGGTCGTGAGCGACCCTCATCGTCTTCTTGATTCCTAAATGGAACGCTAGCTTGGCGCTAATCCTGGTGTCTTCGACAATCCAGAAATCTGCCTCAGAAAGAGCAATCGAAGCCCTCGGGGATATATCCCCGAGGTTACCGATTGGTGAAGCAACTAAAGTTAGCTTCGGTGTTACTTGCCTGGAGCTTTCGTCGGAGGCGGTGGTGTCAGAGTGCTGCCCTTGGACTTCTTGGCTTCCTCGGCTGCTTTCTTGTCCTCTTCTTCCTTTTGCTTCTTTAACTTCGCTTCTTCCGCGTCGTACTTCGCCTTGTCTTCTTGCCATAGCTTTTGCTTCGCCCTATATTGAGCTTCTTGCTCGGTTGTGACCAATCCAGCCTTTTGGAGTTCAAGGAACTTAGCCGATATGTCTGAGAATGTTGTTTGAGCTTGGCTATCGAACCGAACATTCTTTTCAAGTGCAATGAGCAATTGTTCGAACGCCTTCGTCTTGTCGCCCTTCTCTTTGTATGAGTCAATGACTTCTTTTCGATAAGCCCAGCTGTTAGCAAAGCCCAAGTAGTTCTCGATAGCACTGATTCGATCGTCTTTCAATTTATTCTTGTCAGCGCCAGGGGCGTCGTACAAGTGTTGAATAGTTGCTAGTCGAACCATTGCTGCGATTTCTGGCTTATCGTCATTCGACTCAACTCCCTTTGCTAGGTCAAAGATAGCTTTGAATTCTTGCTCTTGAGCAGGACCAGCTGGAGTCGCCATGGCTTTTTGATATCGATAGGCTGCTTCGTAAGCTTTGGATTCAAATTTAGGTGTAATTTTCTTCTCAACCTTGTCGAGTTCTTCCTTAAATTTCTTTTGAATATCCTGAGAAACCTTTTGTTGCTTGTATTGATTCTTCTTCGCTTCGTAGTCTTTCGGAATGTCAACTTTCTTTCCAACGTACTTCACGATGGAATAGCCTTCAGTAACCTTTTCGACTTCACTATAAGCACCTGGCTGCAGCTTCAAAATCGATTTGAAATCAGGAATTTTCTCAACTTGGTCCAAGCCAAGCTTAATGACATTTTCGCTCTTCTTCTTTTTCGGATCAGGACCTGGGTCGTCGGTATACATATCCATGACTTCATCAAAACCTTTATTGGCCTTGAGGTCAGCATATGCTTTGTCGATTTTAGTTTTTGCTGCTGCGTCGGTTGCCGCTCCGGTGCTCTTCGCAAGAATTCGCTTGATTTCGTAATTCTCGAAACCTTTTTTGACTTCATCGTCAGTTGGATTCACTCCAGCCGAAAGTTTATCAATTACAAACTGTTGAGCACCACTTAGTCTTACGCCAAGCTGCTTCTGAGGGTCTTTGAGAGCCGCATTGAGTTCGGTTTGTTGCTCGGTAAATACGTCCTTGAGGGTTCTTCCTTGAAGCTGTGGCTTCACGAGCTCTTCGAGGTCCTTTAGCGTTGCATTTTCCTTTAGCTCGCCTGACTTCTTGCCTCTATCCAGAATATTGGCCATAAAGTCTGCTTCGCTCGTGAAATGAAGGGCTTGCTTCACAGAATCATCGTCTGACTTATAGCCCATTCCCTTTGCAATTTCGTAAACTTCGGCTAGCTGAACTGTCTGGGAAATACCGCCAGCAATTGGTTGAAGTTGGTAATCCGGTGGCAACCCTTCTAGCATTTCCGGCGGAAGCTGAGAAAGCTGAGAATTCTTCTTTTGATTCTCAATCGCTAAGTCAACCATCGAGTTGGGTAGTTCGACATCACCAACCGTAGCGAATGTCTTTAGTTTCTCACCCTTGATATCGGTTGCCGAGAGCTTTTGGGCTCGGCTACAATTCGAGAACGCCATACCAAAGACCATGGCTGCGCCACAGAAGATCAGGACGAACTTTCCGCAGCCGCCCTTTATGATTTTTTCTTGAAATACACTAATTGACAATCAGATTCACCTTAAAAGTTATTGCTCCGTTATTATGACGGATTTTTTCCGAATCCCTCTTGACAGGTAGACAAACTAAGCGTATAATGCGTCTACTGCTACAGGTAGACGTGCAATATGGCAAAGGGATTGACTAAGCGACAAGAAGAGATTTTGGATTTCATTCTTCACTACGTAGAAACCGAAGGATATCCTCCCTCGATTCGAGAAATTGGACAAAATTTTGAAATTGGATCGCTCCGTGGCGTTACCGTTCACCTGGATGCACTTGAACGTAAGGGTTACATTTCTCGATCGAATACTCCGCGATCAATTAAGCTCACTCATCCGAAATTTACACCGGGGAACTCTCGGGTGACCATGCTTCCTTTGTTAGGATCAATTGCCGCTGGAGCTTTGACTGTTCCTGCCGAAGCCGACATTGAGGGCACCATTCCAGTTCCAATCGAAATGGTTAAAAATATACAAGGTGCATTTGTCTTACGCATCAAAGGCGACTCGATGATTGGTGATGGAATTATGCCTCGCGACCTTGTTGTCATTCGACCACAAAAGACGTTTCACGGCAATGATGTAATGGCGGTGCGCGTTGGCGAAGAAGCCACGATTAAGAGAATCTATAAAACCAGTAAGGGTGTCCAGCTTCTCTCAAGCAACCCAGATCATCCGCCAATAGATGTTGATCCAACTCAGACCGAAGTGATTGGCAAAGTTGTTGGGCTGATGCGGGACTACGAAGCTAACAGCTTCTAACGAAAGTTTCATGCAAATCGAGAGCTATTTCAGCTCTCGATTTGCCTTGATTATCTGTTCAAGCTTCTCAGTCGTGAGCTTGTCCTCGGCTTGAGATGGAAAGCCTTGGTATCGAACGATGCCGTCTTGAGAAATGATCAAGACATGGGGAATTCCCTCGACACCGAGAATTTTTGACATCGTCTTGTCAATATCCGTCGTGACTGCGTAGTCCATTTTGGTGCCTTTCATGAATTCCTGAATCACTTCAGGCTTTTCGTTACTAACCCCAACGATAACCAGATCCTTCTCGAATTTGGTCTTCCATTCATTCATCTCAGGAATGACTGCCCGGCAAGGACCACACCAAGTTGCCCAGAAATCGATGAGCAAAACTTTGCCCTTTAGGTCTTTGGGTGCAGGAATACTTCCGGAAAGCACTTTTCCAAACTGCAAGGTTTTGAATTCCTTTCCGCGAAAGTCATTTTTCGCATATAACGTTTTGTTGGTGACAAATTTGGGAAACTCGCTTGAGCCCTTCCAAGCTACAAGAGACACGAGCACAGGAATCGCAAGAACAGCGGAAACGACAACTTTCATGGTGAGGTTATTGTAACTCAGATTGTTGCTTTACGCGAGCGTCCAACTTACGGTGCCATCGGAATTATCAGTCAGCGAAATTCCTTCGGCCAGTAGATCTTTTCGAATGGTGTCAGCAAGTCCCCAGTCTTTGGCAGCTTTCGCAGCCTTGCGGGCTTCAATTCGCTCCAAAATCCGAGCTTCATCTGCAGAGGATGTCTTGGAATCTTCTGGCAATTCTAAGTCAACAGGGTGCCGCACAATTCCCAGGAGATCATTGATTCTGGTCAAAAATTGTTCACCTGACATTGCGGAGGCCTTATTGATTGGATCTCGAGTAATTGCTTTTGCGCCTTCAAGCGCTTTTGAGATGGCAATCGGAGTATTGAGATCAGTCAGCATCGCTTCAAGAGCTTGATCATAGAGTGATTCGAGTTCGGTCCCCAGTACATCTTCTCCTTCAGCTCCCGATTCAAGTGCCTCTTGTACTGCGACATCGGCTCTTCGGAATCGATCAATGTTTGTTTTGGCATCTTCGAGTCCCTGATCTGTGAAGTTCAAGTTCTTTCGATATACGCCTGAAATCAATGCGAAACGAATTGCAAGAGGATCTGCCCCCTTTGCCATCAAGCCTCTGACGTAGTAAAAATTCCCCAGGCTTTTGGACATCTTTTGACCGTTCACCTGAAGAAAAGCCGTATGGCTCCAATGTTCGCAGAAAGGTTTCCCAGTTAGAGATTCACTCTGAGCAATTTCGCATTCATGGTGAGGGAATTTGTTATCTTCTCCCCCACTATGGAGATCAATTGTGTCTCCAAGATATGCCCTTGCCATGACGGAGCACTCGATATGCCAGCCAGGAAAGCCCCAGCCGTATGGCGAAAACCACTGCATGAGGTGTTTGTCGTCTTTTTTCCAGATTGCAAAGTCAGATTGATCCTTCTTGTTCTCATCAAGGACAACATCGCGCACTCCTTTTCGAAGGCTTTCTTGTGTGTTGCCACTCAGCTTTCCGTAACTCGGGAACTTCTCAACGCTAAAGTAAACGCCCGTTGGAGTCTCGTAGGCAAATCCTTTTTCAATGAGATCTTCCGCCGCAATAATTTGCTCTCGCACGTGCTGCGTTGCCTTTGGCCTGACGTCTGGCTCAACCAAATTCAACAATTTCCAGTCTTCTCGATAGGCGGCTTCATAATATTCTGCCAATTCCCAAACGTTATGAAACTGTTCCCCTTCCTTCGATCGGAGGGCTTTTTCCATCTTGTCTTCACCCGTTGCGTCGGCAATGTCATCGTCGGTGAGGTGTCCAACATCGGTGATGTTGGAAACCCATGTGACTTTCCAGCCAATCGCACGGGCAGTCCGGACAATTAAGTCTGCCGACAGGAAGGATCGGAAGTTCCCGATGTGCGCGTAAGAGTAAACAGTAGGTCCGCAAGTATAAAAGCGAAGATGTCCTGGCTCGGAAGGAGTTAGGGGCTTCACTTTCCGAGAAAGTGAGTCGTAAAGGCGGAATTGCTTTTCACTCATGTGATTTTTTAGTTTACTCGTGGCATCATATATGTGAGGTTACGATGAAGAAATTAACATTTACCATTGCGTGCCTTGCCGTTTTGGCGTCACTAGCTCATTCTGAAGTTAATTGGAAGCGAGATCTCAGTAGCGCATTGAAACAGGCAAAGGCATCAAAGCAACTCATCTTTGTTGACTTCTACGCCGATTGGTGAGGAAGTTGTATGGAAATGGATCGAACAACTTATAAAGACAAGTTGGCGATTCAGAAGCTGGGGCAGTTCGTCACAGTAAAACAAAATATCGACAAAGAAGGCAAGAAGACTGGATCGAAATACAAAGTCAGTCTCTTACCGACACTCATGGTTCTGGACGGGAACGGCAAAGTTGTTCTCAAGGCAGAAGGTGCCCTTGATGCTAAAACGTTAGCAATGTTTCTCAAGGACGCCGCCAAGAAAGGTGGTTCGAAATCTCCCGCAAAGATTAAGAAATAAAAACTTTGGAGGTTAGGTTTTGCCTAACCTCCAATCTTGTCCTGTTATAATGCTCCTGAAGCACAGGCTTGGCAGGATGAACGAAACAAACCCAACCTACGAAGACGCAAAGCGTCGACTCAACAGAATTTCTGGACAGGTCAATGGCATCAAGAAGATGCTAGATGAAGAGCGATATTGCGTAGATGTACTAACCCAGGTTTCTGCTCTTCGAGCAGCGCTAGACCAGCTCGGCGTCATATTGCTGACCCATCACGTGGAAGACTGCGTTTTTGGTGAAGAGCATGATCACTATGAGTCGAGAGAAGAAAAGGTCAAGGAGCTTAGAACAACGCTCAATCGCTTTTTGAAATAGATTTCCACGTCAATTTGCAGAATTTGGTTTTCCGGCGGGATTCATAGGTACAGAAATTTAGCGATAGGCGTCATAATGACGATATGTCAGAACAAGAGAAGCCGATTTTGGAAGAAGATGCAAAGATTGCCCGAATACTTGGAGCAGTTTTGATGGTCGTTATTCCGACTTTTGGATTCTACGCCTCCTCTGCCCTTGGCAAGGAATGGCACTTTGATTACCGAGTTGTTGATATTGAAGTCGCGAAGCATGGATTTGGCTACGGTTTAATCATTGCCTTCGTTATGAACCTGTATATTTGGTTCCGGTATCGAAGCAACGTTGATAAGGATCTTATTAACGAATGGTATGATCCGCAAGCTGGTCATCACCACTAAAGAGCTGAATGTCTCTTCACGAGGTTCGCTATTTTTCTCAGGCGTTGCAAAAAGCAACGAGTAGTTTCGTCATCTATCCTGACAAAAATGTGCCCGGACCTTACCATTGCATGCTTTTGCTGCATGGACTCAGTGACGACCACTCCATTTGGCAACGCCGAACCTCGATTGAGCGCTATGTCGCGGACAAACCTCTCATTGTAGTCATGCCGGACGGCGGGCGTGGCTTCTACGTAGACGCGCTCCAAGGGTTTCAATACTTGCAGGCAATCGCTTACGAGTTGCCTGACCTTCTGGACCATTGGTTTGACATCAAAGGCAAATGGTGCACTGCCGGACTGTCGATGGGCGGATATGGAGCATTCCGAATCGCACTAGAGCGACCAGAGTTGTTTCGGTCTGCGGTTTCGCATTCCGGCGCGGTGACTATTGGTCGCTATTATCCAAACGAAGAGATTGAAACCGGAAGGCACAGCCAGGACGCATTCATCCGAGAATTTATTCCGGTGTTTGGCAAAGTCACGCCAGGTGGAAAAGATGACTTGGTGGAGCTTGCAAAGAATGCAAGTCCGTTGCCTGCCCTGCGCTTTGACTGTGGGACGGAAGATTTTTTGCTAGATTCAAATCGATCCCTTCAACAAGAATTTACTGAATTTGGAATAGACCACGAGTATCAGGAGTTTTCGGGAGACCACAATTGGGAATATTGGGATCTCCACATTCAAGAAGCGATTGCCTTTAACCTAAGGAACCTTAGCGGCGAGTAGGAAGTAGTTTCCAAATTGCCGGTTCCTCTGATCCGCAGTACCAAAAGGCGACGGACTTGACACCTAACTTTGTTGCCAGTAAGTACTTCGTTCGGAATGCTTCGGCACCGCTAAAGTGAGTATTCCCATCGATTATTTCTCCGCTTGTCGGATCAACTTTTGGGTTCTTTGGCTTAAAATCCGACCAAGCCAACGATGTAGCAGGTTTCTTGCTCCAATCGTAACCGTAGCAGGCAATGCCAACGCCGATCTTACTTGATGGCACTTGAGTCGCGGCAAAGGCTATTACACGCTCTACCCAATCATTTGGAGCAATAGCGCCTTCAGGTCCCGTACTCCAACTGTAATCATATGTCATGACGTTAAAGCGATCTGCGACTGAACCGAGGGCCTTGTAGTCTTGTGCTTTGACGGCATCCCAGCCTCCGAAAATTTCTTGTTTTGGATGAACGGTTACCGATAGCTTCATTCCTTCTTTGTGGAGTGCCCTAGCAAGGA
>Ga0194055_10004140_pt1 | contig 10969 bp, 11 predicted proteins | sample SepL449m_MetaG_FD_155482 | JGI IMG/M metagenome (GOLD analysis project Ga0194055, IMG submission 155482) | Anoxic zone freshwater microbial communities from boreal shield lake in IISD Experimental Lakes Area, Ontario, Canada - Sep2016-L442-9m | ecosystem: Environmental > Aquatic > Freshwater >... | reverse complement strand
GTTAAGCATGACGATCAGCAGCGGAAACTCGAACCCCACTCCGAATACCAGCAGCAAGTTGATCAGGAAGCCGAAGTACTGGTCACCGGACAGCGCGGTCACCTGGACGTCGCTGCCGACCGTCAGCAGGAAATGCAGCGCCTTGGACAACACGACGTAGGCAAGAATCGCCCCGGCCACGAACAGTGAGGCCGCCGCGACGACGAACACCGAAGCAAAGCGGCGTTCGTTGCGGTAAAGACCGGGGGTGATGAACGCCCAGAGCTGGTAAAGCCAGATCGGGCAGGCCAGCACGATGCCGGCGGTCAGCCCGACCTTGAGCCGCAACATGAACTGGTCAAAGGGGGCAGTCGCGAGCAGCCGGCAGCCTCCGTCGGCACTGATGTCGGCGCGCGCGGACGGCGGCAGCGAGCAGTAGGGCTGCCGCAGCCATTCACCCAGACTCTCCATGCCGAAGATTCCGTGGCTATACCAAAAGAAACCGAAAATCGTGGTGAGTGCCACTCCGGCCAGCGAGATCAACAGGCGTGCGCGAAGTTCCCGCACGTGGTCGACCAGCGACATGGTGCCGTCGGGGTTAACCCGGCTGCGCCGCTGGCGGGGGTCGAAATGAGAGAGGTACTTGGGGAAGCGCACGGCCGTCTACCTACTGGCGCCCGAGGCGCCCGCTGAATCTCGTCCGGCTCAGGCCGGGCGGATGTCGGTCGGGCTCGACGGCGGAACGTCGAGGCGCTCCGACGCGACCGGCTGTGCCGGAGCCGCGAAACCCGGCTGCTGCGGGGTGACCGGCGCATCCGATCGGTTCTCCGCCTGCAGTTCCTTGACCTCGGACTTGAAGATCCGCATCGACTTCCCCAGGGACCGCGCGGCATCAGGCAACCGCTTGGATCCGAAGAGCAGGACGACCACCAGTAGCAGGATGATCCAGTGCCACGGTTGTAGAGCACCCAATTCGGTTACCTCCGGCCAATCAGACGTCGTCGACGATGCTACCCGGCGAAACAGGCCGCTCGTGGTCGAGTGCGTCGTAGGCGGCCAGCGCGTCGACGGCGGCGGTGCGGACGGCGTCAGCGAGCGAACCCGGCGCCAGCACCGTGACGTCAGCGCCGAACCCCAGGATCTGCCGGGCCATCCAGTCCTCGGCCGCGTAGGTCATCGCCGCTTCGCAGAACCCGTCGGGCAGGTCGTTGATCACTCGCATCGGGAAGTACTCCAGCATCCACGCCGAACGTGGCGATACCCGCAGGGTGGCCGACGGCAGCGACGGATCGGCGTCGAACAGTGCCGTCGACACCGGTGCCTTCACCGCGGGTTGCGGGGCCGCGGCCGGTTGGTCGAGCACCCGGGCATCGACAATCCGGTCGAAGCGGAACAATCGCACCCCCTCGGCGTCACGACACCAGGCCTCCAGGTAGCTGTGGTCGCCGACCAGCACCACCCGGATCGGGTCGACGGTCCGGGACGACATCACATCTCGCGACGCCGAGTAGTAGTCCAGCGTCACCGCCTGCCCGCCGCGCAGCGCCTCCCGCACCGCGGCGACGACGTCGCTTTCCCGCGGTGCGACCCCCTCGGGCGTCGTGGGACCGCCCTGGGCACCCCCGGTCGTCGTGCCGGCAGCGGCCTCGATCTTGGCGATCGCGCTCAACGCTGCCGCCGGATCCACCACACCGGGGATGTCGGCCAGCGCCCGCAGCGCCACCAGCAACCCACTGGCCTCCGAGGAGTTCAGCCGCAACGGCTTGTCGATTCCGGCCGAGAAGGTCACCTTGATGGTGTCGTCGTCGAACTCGAAATCGATCAGGTCACCGGGGCCGTAACCGGGAAGCCCGCACATCCACAGTTGGTTGATATCGGCCTGCAACTGCTTGCGCGTGACGCCGAGATCCGCCGCGGCCTCGGCCCAGCCGACGCGCGGGTTGGCCTGGAAGTACGGAACCATGTTCAACAACCGGACCAGCCGGCTGGAGACCGGGGTCACGACGGCATCCCGGCCTGCGCGGCCAGCCGCGCCATGACGTCCGAACGCAGCGAATCCGGTTCCAGCACAAGGGCATCCGGCCCGTACCCGGCGATCTCGCGGGCGAGCCCGTCGGAGCTGGCGATGTCGATCTCGACGACGTCGCCGTCTCGGCCGCCGACGCTGCGCTGCCCGACAGCGCGGCCGGCCCGCCGCAGCGCCGTCGCGTGCCCGTCGGCGACCCACACCCGGGCCACCGCCCCGGACGGGCCGCCGGCGGCGGCCTCGATCGACCGCTCCACGAGCGCACGCAGATCCACCCCGTCGGATCGCGTCACTTCCCCTTGTGTGCCAATCGGTTCCACGTCGGCGATCCTCGAAACCCGGAAGACCCGGGTGGCTTCCCGATCCCGATCGTGGCCCACCACATACCACCGGCCACGAGCAGTCAGAACACCCCACGGCTCGAGGGTCCGCACGGTGTATTGCTCGATGGGAGTCGGCCGGTGCTTGAACCGAACGACCTGGCGGGCGTCGATGGCGGCGAACAGGACACCGAGAACTCCCTCCGAGCCGCGCAGACCGGCTGATCCCACGGCGGAGGTGATCGCCACCCCGTCGGCCCGGTCCACGTCCACCCCGGCGGCACGCAGCTTGAGCAGTGCGCTCTGGCTGGCGGTGATGCGCTCCGGAGACTCCCACAGCGTGGTCGCCACGGCGACCGCGGCAGCTTCGTCGGGGGTCAGGTCGATGTCGGGCAGGGCGTAGGCGTCCGGCTTGATCCGATAGCCCTCGGTCGCGTCAAAGGCACTGACCCGCCCGGTCTCCAGCGGGATGCCCAGATCGCGCAGCTCGCCTTTGTCCCGCTCGAACATCCGGGAGAACGCCTCGTCGGACTGACTGCCGTAGCCGGCGACGTTGGCCCGGATACGTTCAGCGGTGAGAAAGCCTCGCGTGGACAGCAGCGCGATGACGAGGTTCATCAACCGCTCGATCTTGGCGGTTTTCGAAGGGGCGGGTTTCGATGGCGCCACGCTGGCCGAGCTTAGCTGCATTCCGCTGGCACGCCGTGCGACGCACGGGCGTGCCTCACATGCTGGCGATGAGCCGCTTGACCCGCTCGTCGCTGGACCGGAACGGGTCCTTGCACAACACCGTCCGCTGGGCCTGATCGTTGAGTTTCAGATGCACCCAGTCCACGGTGAAGTCGCGGCCGGCCTCCTGGGCGGCGGCGATGAACTCGCCACGCAGCTTGGCCCGGGTGGTCTGGGGCGGGGTGTCGACGGCGGCTTCGATCTCCTCGTCGGTGGTGACCCGGGCAGCCAGGCCCTTGCGCTGCAGCAGGTCGAAGACACCGCGGCCACGTTTGATGTCGTGGTAAGCCAGATCAAGCTGACTGATCTTGGGATCGGACAGCTCCATGCTGTACCGGTCTTGATAGCGCTGGAACAGTTTGCGCTTGATCACCCAGTCGATCTCGGTGTCGACCTTGGCGAAGTCCTGCGTCTCGACGGCGTCGAGTTGGCGGCCCCACAGATCAAGGACCTGGTCGAGTTGGGTCCCGGAATAGGGATCGCGCTCGCGGGACTGCACGTAGTCGACCGCGCGACTGAAATACTCGCGCTGGATGTCCAGGGCGCTGGCCTGGCGTCCGCCCGCCAGCCGCACCGGCCGCTTTCCGGTGAGGTCGTGGCTCACCTCGCGGATGGCCCGTATCGGGTTGTCCAGGGAAAAATCCCGGAACGGCACGCCCGCCTCGATCATCTCCAGGACCAGCGCCGCGGTGCCCACCTTGAGCATGGTGGTCGTCTCGCTCATGTTGGAGTCGCCCACGATTACGTGGAGCCGCCGGTACTTCTCGGCGTCGGCGTGCGGTTCGTCGCGGGTGTTGATGATCGGCCGCGACCGGGTGGTGGCGCTGGATACTCCCTCCCAGATGTGCTCAGCACGCTGGGACAGGCAGAATGTTGCGGCTTTGGGCGTCTGAAGGACCTTGCCGGCGCCGCAGATCAGCTGTCGGGTCACCAGGAACGGCAGGAGGACGTCGGAGATACGGGAGAACTCTCCGGCCCGCACGATGAGATAGTTCTCATGGCATCCGTAGGAGTTGCCCGCAGAGTCGGTGTTGTTCTTGAACAGGTAGATGTCCCCACCGATGCCCTCGTCGGCAAGACGCTGTTCGGCGTCGACAAGTAGGTCTTCCAGCACCCGCTCGCCGGCCCGGTCATGGGTGACCAGCTGGTGCAAGTTGTCGCATTCAGCGGTGGCGTACTCGGGATGACTGCCGACGTCGAGGTAAAGCCTGGCGCCGTTACGCAAGAAGACGTTGGAGCTGCGTCCCCAGGACACCACCCGCCGGAACAGGTAGCGCGCCACCTCGTCCGGCGACAACCGCCGGTGACCATGGAACGTGCAGGTGACACCGAACTCGGTTTCGATGCCCATGATTCTGCGCTGCACGCACCGAGCCTACTGGTTGATCACGTCCCAGGCGCCCGATGTCCGCTGTCAGGCCTCCCGTCGCCGCGGCGCGCCATCCCGGCCAGCAAACGGTCACGGCTTACCCTCATGCGGATAGGGCAAAGGTCACAATCGGCGTGGTGTTTTCCCGCGGCGGCATTTCTTTCATTAGTCTGGGGTCGTGCACTTCGACGTCAGGGCTTTCGCGCGCAGGTTGTGGATCGCGCTCGCGGTGGTTACCGGCATCGTCGTAGTGGTTCTGAGCTGGCGGGTTCCGGAGCCGGAAACCCACCAGCAGACCAAGTCTCCGCTGGTCGAGAACGCTTCCTACATGCGGTTGGTACCCCAGGAGCAGCAGGTTCCGTCGCCGCCCGACTACGGCGCGCGCACCAGCTAGCTGTCGGCGGCCGGATCCCCGTTCGGAACCAGCGCGCTCTCAGCTGAGGGCACCAAGGCCTCCAGCGCCGGTCCGGTGATCCGACGAAACGCCCGGCGCGGGCGATTGACGTCCAAGATTGCGACCTCGAGGGTGGACGGGCCGAGTACCCGCGGTTCGGCGGGCGGACTGGCATTCCCGGCGGTGCTGGCGATTCCGGACCGCAGGGCGTCGACCGCGATGCGCACGGCCGCTCCCAGTTCTGCGTTCTCGGAGTAGGACGCCTTCAGCGCGTTGATGATCGGTTCGGTCGTTCCGCCCATCACGACGAAATGCGGCTCGTCGGCGATCGACCCGTCATAGGTGATCCGGTAGAGCTCCGGCGGCTTGGTCTCGCCGTGGTGCGCCACCTCCGCCACACACAACTCCACCTCGTACGGCTTGGCCTGCTCGGTGAAGATGGTCCCGAGGGTCTGCGCGTAGACGTTGGCAAGCTGGCGCCCGGTCACGTCTCGGCGGTCGTAGGCGTACCCGCGCGTGTCGGCGTACTGAATCCCGCCACGACGCAGGTTGTCGAATTCGTTGAACCGGCCAACCGCCGCGAAACCGACCCGGTCGTAGATTTCACTGACCTTCTGCAGCGAGCGCGACGGGTTCTCGGCCACGAACAGCACTCCCCCTGCGTAGGCGAGTGCAACGACACTGCGGCCGCGGGCAATTCCCTTTCGCGCGAGCTCGGAACGCTCACGCATCGCCTGCTCGGGCGAGATGAAATACGGGAAACTCACGAAGCCCCCACCCGGGGCGCCTCATTGACCGGCCCCGGTCCCGGGCCGTATTCGCTAGTGCCGGAACGTTTTTCGATCACCTCGCGGGCCAGCCGGGCGATTCGCTCCTCGCTGACGTCCCGCGCGCCCTCGGCGTCGATGGCGACCGCTGTCGGATAGATGCCCCGGACCAGATCGGGGCCCCCGGTGGCCGAGTCGTCGTCGGCCGCGTCGTAGAGCGCCTCGACGGCGACTTTCAGCGCCGAATCAACATCGGCCACAGTGGAATACAACTTTTTCATCGATGCTTTGGCGAACAGCGAACCCGATCCCACGGCCTGGTAGCCCTCGTCTTCGAGGTGCCAGCCGCCGGCGGCATCGAACGTGACGATCCGCCCCGCCGCGGCGCGGTCCGAGTCGTCGCGGTCGTAGCCCACCAGCAAAGGCAACGCGATGAAGCCCTGCAACGCTGCGCCGAGGTTGCCACGGACCATGATGGAGAGCCGGTTCACCTTGCCGGCGAACGTCATCGGCACACCCTCGAGCTTCTCGTAGTGCTCAAGCTCGACCGCATAGAGCCGCGCGAATTCGACGGCCAGCGCTGCGGTCCCGGCGATGCCGGTGGCGGTGTAGTCGTCGGTGATGTAGACCTTCTGCACATCACGCCCGGCGATCATGTTGCCCTGGGTGGAGCGCCTGTCTCCGGCGATTACGACTCCGCCCGGATACCTCAGGGCGACGATGGTGGTCCCGTGCGGGAGGGCAGGGTGGGCCGCCGGGTGGCCATCGCCGGGGCGGGATTGGCTCGGCGAGACGCCGCCACCGGAAAACCCGGTGGGCAGTAGCTCAGGAGCGGTGCGGCGCAGGAATTCTGAGAACGAGGAGTGGTCGACGTCATGCGCCGGAACGCCCAGCGCCGGAGTGATGGCCAGGTGATCGGAAAACGGCCAGATCACTGGCCGCCCTTTTGGACGTAGGCCCGCACGAAGTCCTCGGCGTTCTCCTCGAGCACGTCGTCAATCTCGTCCAGCAGGTCATCGGTCTCGGCGGCCAGCTTGTCGCGACGCTCCTGCCCGCCAGCCGCATTGCCGGGGACGTCGTCGTCCTCGCCGCCGCCGCCACCACGCTTGGTCTGTTCCTGAGCCATCGCCGCCTCCTGCTTGTTATCAGCGGCCCCCTGGACATTCCAGGCGAGCCGCCGGACCCCCACAGTACCGTCCGGCACCGACTAGGTCGTGCCTACGTCGTCAGTTGTTCCACCAGCTCGACGGCGCTGTCCACCGAGTCCAGCAGCGCGCCGACATGAGCTTTGCTGCCCCGCAGGGGCTCGAGGGTCGGAATTCGGACCAGCGCGTCCCCGCCGAGATCGAAGATGACCGAGTCCCAGCTTGCGGCCGCGATGTCGGCACCGAAGCGGCGCAGGCACTCGCCGCGGAAGTACGCCCGGGTGTCGGTGGGCGGGTTGTCCACGGCGTCGAGCACCTGCTGTTCGGTGACCAGACGCTTCATCGACCCTCGCGCAACCAGCCGGTTGTAGAGGCCCTTGTCCAGCCGGACATCGGAGTACTGCAGGTCGACCAGCTGTAGTCGAGGTGCCGACCAGCTGAGGTTCTCGCGCTGCCGGAAACCGTCCAGGATTCGCAGCTTCGCGGGCCAGTCCAGCAACTCCGCGCACTCCATTGGATCGCGTTCCAGCAAATCCAGGACGCGCGCCCAGGTTTCCACCACGTCGGCGGCCCTCGGGTCAGGATCGCGGCTATCCAGGAGGGCGCCGACCCGATCGAGATAAATCCGCTGAAGCGCCAGTGCGGTGAGCTCCCGGCCGTCGGCCAGTGCCACCGTCGCCCGTAGTGAGGGATCACGGCTGACGACATGCACCGCATGCACCGGCCGGGCCAGCGCGAGATCGCTGAGATCGAAGCCCTCCTCAATGAGGTCGAGCACCAGCGCCGTGGTGCCTACCTTGAGATAGGTCGAGGTCTCGGCGAGATTGGCGTCGCCGATGATCACGTGCAGCCGGCGGTACTTGTCGGCGTCGGCATGCGGCTCGTCGCGGGTGTTGATGATGCCGCGCTTGAGGGTGGTCTCCAGACCGACCTCGACCTCGATGTAGTCCGCCCGCTGGGACAGCTGAAACCCCGGCTCGTCCCCCGACGCGCCGAGCCCGACGCGGCCCGATCCCGTCACGACCTGCCGGGACACCATAAACGGCGTCAAGCCGGCGATCACGGCCGAGAACGGCGTCTGACGGCTCATCAGATAGTTCTCGTGCGTTCCGTACGAAGCGCCCTTGCCGTCGACGTTGTTCTTGTAGAGCTGGAGTTTGGCCGCCCCGGGAACGCTGGCCACATGCCGGGCCGCGGCCTCCATCACCCGCTCGCCGGCCTTGTCCCAGACGACGGCATCCAGCGGATCGGTGACCTCAGGTGCGGAGTACTCCGGGTGGGCGTGGTCGACGTAGAGCCGCGCACCGTTGGTCAGGATCATGTTCGCCGCGCCGACCTCGTCGGCGTCGATAACGGGGGGCGGTCCGGAGGCCCGGCTCAAATCGAACCCACGGGCGTCGCGCAGCGGCGACTCGACCTCGTAGTCCCAGCGGGTGCGTTTCGCCCGCGGAATGCCGGCGGCAGCAGCGTAGGCCAGCACCGCCTGGGTCGAGGTCAGGATCGGATTAGCCGTCGGATCAGTCGGCGACGAGATGCCGTATTCCACCTCGGTACCGATGATCCGTTGCATGGGAGTAAGACTAGCCGGGTGACGATGCGCCGCGCGGACGAGCAGGAATCACCCAGGCCTGCTCCCATGCGCCGGACCGGCGTGGATCAAAGCGCCGAAGTGCGTGCCGCGCAGCGTTGGTTCCTCGCTCAGGGCCTACCTGCGGTGTTACCGAGGCAGGCGTTGTTGGACCGGGTCTGGAGCCGGTCGGCTCCGGCACTCGCCGGGCTGGCCGCAATGGCGCTCAACTCGGTCATCGTGGTGCGGCTGACCGGCCACCGCACCATCGACATCATCGGACGCCCGAACCTGACCGAGGGGGTAGCACTGGCTTTTCTTCTGGTGGCGCTTCCGGGGGCGATTCTGACGGGCTGGCTGGTTTCGCGGTTGTCAACGCAGCGCCGCATACTGGCGGGCCTGCTTTCGACCGTCCTCGTCGCGCTCGGCGTGGCTTTTGGCGGGCCCAGTCCGCACATGGCGGCCAGACTGACGGTGTGGGCAGGGTCGGTGGCACTGATCCTGCTGCTCACCGCCAGCGGAGCGGGCTCGGTTCTGGGCTGGGCGGCACGCTCGACGCTGCTGAACCTGACCGAAGTCGCGGGAATGTTCGTGCGAGCGCTGCCGGTAGTCCTGCTGACCTTCCTGGTGTTCTTCAACACCTATGTCTGGTTGATGGCGGCGATCATCTCGCGCGGAAGGCTCTGGTTGGCGGTGGGTTTCCTCGGCGTAATCGCCGGGGCATTCCTGGTATCGGGCACCCTCGACCGAGTCAGGCCGATGCTGGAAGCCCCGAGTTCGGTGTGCGACGAACAGGCCGAACTCACCGGCACGCCGTTCCTCGACATGCCCCAACCTCCGGACAGCCCTCCCCTGACCCGGCGCGAGCGGATCAACGTCGTGTTCATCGTCGCGACCTCCCAACTCGGTCAGGTGCTGACCGCGGCCGCCCTGACAGGTGCGATCTTCTTCGCCTTCGGCCTCATTCTCATGAGCCCCGAGCTGCTCGATGCCTGGACGCGCAACGAGGGTAGCCACGACGGCCGATTACTCGGGATGACACTGCCGATTCCCAACCCCCTCATTCAGACCACGTTGTTGCTGACCGCCATCACCTTCATGTACCTGTCCGCCAAGGCGGTCACCGACCGCGAGTACCGCGCGGCTTTCGTCGACCCGCTGGTGACGGATCTGCAGCAGACGCTGCTTGCCCGCGACCGCTACCGCGGGATAATCGACCGCACGGCCGAGTGAATCGAGAATAGCGTGGGCGATCAGGGCAGTGCCGCTTTCGGCAGCGACGTATTCGGCAAACGGTATGGCGAGGTGCTGCTCATCCGGGTGGGGCCGGACGGCCCACAAGCGACGGTGTTCAACACCTTTCCGCTCAACGACTGCCCCGCCGAGTTGTGGGACGCCCTGGATGCCGATGCCATCGCGCGGGAACACGGTGCGGTCGGTGCCCTGCTGAACGGACCTCGCTTCTGGCTGATGAGCAGCATCGCCAAGAAACCGGGCGAACCGCAGCCGACCGCGACGTTCGGCGGTCTGGACATGATCGAGCAGGCCACCGTCGCCATGGCGTCGAATAATCCCCAGCCCTACAGCGTCAACAAGGTCGACCGCCGCGCGGTGTTCACCTTCGCCGCCGGCCGGCCCGTCTTCGAACTCGTCGACAACGAAGGCCGGCGCTGGGTGATGCAGACCTACAGCCAGATCGTCGACAAGACACTGACCTTCGACGAACTGTCGGCGCTGGGATCGCGGCTGACCCCCCCTGCAGGCTGGCACTACGAAACCCGAACGCTCACCGAGCCTTTGGTGGTCGACACCACGGACACCGTGGCAAACGTACTGATGGACGAACTGACGAACACGTACTCGATGGAGACGTGATTACAGGTACTGCCCCAGGTTGGACTCGGTATCAATAGCCCTGCTGGCCGACGAACTCTTCCCGGTGACCAGCGTGCGGATGTAGACGATCCGCTCGCCCTTCTTACCCGAGATCCGGGCCCAGTCATCGGGATTGGTGGTGTTGGGCAGGTCCTCGTTCTCGGCGAACTCGTCGACGATCGAATCGAGCAGATGCTGGATGCGCAGCCCGCGCTGACCGGATTCGAGCACCGACTTGATCGCGTACTTCTTGGCCCGGTCGACGACGTTCTGGATCATCGCACCGGAGTTGAAGTCCTTGAAGTACATGACCTCTTTGTCGCCGTTGGCGTAGGTGACCTCCAGGAAGCGGTTGTCATCGATCTCGGCGTACATCCGGTCGACGACCTTTTCGATCATGGCTTTGATGCACGCCCCGCGATCACCACCGAACTCGGCGAGGTCGTCGGAGTTGACCGGCAGGTTCACGGTGAGGTATTTGCTGAAAATATCTTGCGCCGCTTCGGCATCGGGGCGCTCGATTTTGATCTTGACATCCAGGCGACCCGGTCGCAGGATCGCTGGGTCGATCATGTCCTCGCGGTTGGAGGCGCCGATGACGATGACGTTCTCCAGACCCTCGACACCGTCGATCTCGCTGAGCAGCTGTGGAACGACGGTGGTTTCGACGTCCGAGCTGACGCCGGTGCCACGGGTGCGGAAGATCGAGTCCATCTCGTCGAAGAAGACGATCACCGGGGTGCCCTCGGAGGCCTTCTCCCGCGCGCGCTGGAAGATCAGCCGGATGTGCCGCTCGGT
>Ga0194055_10004139_pt1 | contig 10969 bp, 8 predicted proteins | sample SepL449m_MetaG_FD_155482 | JGI IMG/M metagenome (GOLD analysis project Ga0194055, IMG submission 155482) | Anoxic zone freshwater microbial communities from boreal shield lake in IISD Experimental Lakes Area, Ontario, Canada - Sep2016-L442-9m | ecosystem: Environmental > Aquatic > Freshwater >... | reverse complement strand
CTGTTCTTCGGCAACGGCGGCGCCGACCCCACCGTTGCCGCCGTTGCCGAAGAACAGACCGCCGAAGCCACCTTTGCCGGCGTCGCCGGTGTTGATGCCGACGATGCCGTTGCCGCCGTTGCCGCCGTTGCCGACCAGGCCGGCGTTACCACCGGCGCCGCCGTTGAATCCGTTGCCGCCATTGCCGATCAGGCCCGCGTTGCCGCCCTTGCAGGCTCCGCTCGTGCACGCGCCGGCATAGGCGGTGTAGCTGTATCCGCTGCCGATCAGAATGCCGCCGTTGGGGTGCTCCGCGGTTCCGTTGCCGATGAAGATCCGGATGAAGTCCGCGATCGGGTTGGCGCCGACGGCCGCCGCGGGGCCGGCGCTGAACACGATCGGCGCTGCCGCGGCGGCGCCCACCGGTTCGCCAGTGGTAGCGGCGGCCTGCGGCGCGGTCCCCGTCTTGGCTTGCAGCTCACGGCGCGTGTAGGCCAGGGCAGTCCACATCAGCGGTCCGGCGGCGGGGGAGCCGCCGGTGCCCGAACCCAACCAGGCGGCCAGGTTCGCGTTGATGCCCGAGACCGAACCCGGGTCGGCGGCGGTCATCACCGGCGCCGACGCGGCCGCCGGCAAGACCGCCGAGGCGCCGGCGTCGCGCGCGTGCCGGCCCGCGGGTGCGGATGCCGGGACGATCGCGGTGAGGGCGGGGGCGGTCGGCGCCACCGCCGCGGGAGCAGGTACATAGGCCGGGTCGGTGACGACCGGCGAGACCGCCGCCTGGGGGACCTCGGCGACCGCGGCGCTGGGTGCTGTCACCTCGGGGATCCGGGGCGCCGGATTGTCCGACGGGGGAGCATTGTTGCCGGCAGCTGTCTGCGCGGCAGCAGCCGGAACGCTGGTGCTCCCGCCGCCGCGGTGCGCCCGGGGCGCCGGGAGATCGGGCGCCGGGAGATCAGGCAGGACCGAAACCGCGCTATCGGCGGCCGAGGTGTCCGGCGCGTGATTCTCCGGACCGCGGCTGCGGGTAGGAGCGCTCGAAGTGGCGCCCGAATCGGTGGACCCGGCCGAGTCGTTCGATCCCGCAGAACCTCCGGAGCCCCGGCCGTCAGCGAACGCGACTGCCGGCATGGCGAGGATTCCCGCGCCGACCCCCAGCGCCACCGCGAGGGCTCCGACCCGCCCGACGTAGCGGGAGCTGGTCGTTTGCGGCGAAGGATCGAACTGCGATGCCGGTGATTCGCCCACGACGGGCCCCCATTTCGTACTCGGCGGCGCGCTTCTCGCGTCGCGACTAAGCAGGCACTATGCCACCGCTGCGGCCACGAACGGGCAAAGTTACGCTGGTGTCAATGCGGGTCTTTGCGCAGGAAAGATAATTATTGCTTTCGAGATCACCTTCGCGCACAGTCGGCGTACGCGCTCCGGAGGTGCACTGACGTGGGCTGATCGGCACCTCGGCATCAACAGCGACACACTCCAGCAAAATTCACTCCAGCAACATTCGTCACAGTGGCTGTTAACATTTTCGTCGAGACCCCGACAACGGAAAGGATGCGATGACGCAGTTGTCGGAGCAGGGCGCTCACGACGAGACTGTGCCGCCCGGCAATCGGACGAGCGCGCTGCGGCAGAGCATCCCGAACACGATCAGCCGGGTGAATTTCCTCGATCGCATCAGCATCCAGTCGAAGCTGATCCTGATGCTGGCGCTGTGCAGCATCCTGGCCGCGGCGGTCGTCGGCGGCATCGCCTACCAGGCCGGCCGCAACTCCCTGCGCACCGCAGCCGTCACCCGGCTGACCGAGATCCTGGAATCTCAGAAGCGCACATTGACCGATCAGATCACCGATCTGCGCAGTGCGTTGATCACCTACACCTACGGGACGATGACCCGGAACGCGCTGCGGGACTTCACCGACGGCTTCGATCAGCTGGCTAACGCGCCGATTACCCCGGAGATGACGAAGGGCATCGCGGACTACTACGACTTCTTCGCCAAGGAGACCGAAAAGTACAGCGGCACAAGGCTTGATGTCGACGCGCTACTGCCGATCTCCAACGCCGAACGTTATCTGCAGGCCACCTACTCGGCCAAGCTGCTCGACGACGACGCGGCGATCGCGATGGACGACGAGCGTGACGGCAGCGCCTGGTCGGCGGCGAACGCGAAGTATCAGGCATTCTTCCGGGAGATCGTCCAACGATTCGCCTTCGAGGACGCCCTGATCCTCGATGCGCGCGGCAACGTGATCTACACCGCCTACAAGAACACCGACCTCGGCACCAACATCGTGACCGGTCCCTACCGCTCGTCGAAGCTGCGCGACGCCTACCAGCAGGCAATGTCGAGCAACTTGGCGGACCGGGTGGTGTTCACCGATTTCGAGTTCTATCAGCCGGCCCAGATGGCGCCCACGGCATGGATGGTTGCCCCCATCCCCCCCACCGGGAAACCGGAAGGTGTTCTGGCCTTTCAGTTTCCGATCACCAAGATCAACAGGCTTATGACGTTTGACAAGAAGTGGGCCGAGGCCGGCATGGGCGATACCGGCGAGACGATACTGGCCGGTCCGGATTTCCTGATGCGTTCGGATTCCCGGTTGTTCCTCGAAGACCCCAAGGAATACCGCCAGCAGGTGATCGCGGCAGGGACGCCACCCGACATCGCCGACCTCGCGATCCGCCAGGGCGGCACCACGCTCATCCAGCCGGTGCCCGCCGACGCGCACCGCGAAGCCCAGAAGGGCTACTCCGGCGTCGTGTTCGCGACCGACTATCTCGGTGCGGAGACCATCCAGGCGTACGCGCCGACGGGCAAGGACGCCGGTCTGCACTGGTCGTTGGTGGCCAAGATCAACACCAAGGAGGCCTTCGCACGCGAAGCGACCTTCACTCGGGTCGTCACGCTGGCGACGACCGCGATCATCTTGTTGGTGTGCCTGTTGGCGGTGATCCTCGCCCAGGTGTTCCTGCGGCCCATCCGGCGACTGGAAGCCGGCGTACAGCGCATCAGCGCCGGTGACTACAACGTCGAGATCCCGGTGCGGACCCGCGACGAAATCGGAGAGCTGACAGGCATGTTCAACGACATGAGCCGCAGCCTCTCGGTGAAGGACGACCTGCTCAAAGAACACCGCGGCGAGATCCGCCGGCTCTTGCGTTCAATGATGCCGGCGGCCATTGCCGACAAGATCCGCACCGGCGAGGAGATCGTCGTGCGGGAACACCCCGATGTCACCGTGATCTACGCCGACATCGTCGGGCTGGGCAGTCTCCAGGCCGCCCTGGATTCCGGTGATTCGCTGGCGATGTCCAGCGAGCTGATCCGCCAGATCGAGGTGACCGCAGAGGATTTCGGCATCGAGCGGGTGCGTCCGGTGCGCAACGGTTACCTCGGCAGCTGCGGGCTCACCATGCCGCGCCTGGACAACGTCCGCCGCACCGTCGACTTCGCCCTGGCCTGCGAGCGGATCATCGAGCGGGTGAACAACGAGTCCGGATTGAATCTCAGTCTGCGAGCGGGCATCGACACCGGGAAGGTCAGCAGCGGCCTACTCGGTGAGCCGTCCCCGGTCTTCGACATGTGGGGCACCGCGGTGAACATGGCGCACCGGATGAAGAACGGAATGCCCGAGCCGGGCGTCTACGTCACCGCCCGGGTGTACCACGCGCTTGCCGACACGATGTCGTTCACCCCGGCCGGCGCTATCGCGGCCGACGGTGAAGAGGTGCCGGTGTGGCGGGTGCGGGAGCCGATCTCATGATGGGTGTGCTGGGATCCTCGTGGTTCCTCTGGGCGGTGGGGATCGTCGTCGGGCTGCCTTTGGCGCTGATCGCCCTGACCGAGTGGCAGCAGAGCCTGCGCCGCCGGGGGAGCAACCTGATCGGCCCGATCAGCCTGCTGCGCAACGTCTTGGTGCCGCTGGCGGCTCTGCTGATGGCGATGGTCGGCGCCATCGGGATGCCCGCGCACTCCACGCCCGTGCGAATCGTCGGCACGCTGCTCGCGATTGGCATCCTGATCCTGGCGCTGTCCGGGGTGCGGAACTCGGTGTTCGCCTCGGCGCCGGACGGCAGTTGGCGCCGGCGCGTTCCCGCGATCTTCCTCGACGTCATGCGGTTCGGGCTGATCGCCGTCGGAGCGGGCCTGACCTTCTCCTACATCTGGGGCGCGAACGTCGGCGGACTGTTCACCGCACTGGGCATCGGCTCGATCGTCATCGGTTTGACGCTGCAGAATTCGGTCGGTCAGATCATCTCCGGTCTGCTGATGCTGTTCGAGCAGCCGTTCCGGATCGGTGACTGGATCGAGACCGACAAAGCCACCGGCCGCGTCGTAGAGGTGAACTGGCGGGCCGTGCATCTGAAGACGGGGAAAGGAATTGAGGTCACCCCGAACTCGGTCCTGGCCGGGTCGGCGTTCACCAACCTCAGCCGGCCGCCCGACAAGCATGCCATCCGGATCGACAACGTCTTCGCGGTGGAGGACCGTCCGGACCGGGTGTGCGCGATGCTCAACCGCATCGCAGCCCAGCTGCCGCAGTGCCATCCGGATCTGACACCGACGACGGTTCCGATCGGAAATTACAAGTACCGCACCAAGATTCCGCTGCTCACCCCAGCTGACGACGGGGACGCCGAAGCCGCCTTCCGGCGCTGGATCTGGTACGCCGCCCGCCGGGAGGGGCTGCACCTCGACGAGGCCGACGACGTTTTCACCGATCCCGATCTGGTGGCCACCGCCATCAAGACGGTGGTCGCGCCGACTCTGCGGCTGACCAGCGAACAGCAGCGCGCGATGGTTCCGCACGCCGCGATCGAACGCTACGCGTCCGGCGAGATGGTCCAGGAGCGCGGCACGGTGCCCGACGCGATGTCTTTCATCATGGCCGGCACCGTGATGCTTACCGCCGACGCGGCGGACGGATCGCGAACCGAAGTCGGCACTCTGGAAGAGGGTTCCTACTTTGGCCATTCGACCCTGATCCGGCACCCGACGGTCGGTTCGGCGTTCGCCGTTGACGAGGTCACCCTCGTCAAGGTCGACCGGGATGCCATCGAGAAAGTGGTGCAGCACAACCCGCAGCTGCTGCAGGAGTTCGGCCGGGCGATCGACGAGCGCCGCACGCGGGTGCTGCGGGCGCTGGATCCGGAGGCCCACGAGGACGCCGGCGTGGACGTCGGCGAATCGGCGAACTCCTTGCCGCTACCCCCGGGTTAGCCCCATTCCCGGTTCATCGCCCGGGAACTCGTGAGGTCGTCGATGGTTTCGAGGTTGCGTAGCCGCGGTCTGCTCGCAACCATCAGCAGCAACGTCAGCGCCGCCGTGAACGCCCCCAGAGCGAAGATCACGATGTAGCTGCGCTCCGTGGGAAAGCCCCCCGGGGAGTGGCGGCTGAGCAGCACCGCGACGATCGCCGTCGCGATCGAGCCGCCGACGGTGCGGGCGATCGCGTTGACACTGGTGGCCACGCCGGTTTCGCTGGGATCGACCTCGGCAATGACCAGCGCGGGCAGTGCCCCGTAGGCGAGGCTGATGTAGATGTTGATCAGGATGATGCCGGCGATCATCTGAAACGTCGTTGAGTGCGCCACCGCCAGCATCGCGAAACCCGGTATGCCGGTGATGGTTCCGGCCGCCAGAACCCGTCGGGCGCCGTAGCGGTCGATGTAGCGTCCGCTGATCAGGGCGGTGAAGAACCCGGCGAGTGCGCCGGGGAACAGGTACACCGTGCTGGCCTGGAGCACCGTGGCCCCGAAGCCGTATCCGGATTCCGTTGGTGCCTGGACGAATCCGGTCAGGCCGATGAACCCGAAGTACAGACCCATGCCCACGGCGACCGTCGCCAAGTTGGTGAGCAGCAGCGGCCGGCGGGTCAGCATGTCGATGGACACCAGCGGTTCCGCGCACCGGGCTTCCCATCGCCACCACAGCACCAGGGCGACCGCCCCGAGGATCGCCGCGGTGATGGTGCGCGGGTTGGTCCAGCCCCACACGTTGCCCTGGGTGACGGCCAGCAGCAGCGGCGACAGCCCGGCTGCCAGACCGATGGCGCCCACCCAGTCGACCGAGCCCGTCGACGACGGCGTCCGGCGCGGAACGAAGGCCAGCACCGCGGCGATGACGACCAGCAGGAAGGCGCAGGTGAACCAGAACACCCGGTGATAGGTCGCGTCGCCGCGCATCAGGACGCCGGTGATCACCAGGCCCACCCCGCCGCCGAAGCCGAGCACCCCGGACAGCACCGCCATCGCCCTCATCAGCAGGTCGTCGGGCAGTTCCTCACGCAGGATGGAGATGCCGATCGGATAGAGCGAGAACGACGCCCCCTGCAACACCCGGGCGAGGATGAGCAGCGGCAGTGACGAGGTCGTCGCGCCGAGCACCGACCCCGCCAGCACGATCACTAGGACCGCCAGCAGGACCTGCTTTTTGACGTTGAGATCGGCCAGCCGGCCGATGAGGGGAGTGGTGGCCGCGGCCGCGAGCAGGTTGGCGGTCACCGCCCAGCTGACGGCGGCGCCCGACACCTGCAGTTGCCGGGCCATCACTCCCAGTACCGGCACCACCCCGGTCTGCAGCACCGCCACCGTTAGCGCGACGAGGCACATGGTCGCGATGAGCACCCACGGGTTGCGCGTGCCGCGGCCGAACCGGGCAGCGGCAAGGTCGATTCCGGACACCGCATCCCTTCGCTCGGGCGACCCCGGGTTGATTATGTCCGCCAACTGCCTGTGCGAGGATTCCGGGGTGTTCAGGGCCCTCGATCACTTCTTCGCCCGCGACAGCGCCGGCCGTTTCCATCCGACGGAGTCCGCGTTGAGCCGGTGGGGGAACGATTCGCTCAACGGACCGGCCGTCGTAGGGCTCGCGGCGCGGTGCCTCGAACTCGATTTCGGCACGGAAGGATTCCTGCCGACCCGGCTCACCGCGGATCTGTTCCGGGCGGCCCACCGGGTCCCCACCGAGGTGCACACCCGGCTGGTGCGCGACGGGCGGCGCATCCGCAACGCGGAATGCGATGTGCTGCAGGACGGAATCGTCGTCGCGCGGGCGACGATGGTGTCCTACCGGCAGTCCGAGCCGCCGCCCGGAGACGGCTGGGCCCGCGAGGACTCGTTCCCCGCGCCGGCCGGGCTGGCCGGTCCGGTGTACCTGGTCGGCAGCGACGCCGCCGCGTGGACCCCGTCGAGCGCCGAGCACCAGAACACCTCGCGCAAGCGGGTCTACCACCGCACGCTCGCCGTGGTGGACGGCGAGCAGCCCAGTCCGTTCGTCCGGGCTGTCGTCGCCGCCGAGGCCACCAGCTTGGTGACCAATCTCGGAACCCGCGGAATCGGCTATATCAACGGCGACCTGACCGTCGGCGTGGCACGGCTCCCGGTGGGGGATTACATTGGGGTGCAGGGGGATTCACACTGGTGCTCAGACGGCGTCGCCGTCGGCGCGGCAACGCTGTTCGACGACGACGGTCCGTTCGGCACCGCGATGGTGACCGCCATCGCCAACCCCGCCGCCCAGATCGACTTCACCAGCCCCGAGCAGACGCGGCAGACCGCGGAAGGGATCAGCAATGAGTGAGAGCGATGGAGGCTCCTCGGATTCCGTTGGCGCCGTAAGCGATAGGGAAGCGGTGTTGATCACCGCCGAGCAGTTGGCGGCCGCCATCTCCGGCAGCCGGCCGCCGGCGATTCTGGACGTGCGCTGGCGGCTGGACCAGCCCGACGGCTTCGGCGACTATCTCGCCGGCCACCTCCCCGGTGCGGTCTACGTCTCTCTGGAGGACGACCTCAGTGACCACTCCCGGCCGGGGCTGGGCCGCCACCCGCTGCCCGAGGGCGCGGCGGTGCAGGCCGCCGCCCGCCGCTGGGGGGTGCGGTCGGGTCAGCCCGTCGTCGTCTACGACGACTGGAATCGGGCCGGCTCGGCCCGCGCCTGGTGGGTGCTGACGGCGGCGGGCATCCCGGGCGTCCGCATCCTCGACGGCGGGCTGCCGGCATGGACGACGGCCGGCGGGGCGCTGGAGTCCGGGCCGGTGCAGCGTCCGGTCGGCGACGTGAGCGTGGCCCACGACGATCTGTACGCCGGGGCGCGTCCCACGGTGACGGCCGATCAAATCAGCGCCGGTGCGCCCGCCACGGTGCTCGACGCTCGGTCACCCGAGCGCTACCGCGGCGAGGTGGAACCGGTCGACCCCGTCGCCGGCCACGTCCCGGGTGCCCGCAACCTGCCCAGTGTCCGCCTGCTGACCGCAGACGGGTGGTTCCGCAACGACGCGGACCTGGCGGCGCTGGCCGACGAGGTCGGCGCCGGCGCGTCGACCGCGGTCTACTGCGGATCCGGCGTCACCGCGTCGGTGGTGCTGGCCGCGCTGAGCGCGGTGGGCATCGATGCGGCGCTGTTCCCGGGCTCCTGGTCGCAGTGGAGCGCACAGGACAGGCCCGCCGCGACCGGATGAATCGGTATCCTTGCCTGCGGTGTTTGCAGAAGGCGGGGACGATGTTGCGATTGGGTGCGATTGCCGCAGTGGCTGTGGCGGTGCTGTTTGGTGCCGCGCCCGCACACGCCGACGGGACAATCAACGATCTGCAGAACACCCCGCAACTCGACCAGCCGCTCTTCAACTATCTGTTCAGCCACGGGTTCGGCTACCTCGACGCCCAGCGGGTCCTCAGCGACGGCCAGGTCGCCTGCGTCAACGACATGCACGGCATCCCGGAGGATCTGAACATCTCCATGCTGACGTCGCGGGCCTACACCGAAGACGAGGCGAAGGCGCTGGCGGCCGGGGTCCAACAGGCCGACCACACCGAAGGCGTGCCGCCACTCTGCTGAGCGGCTCTCAGCTCAGCGCGATCGGCACCAGGGCCAGCAGTCCGGGGACGATCAACGCCAGAGTGCCCGCGAGGGCCAGGAGCCGGCGGAACAGAACGTCCTGGTTCTCCACGGCGCTGCTGCCGATGATGAGGGTGCCCGCTACGTGAATCGGGTTCATCACCATCAGCGCCGCGGGCACGCACATGGCGACAGCGACCCAGAACACGATGCCGGTGTGACCGAACGCGCCGAACGCGATCGGCGTCATCAGCCCGAGCACTCCGAGGGTCGAGCTCTCGATGTTGCATAACAGGGCGGTCAGATAGGCGAGCAGCAGGATCAACACGGCGCCGGTGCCGAAGCGGCCCAAGAATTGGGCGATCGAATCCATCGTCCCGATCGCCTGGATCAGTCCGAGGTAGGTCAGCAGACCGCAGAGCAGCAGGATGGAGTGCCACGGGATCCGAGCGAGCAACGCGCGCTCGTTGGGCCGAAAGACGATCTGCTGCAGTGCTGCCATGCACATCGCGGTCACCCCGACGTCGGTCTTGGCCACCACCACCAACAGCAGGAAGGCGAGCAGGGCGACCGCCGAGCACACCATGTACGCGACGTTGGGGTGCGACTGGTCCTCGTGTGCCGCCGCAGGTGCCGGGGCCACTTCGTAATTGCGGCCCCGACGCCGCGCGAGCGCCTCGAGGAGTTGCAGCACCGCGACGACCACCGCGGCGACGCCGATCGACACGGCCCACAGACCCCAGCCTGGGTAGGTTACGCCGAGCTTGGTGGCGGCTGACCGGATGACGGCGCCGGTCGGGTTCAACGGCGACAGACCGGCGCTGTTGGCGCCGATGATGACGGCGAGTTCTGACATCAGGAAGGTTCCCGGGTACCGGAGGCTGACGTGCGCGACCATCGGCACCAGGAAGGCGATCGGGGCCGTGGAGAAAGCGCCCGCCGTCGACAGCGCCCCGCCGATCAGGAAGCCGGCCCACGGCAGCAGCGCGTGCCGATCACCGACGCGGTCGTAGACCCGTTGGACGAACCAGGCGAGTGCACCGCTGCGTTCGAGGTGGGCGAAGAGCAGGGACACTCCTGCGACCAGGACGAAGATGTCGCCGGGGAATGAGGTGTACATCGTCTTGGCCGGCAGCCCGGATAGCGCCAGCACGGGCAGCGCCGCCGCCAGGGCAAGGACGCCGATGTTGATCCGCTGCCAGATGGCCAGGACCAGGACGACCACGAGGAGGACGAGGGAAGCACCCTGAGCCAGGGACACCGTGGGGCCTCCTGTGTATGTGCGACCGCCTGCGCCGCTTCGCCTTGGGATTCTCGGAGCCGTCAATCTACCTCGGCGCCTCGGCGAAAAGCCGGGAACAGCACCTGTTCGCCGGGTTGATTCACAAGTCAGGCCGTGACCGGCGGCTAGGCTAACCACCCATGGCATCTGAACAGCCCACCGTCACCAAGCGGTTGTTCCTCTGGCTCGTCGTCGCCGCCGCGGCCGGCCTGGCGCTGCTGCTTTTCGCCATGCGTCCGGCCATGAATCGCCAAGCAGCGCAAGTGGATTCGGCGACCGTGAAGAATCTGACCGTAAACATCGACACGCAGACGTTCACCCTCAAGGACGGCGTCGCCGAGGTGCCCGCCGCCCCGGGGTCGGCGGCCAAGAACACCCTGCGCGTCGTGGGCGATCCGGTCAGCGGCGACGTCAACGGCGATGGCCGGCCCGACGCGGCCCTGCTGCTGGCCAACGATCCCGGCGGGAGTGGCACCTTCTACTTCGCGGTGGTCGCCATCAACGACGGGGGCTCGTTCCACGCGAGCAACGCACTGCCCCTCGGTGACCGGATCAAGCCGCAGGACGTCAGTTTCGGCGACGGGACGTTTGTCTACCGCTTCCTGCAACGCACGCCCGGCGAGCCGATGTCGGACGACCCGCGGGTGCCCAGGACCGTCACCGTCCGTCTCGACCCGGCGTCCGGGCAGATCACCGCCGAGGGCTGATCACCCACCGCTCCGTCGCTCGTTCACTTAATCTCCTTGCATGCCGCGGAAACTCAGTGACGAACAAATCGAGGCCTATCTCGACAGCCGCCCCGGCTGGGCGGTGCTGAGCACCATCGACAGGGACGGGTTCCCGCACTCGGTGCCGCTGGGCTACTTTCG
>Ga0194055_10004135_pt1 | contig 10972 bp, 9 predicted proteins | sample SepL449m_MetaG_FD_155482 | JGI IMG/M metagenome (GOLD analysis project Ga0194055, IMG submission 155482) | Anoxic zone freshwater microbial communities from boreal shield lake in IISD Experimental Lakes Area, Ontario, Canada - Sep2016-L442-9m | ecosystem: Environmental > Aquatic > Freshwater >... | reverse complement strand
TTGCGGATCATTTCCGGCGACTGCTTTGTGGTAATTTAAATAACCATTCCTTAGAAACTCAATGACTCCAATCGAAAATTTTTTATTGACACGAATCATTTTCCGTCGAAATTGAAGTTGCTCGGTCGCGACTCATACGACCTCTACAGCTGAGCTATCTCATGTTTAATCTGGCTGAAATTAGTATTGAGATTAACATTCATATCTAAAGCATCTTGAACAATGACAGGATTCAGTTTTTCATACTTGTCAGATATTTTTTGAGACAAAATTTCACGTTTTATATCTTCTATAAATTGAGGTGTAGATTTTAAATTTCAAAGTCGCCTGCTAAATATTTGCGTCAAATTTTTCATGCTGTACGGTTATTATGAACAATGTTATATAAGTCATATCGATTTTCAATATTTAATGTATTTGCAATAATGCTTTTTGTCATTTTCAACTTTCTAAAAAAATATTTAGAATAATCTCTTAGTGGCGATTGAGTTAAAAAAGTTCATTTATTTAAGAGAATTTTCTCCTGCCATATACACAAATACTTCAGAAAACTTTCCGTTTTTTAAATAGAAAAAATTGCAATTTTTTTTAAAGCTGACAGAGCCATCGAATGCGGTATTTTTAACCGTAAACTGACTCGCAATTTGATTCGACTCTGACGTAACATGCCTAAAATCACCATGCCAAACTTTTGCATACCTAGCAAACAAGCGCTCAAACATGTTTTTGATCTGATCATTGCGCCCTGCGTAAATTTGCTGATGAGTGGCAATTGTAAAAACTCCGTCCGCATTAAAAAAAGACAGCACGTCATCTAAATGCATGCGGTCAACTGCATCAAAGTAAGCTTCGCTCTCGGCAATCAGCGGATTTGAATGTGTCATGATTTTTTGTGTTGAAAGAATTGTTGACCACTTTGGATCATGGCGTCTAGCATCTCAAGCCGATGGTGCATGGGCCGCGGATAGGCTAATACGCTGTGACTCAAATTCAAGCCCAACATCCCCATTGCCCATTGATAACTCAAAGGCCCAGGATTGATGATGGGAACCTTTAGTTTTTGGGATAGGTAAGCATGCGCTTGATGCATCGTGGTCGAACCCAATATCAAGACCTGCGCACCATCTTTTTCAATGCAATCAATTGCAGCTTGCTCGAGCAAAGGAAATACATCTTCTTCTTTTCCATTCAATAAGGATTGGTTGTCGGGCAGCACTTCGATCGCGCGCACAGAAGCGCAATGTCGATGCATATCCAATTCATCCAATGCTTTTTTATACAAAGGCTTCCAGCGACTGGCCATGGTCACGATAGAAAATTTATCGCCCAAGGTCATTGCGGTGAGCATTGATAATTTGCCCGGACCCACAACGGGAATGGACAAGACACTGCGCAGCGCCGCCACACCCGAATCGCTCATGGTATCGATGCAAACAGCGTCATAGCCTTCTTGTTGCGCAGTATGCCCCGCTTGCAAAATAGAAATATCAGCCAATGCAAAGTCATGATGACTTGAATAATTAACAGGTCCGGCTGCTACAGGTCGATAGTCAAATTGCACCGAAGCATCGATGTGAAGGCCTGCCAATTGCTGTTTTCTTAAATTTAAATTTTCATGTGACATCGCAAATGGCACAATGACCAATATTTTTTTCATACACTCACCTGTTGAAGATAGCAATCAACGATTTCACTGCCTGTGGCGCACCAAACGCCGTCGTGTGAAAAGATATATTCAAAGGCTTGCGCCAATTGTTCGATGCGATGGGGTTGTCCCATGATAAAGGGATGCACTGCAATATTCATCACTTTACCGCCTTCAGCGTACAAAGTATCAAACTCATCGCAAATGCTTTGTTTAAATTGCTCTGCCTCCATACCTCTGCGCCATGCAATACTGTCATTGATTTCCATCGAATAAGGCAATGAAATGAGTCGACCCTCTTTGACATGGATGGACGTTGGTTGGTCGTCGTGATACAGATCGCACAAATAATCAATGCCTGCCTTTGCAACCAAGTCAGGTGTGTTGAGTGTGTTGGATGCCGCAGGTGAAAACCATCCCCGAAACTTTTTCCCAGTGATGCGTTGGTGTATCGCTTGACATTCTTCAATGGAATGCATTTCTTCTTCGGCCGACAACCCCCAGTGATATCGGGTGTTGTACAAGCCGTGGGACATGAATTCATATTCTCGCTGCATCATGGCGTTTGCAATATCGGGATACATTTCTAAAACTGACATTGACAATGAAACCGTGCATGGAATTTTGAAACGATCGAAAACTTCCATTAAACGCCACACGCCCACACGATTCCCGTAATCGCGAACACCGTAATTTAGAATGTCGGGATGGGGAATGCGTGGCCATGGATCACGGACACGAATTTTTTCGGGTGCGTATTCGTAGTGTTCAATATTGGGCGCAACCCATAGCGCTATCTTGGCTTGATGAGGCCACTTTAAAGCGGTCCGATCGGGGGCAGCGCTATAACTGATGCGTTGCATGGTGTGATCGGTTGATTGTGCGGTCGACATGGGATTAATCGTATTTTTTACCCAACTGCAACAACTCAGGCGTTCCTATCACTGCATTGAGGCCATCAAAATCTAACATGCGATCGCGCCACGGTTGTGTGGTTTGATGTTGATGCAAACTGCCGTAATAGCTTTGCAATGTACGCGCAATTGCACGCACGGTTCCACCTGGAAAAATCACAATCCTAAAACCAATTTTTTCTAATTCGATTGCGCTTTGAATGGGTGTTTGACCACCCTCCACCATATTGGCCAGCAATGGAATACGATGCGCAAAACGTTTGCATGCGGTCTCCATGTCTTGTACCGTTCGTAAGGCTTCTATAAACAATGCATCAACGCCACACTCCAAATACTGCTCTGCACGATCCAATGCAGCGTCCAAACCTTCTACAGCAACGGCATCGGTTCGAGCCAATATCAAGGTATTGCTCGATCGCCGCGCGTCCAAGGCTGCACGCAATTTGCCTTGCATCTCCTTGGCAGGTATCACGCCTTTGCCTTGCAAATGCCCGCATCGTTTGGGAAAAGTTTGATCTTCTAGTTGAATCATGCTTGCACCACAACGCTCAAACTCAAATACAGTGCGCCGCGTGTTGAGTGCGTTTCCAAAACCTGTATCTGCATCCACAATGATGGGTAACTGAACGCGTTCAGCCAAAGCCGCCAGTGTTTGCGCAACTTCTGATGCCGTTACCAAACCAATATCTGATCGACCCAACTTTGTGTATGCAATAGAAGCACCGGATAAATATAAAGCCTCAAAACCCGATTGCTCTGCAATCAAACCACTGAGAGAATCGTACACACCAGGCGCAAGCACTGCGCGTTTTTCTTGTAAGCGTTTTTTAAAATCAGTCATGTGTTACTTAGGATATTGAAGTTGATGTGATATGGTGTGCGCGCTGATGTAACCACCCGCAACGGCACTGAGCAATCCGTTGCCCGATAAATAGCCCCACACCGCTTGACCCGATACACCGCGCGCCGCGCCACCTGCAGCCCAAAGATTTGCAAACGCAACGCCTTGCTGACTAAGAACGCGACATTCAGCGTTAATAGCCAAACCACCTTGCGTATGAAACAAAGCACCCGTCACTTTGATGGCGTGCAATCGACCTTGCAAAGAGCGTTTGAATGTTCGCCCTGTTGTAGCGTCAGCACCTGGCTTCACGCCATTTAAAGTTTTTTTTAAATGGTTGGCGTCGCATTGAATGATGCTTGCTAATTCTTCAATGCTGTTTGCTGACTTCATAGCACCTGCTTGTTGTGCTTGTACAAAATCTGGGAAATCTTGTGCAAATGCAAGCAAGGTATCGTCAAAAATATTCCACGCTATTGCGTTGGGTTGCGTCAGCACATGCACTGCTGCTTCAGAATAACCTAAGGTCTCGTCATGAAAACGCTCACCTTTTTTATTGACTTGAATCGCGCCCTCCATCATCAAAGCCCAGGACACCAAAACGCCATGCGGTATCGCCCATGAACCATGACCTTGGTACGCGCCCAAATCGGCCAAGCCCGCACCCATTTGTCGTCCCCAAAGAATCGCACTACCATCGTTACCCGTATGCCCTGCATACAAGGCTTGCGCCATCTCGGGCAACAACTCTTGGACCAAATCGGTATTTCCACCAAAACCATTGCACGCCAATAGCAACGCATCGCACGACAGCATTGACGTTTCATTGTCTGGCGTTGTATAGCCCACACCCAACACCCGATTGCTGTTGTCTAACCAAATTTGATTCACACGCGCCTGCGTCAACACCACCACATCAGCAGAATCTGCAGCTGCTCGCAAACGCGTCATCAATGCATCGCCTGTTTTTTCTGGCACTGCATGCATGCGATGCACGCTGTGATTGGGATATAAAAATTGATCCAATACTGCCCACACCAAACCATTGTTTTTTTCCAATGCATCCAATGCAGGACCGATGGCCTTGGCATACGCCATGGTGAGTTCAGGATCTGATTTATTTTTGGCTTTAGATTGAATATCTTTGGCAAACAACTCAGGGCTGTCTTGGATACCCATGCTTTTTTGTATACGCGTTGATGCGGCAGGAATAAAGCCTGATGACAAAGCAGTTGACCCTGAAGGATACTCGTCTCGCTCAAGCACCACCACATCAACGCCCAGATGTCTGAGCATTAGTGCGGCCGTGAGTCCACATGCACCCGCACCCACAATCACCACGGGCGAATGAACAGGCGCATCGATGTGTAATGCGCGATAAATTTGTGCATCAGCTGTCATACATCAACCCAATTGTTGAATAAAAGTTTTGCAATCCATCACCGTTGCAACGGTAGACATATCTGCAATTGCAGCGTCATGAATTTTTTGAGAAAATGCAGCGCACCCATCGCTGATCACCACCGTGTGATAGTCACGCATGTGTGCATCACGAACCGTGCTGGCCACGCCACCATTGGTCACAATGCCACACACGGCCAAATGAGTAATTCCTGCACGACGCAAGAACCAATCGAGTTGTGTGTTAAAAAATGCAGAGTAAGCAACCTTGTTAACAGTCACATCGACGTGCGACGCAATCGCATCCAAATTGGCATGACCCCATCCACCCATTTTGAAATCACCTTTTTTTAAAAAAGGACGATTGGCAAACAGATGAGGTGAAATCATCGGGTCACCATGCGTATCTGGCCATAAGGTAAACAAACTAGCGGCCACCATGCCGCCGTGTTGTTTCACTGCTTTGGCAACAGGTACAACACGATCGGCCAATAGTAATGCCTCTGCACTCGTGGCTTTGCCGCGCGAATAAGCACCATTGGCATGCAAAAAATCATTTTGAAAATCAATGATGATCAATCCCCATTTGCTTTGCTTGTCACTCATGATGAAATCCTTTGCACAATCAAATTACCCCATGCATCGACACGCGCAGAAAAATCAGGCTCTAACCAAACGGTGGTATCGGCTTGCTCCAAAATTGCAGGACCCGCAATGACCGATTGCACGGGCAATGCCAATCGGTCGTATCGTTTGGCGCCCCACCATTGCGACGCGTGATACACATTTTGAATACCCAAAGATTCGGTGCTGCCTTTGCCTTGTGGTGCGAGCACCGACAAATCAAATTTGGGCCGAATGCCCATGCGCGCATAACGCAAATTCATCACACGAATCACCAAACCATGCAACACACGCCCAAATGCTTGTTGATACGCGCTCTCAAACGCCGTTTGAATCATGTTGCGACTGATGGTTTGTTGCGGCAAGGTCACAGCCAATGTGTGCGTTTGTCCTTGATACAACATATCCAAACTGATTTGCTCTTCAATGCGTTCAAATTCAACACCTGCAGAATCCAACCGTTGTTGACACGCAGCAGACAAAGTTTTTAATCGCTGTTGCAGCGCTTCAATATCCAAATCATTGAGCATGGTATTGAGTGTTTGCACCGCATCGTGTCGCATATCAGCCATCACACAACCCAATGCGGATGTGACACCAGGGTATCGAGGCACGATACCCGTAGTGACACCCACTTCTCGCATCATGGCGCACACGTGTAACGCACCACCGCCACCAAAAGGCATGTAAGCAAATTGACGCGGATCGTGGCCTTTCTCAATCGATGCCACACGAATAGCGCCAGCCATTTTTGCGTTCGCTACCGTGAGGATCGCTTGCGCTGCATCGTGCACGCTCAAACCCAATGGTTTTGCAACGTGTTGATTGATGGCTTGTTCAGATAACTTGGCATCCAATGCATTTAACAAACCACCACCCAAGGGCCGAACGGCTGAAATGCGACCTAACAGTACATTTGCATCTGTGACTGTGGGTCTTGAGTTACCACGTCCATAACAAGCAGGACCTGGATTGCTTCCAGCAGACTCGGGACCCACTTGCAACATACCACTCGCATCCACCGATGCAATCGATCCACCACCTGCACCAATCGTTTCAATTTGAATCATGGGTGAGCGAATCACCAATCCAAATTCAATCGATGTTTGCGCAGCCAGTGCTGCTTGTCCGTTAGCAACCAAAGACACATCAAACGAAGTGCCACCCATATCGCCCGTAATCACATTGGGATAACCACTCGTTCTTGCAATCTCCGCGCACGCAATAACGCCCGCAGCAGGTCCTGACAGTGCAGTGCGAGCTGGCATGTCACACGCTGTTTGCCGAGACATCACGCCACCATTGCTTTGCACAATCAACAACTCACCCGAAAAGTCTTGTTGGCGTAAATCGTGATCGAGTCTTTCTAAATAACTGCCCACGACGGGTTGTAACGATGCATTAATCACCGATGTCGAACATCGCTCAAACTCTCGAATCTCGGGCAACACTTCGCTGGCCACGGTCACAAAAGAATTAGGCCAACATTCGCGCAATACTTTAGCGGCTGCTTGTTCGTTGGATGGGTTGGCATAGGTGTTGATAAAAAACAAACATACGGCATCACAACCCATCTCAATCAATTGAGCAGCAGCTCGCTTGATTTGATTCAAGTTAACAGGCGTGTGCACTGTGCCATCGGCCAACATACGCTCATCCACTTCAAGCCGCAAATCTCTGGCAACAATCGGTGAATATCTGCCACGCAATCCCCAAGTTTGAGGACGATCGCGTCTTCGCATTTCTAAAACATCTTTAAAACCGCGCGTGGTGATGATGCCTGTCTTTGCAATTTTTCTCTCAAGCAATGCATTGGTGCCCACCGTTGTTCCATGCACGATGGTACGAACGGCAGCAGCAGCATTGGCATGCACGCGTGCAATCCCGTTCATGAATCCTTTGGCTTCTTCACCGCGAGTTGAAGGCACTTTCACAATTTGCGCAGATCCATCCGTTGTGTTGAGTACAAACAAATCAGTGAATGTGCCACCCACATCCACGCCCACCACCAAATGCGCCGCGTTGTTGTTTTTACTCATGATGCGTCACCCGTGATGTAACCCATCGCCATATCGTACGCTATCGCTTTTGCATCGCGATCTTCAGCCTTGCCCCATCCGCCACCGCCTGGTGTTTCTAATCGAACACGCTCACCTCTTTGAATGTGAATCCCCATCATCTTGCTCGCCATAGGTGGCTTGTACCACTGTCCATTGTTGAGATAAGAAAAAACATTGGCCTTGGCTTGTTCGCCGCCCGCAATACCTTTGGGAGACGCTTTACCGCGTTCACCAAAAATAAATACATCGGCGCCGTCTTCCAACACTTCAATTTCGTAGATTGCACCCAGTCCACCGCGGTATTGACCTTTGCCACCCGAGTCAGCACGCAACGCCCATTGCGTGAAGCGAACAGGATACGCTGCCTCCAAAATTTCTAATGGTGGAATCGTTGCCGTTGATATCGGCGCGTTGCCATGACTCAAACCATCGCCATGGCTATGGCCTCCATGACCACCGCCAAAAAAACTAAACATGACCCAACGCTGCCCATTGCGTTTTTCATCGCTGCGATGACCTGCAATCGATAACGCATTGATGGTGCCATAAGCATGCGCTACTGCAAGATTGGGATCGGCCAATGCAGTCGCACTGAAAATCACATCAATCATTCGCAAAATCGTTTCGGTATAACCGCCCACTGGCTTGGGATGTTTAGCACTAATTACCAATCCATCAGGAATCACAAATTCAACAGCGTCCAACACGCCCGCATTGGCAGGAACATCAGGAAACACGTGCTTGAGCGCTACATAGCAAGCTGCAACTGAAGTGGCCCTTGAAATATTGACAGGCCCTGCACAAGCTTTAGAGGTGCGAGAAAAATCCAAAGTCATGCGATCGTTTTGAATCGTCATATCCAAACAGATATTCAGATATACATTATTCACACCATCGTTGTCCAACACATCATCAAACGAATAAGTGCCGTTGGGTAATTCACTGATGTGCTCTCGCATGAGTTTGAAAGCACGCGCGCGCAGTTCAAGCATCGATTGCAAAACCAATGCATCGCTGTATTCATCTAACAAATCATTCAAACGCCTCGCACCCAATTCAAGCGCAGCGAGTTGACCATTGAGGTCGCCCCACATGCTGTCGGGCTGCCGTGTATTAGCGCGCAAAATAGCCAACACATCGTCATCCATCTCTCCCTTGCGAACAATACGCACGGGTGGAATTTGCACCGCTTCTTGCCAACACTCGGTGGCGCCTGGGTTGTAATTACCTGGCACTGCACCGCCAACATCGTGCCAATGCGCAGCAGAAGCCATGAAACAAAACAATTGCCCATTTCTAAAAAATGGTCGTACGATTTTGAAATCATTGGCGTGCGTACCACCTTCATAAGGATCGTTAAAAAGCCATATGTCTCCGTCTTGCATGCCTTGTCGTTCATTGGCTGCTTTAATTGCTGCGCGCACCGCAAACGCCATCGCACCCACAAAAACAGGCAAGCCCGATTTACCTTGAATCAAAGTGTCACCACTTTGACCGTCGTAAATGCCATGACACGCATCATGCGCTTCCGCAATGATAGGATTGAATGCGCTTCTATAAAGCGTCGCGTCCATTTCATCTGCAATTTGCTCGAGCCGTCCTTTGAGCACCGCCAGCGTGACTGGATCCATCGTCACATCAACCGACATGTTGTTTTCCTTGTTGTTTCATTTTTAAAAGTGGTAATAAGCCACCCGCGTTGACCATGTCCATTAAAAAATGGGGGATTGATTGACACGACAATGATGCAAGATTTTTTCTGTTAATAGCAATACTGCCATCGGGCTTGTGAATCACTTGTACTTCGTCACCCTCTTGCATTTGCTCTGCATCTTTACAAGTGAGCAATAGCAATCCCAAATTAAATGCATTGCGAAAAAATAAACCACTGTAAGAGGGCGCAATCACTGCCGCAACACCCAATTGCACTAGCACTCCAGCGGCTTGCTCACGCGAAGAACCAATTCCAAAATTAGGACCGGCTACCAACACATCACCTTTTTTGACACCACTTGCAAATTCAGGTCGCACCGACTCCAAACAATGTTTGGCAATTTCGTCCAACCCTAATTTCATGTAAATACCAGGTGCCAATGCATCCGTGTCGATGTTGTGACCAAATCGCCAAACTCGATATGCACTCATATCACCGTCCTTGGATCCGTGATGAACCCACGCAACGCACTTGCTGCAACGGTCCAAGGTGAAGCCAAATAAACATTGACGCTGGCTGGACCCATGCGACCTTTGAAATTTCTGGCTGTGGTTGATATCACCATAGCGTTTTCTTCAAACGTCATGCCATAACCTGCACACGCACCACACGAGTTAGGCAAAATTTCAGCGCCTGCATCGCGCAAAATATCCATCACGCCTTCTTGTTGTGCTTGTTGCTGTTCACGCGCACTTGCTGGTGCCACCGCCAATCGCACATGATTGGCCACACGCTTGCCCTTAAGCACCGATGCAGCCGCACGCAAATCATCGAGCTTGGCACCCGTACACGCACCAATGTATGCAATAGTTGGTTTCACATCTAAAAATTCTGTAACAGATTTTGTATTCGCAGGACTATGAGGAGCAGCCACTTGTGGCGACAAAGTGGTTGCATCAAACAAATGTTTTTCGTACACCGCATCTTCATCACTCACCCAATGCGAAATATTTTCCAGATAATATTGCGCCACACCATGTTGCTTCAAATAATCAACCGTGACATCATCGGCCGCGATCAAACCTGCTTGAGCGCCCATCTCTGCACTCATATTGGATAAAGTCATTCTCTCTTGCATCGACAATGTAGAAATGGTGTCGCCTGCAAACTCCACAGCTTGATAGTTCCCACCATTCATACCAAACCGTCCAATCATGTGCAGCATCATGTCTTTGGCACTCACGGCTTGTTGCAATTGCCCATTCCATTGCAAGCGAATGGTTTGCGGCACTTGCACCCATATTTCACCTGTGACCACCACGCCCAACATTTCAGTCGCACCAATACCAAACATGTAAGTACCAAAAGCACCTCCCGTTGGCGAATGCGAATCGCCCCCTACACAAAACATGCCAGGATGCAAATGACCGCGCTCTGGCAACACCACATGGCAGATGCCTTCGGAATCAATCACGTTAGGTAGTTTCCAATCTCGTGCGGTTTCACGTGCGATTTGCACAATGCGTTTGGCGTCATCGTCTTGTTCGGGCACATAGTGATCCACCACCAACACTACTTTTTTGGGATCCCATATTGATGCGCCCAACGATTCAAGCATCGGCCTTAAACGCCGCGGCCCGGATGAGTCATGGAACATCGCCAAATCCACCTGGCAAGTGAGCACATCACCCACTTGGGCCGTTGACTGACCCGCGGCCTTGGCGATTAATTTTTGAGCAAGTGTTTGGGGTTGCGAAGAAACAGTTGAATTCATTCCGTCATGCTGATTCAGTTCTATTGATCTGTCAATAGAACATTTGTTTCAAGCATAGG
>Ga0194055_10004134_pt1 | contig 10974 bp, 11 predicted proteins | sample SepL449m_MetaG_FD_155482 | JGI IMG/M metagenome (GOLD analysis project Ga0194055, IMG submission 155482) | Anoxic zone freshwater microbial communities from boreal shield lake in IISD Experimental Lakes Area, Ontario, Canada - Sep2016-L442-9m | ecosystem: Environmental > Aquatic > Freshwater >... | reverse complement strand
CCAGAAGCCAGAACATTGGAGCGAAGACCCTCGTGTCGATCGCTGCGTGAATACAGATACATACCGCGCAAAATGCCATCTACATCGACATTTTCGGGCTCTGCTGGCTGCGAAATCGGCTCGTTGTAAATGGTGAGGTAGTAGTAGATATTTTCCGGATCTTCGCCATACATCCGGCGTAAGCCATCTTGCATGATGTGCGCGATTTCAAAGCTAAAAGCTGGGTCGTATGAAACAACGGCTGGGTTAGTTGAAGCAAGCAAAATTGAATGACCATCTTCATGCTGAAGACCTTCACCGTTGAGCGTGGTGCGACCTGCAGTTGCGCCAAGCACAAAGCCACGAGCCATTTGGTCGCCGGCAAGCCAGAATGCGTCACCTGTGCGCTGGAATCCGAACATTGAGTAGAAGATGTAAATCGGAATCATTGGCTCGTCATGTGTTGCGTAACTTGTTGCTACCGCAGTCCACGAGGCAACCGAGCCAGCTTCATTAATGCCCTCATGCAGAATCTGACCAATTTCAGATTCTTTGTAGGAAAGCATTAAGTCGCGATCCACCGACATGTACTGCTGACCATGAGGAGAGTAAATCTTCAGGGTAGGGAAGAAACTATCCATACCAAAAGTACGTGCCTCATCGGGAATGATTGGCACTATGCGCTTGCCAATGTTTGGGTCACGCAACAAATCACGCAGCAAGCGAACAAATGCCATTGTTGTTGCAACAAGCTGGTTACCTGATCCGCCTTTAACATCTTTGTAGGTGTCATCGCCAGGAAGTACAAGTGCTTTTGATGTGGTGCGACGCTGTGGGGTGTAACCGCCCAGAGCAGTGCGACGTTCGTGTAGGTACTGAATGTGCGGATGGTCATCGCCTGGGTGGTAATAAGGCGGCAAGTATGGATCTAACTGTTCGTCTGATACCGGAATCTGAAGTGTGTCGCGGAACTTGCGCAGATCATCAACAGTTAGTTTTTTCATCTGGTGTGTGGCGTTGCGACCTTCGAAGTGCGAGCCAAGTGTCCAGCCCTTGATGGTCTTGGCCAAGATAACTGTCGGTGCGCCCTTGTGCGCCAACGCCGCTGCGTAGGCTGCGTATAGCTTCTTAACATCATGGCCACCACGACGCAGCGCCCAAATCTTGTCGTCTGACCAGTCGGCAACCAGCGCCTTAGTGCGTGGGTCGCGGCCAAAGAAGTTATCGCGAACAAATCCGCCGCTTTCAGTTTTGAAAGTTTGGAAGTCACCATCTGGTGTGCGGTTCATCAAGTCAATCAAAGCGCCATCGGTGTCTTGAGCCAGTAGCTCATCCCATTCGCTACCCCAGACAACCTTGATTACATTCCAGCCAGCGCCACGGAAGTGTGCTTCAAGTTCTTGAATGATTTTGCTGTTGCCGCGCACCGGGCCATCAAGGCGCTGCAAGTTGCAGTTGATAACAAAAGTTAAGTTGTCGAGTTCTTCACGGGCGGCAATGCCAAGTGCGCCAAGTGATTCAACTTCGTCCATTTCGCCATCGCCAAGGTAAGCCCAAACATGTTGTTCCGAGGTGTCTTTGATGCCACGGTGCTGCAAATAGCGATTGAAGCGCGCCTGATAAATGGCGTTAATCGGTCCAAGACCCATAGACACTGTTGGGAACTGCCAGAACTCTGGCATCAAACGTGGGTGTGGGTAACTAGGTAAACCGTGTGGCGCCGCTGACAGTTCCTGACGGAATGCATCTAAGCGATCTTCGCTTAGTCGACCTTCAAGATAGGCACGGGCATACATGCCGGGAGAGGCGTGGCCCTGGAAAAAGATTTGGTCGCCGCCGCCAGAATGATCTGCGCCTTTGAAGAAATGGTTAAAGCCAACTTCGTAAAGCAGCGCACTTGAAGCATATGTAGAGATGTGCCCACCAACACCAACGCCTGGACGCTGTGCGCGATGCACCATGATTGCCGCGTTCCAGCGGTTGTACGCACGAATGCGACGTTCATATTCTTCGTTGCCAGGAAATTCTGGTTGCTCATCAGGGGCAATGGTGTTGATGTAGTCAGTGGCAGTGATGTTGGGCATACCGATGTTGTTATTAGCTGAGTGCTTTAGAAGTGAGAGCAGAATTTGGCGAGCACGATGTTCGCCATGAACAGCGATGAGCGCATCAAGTGATTCACGCCATTCGCGAGTCTCTTCTGGGTTGTTGTCCACGTATTGGGTGGAGATGGCATTTGCCAGTAGTGAATCGCGCTCTTGACTGGTAGTCACTTTCGTACCTTTGCTTTCATGTCGGAAGTGACCCTGGTTCGCAGGTTCACGGTTCTCACCTTCGAGTGCGCCGTTGTGCGGCACCTAGACGAATATGTGGTTTGACGTTTGCACCTCCTATTGTGGCGGATATCAGGGGTGCTTGGCTAAGTGAGTCCGAGTTTGGCCAACTCGTTCAAATTAGCCCAGATAAATAATTTTGGTTAAGAGTTGCTTATTTCCCAATACTCCTGTGGACTAGGTCTGTGAGTGTGCAAGATGCCGCAGCCCAAGGGCTCGCTAGTAAATTTGGTTTAGCCGAGGGGCTAGTAATCCAAGAGGTCGGTTTCAGCGACGACAGCGATATTGCTGTGTCCGAGGCCATCGCAACTGTTGCCGAGTTGGTCGACGAATCTTATGAAGATGTTGTTGATGGTGTTCTGCTTTGGTTCCGTGAAGACGACGGCGACTTAGTTGATGCATTGATGGATGCTTTGGTTGAGTTAACCGAAACCGGTGTTATTTGGCTAATGACGCCAAAAGTTGGGCGATCTGGTCATATTGAACCAAGTGACATTGCCGATGCTGCGCCAACAGTGGGCCTAGCAACTACAAGCACAATCAATGCAGCGACGGACTGGCAAGGTACTCGGTTAGTTTCGCATCGTTCACGCAAGTAAATTTTTCAAGTCAAACCTTTCAAAAGAAATGAGTAAGTAATGTCGTCATTAATTGGTCAGCCAGCTCCAGATTTCACTCTCAAGAATCAGTTCGGTGAAGAAGTGCAGCTTTCAGATTTTCAGGGTAAGAAAAATGTTGTTTTAATTTTCTTCCCAATGGCGTTCACGGGCATTTGCACGAGCGAGCTTTGTGAGATTCGTGATCGTAACGAATCTTTCAGTAACGATGATGTCCAGGTATTTGGTATTTCATGCGATAGTTCGGCTGCGCAAAAAGTTTTTGCTGAAACTGAGAATTTGAATTACGCATTGCTATCTGATTACTGGCCACATGGCGCAGTTGCCCAAAGTTATGGCGCATTTAACGATCAGTTAGGTTTTGCAATTCGCGGCACCTTCGTAATCGATAAAACAGGTACGGTGCGTTGGGCAGTAATAAACGGCCCTGGCGATGCCCGTGACGCCGATGATTATGTAACTGCGTTAGCAGAACTTTCCTAATTTAATTCAGCCCTTATTGGCTTACTTTGAACTTCGCGTTGCCCTTATGTACTAACGATTTTCTACTAAAAGATGCGCGTTTTTAAAAGTGGTTTCACAATTGTCTCAGTCGTGCGCTGGAGTAGACCCGAGACTCTCCAGTGCACGACATTTTAATTTTCTACTCAACCTAAGCACGTTGGTTTTTAGGCTGACTTTGTCAGTAGCACAATCCGCAGGTAAGGTAGGAGCGCACTGTTTACAGTGTGACCAGGGCGCTTAGCTCAGTTGGCTAGAGCATCTCGTTTACACCGAGAGGGTCAGGGGTTCGAGTCCCTTAGCGCCCACACTTTAAGTGTGTTAAAACTACTCAATAACTTATTGAGTAGTTTTTTCATTTAGCGAATAGTTTCTGGCTAACTTTCCTCACTTTCGCAATAGGCTCGACGCATGAGTTCTTTGCCGCTCGCACACATTACAAACTTCTTGGATGAAACATTTCCGGCGAATTTGGCTGCCGAATGGGACAGTGTTGGTCTTGTGGTTGGAGCCCCAGAAAATACTGTTGAACGCATCTTATTAACCGTGGATGTAACACAAGCCACAGTTCAGCAAGCAATTGACGAGGATGTTTCATTAATCATTGCGCATCATCCGTTGCTTCTGCGCGGAGTTACCTCAATTGCTGAGACCACGAGTAAAGGAATGCTGGTCAGCCAACTGCTGCGCCATAAAATCGCGCTTTACACCGCACATACCAATGCTGATGCTGCCTGGCCAGGAGTAAGTGATGCCTTGGCAGAATCACTTGGGCTCAATGTGCGACCAGATTTTGCACTTGAAGTTGAAACTGGGATAGGTCGGATTGGCGAACTTGTCACATCAATGTCTGCGCAAGAATTTGCTCGGCAGGTTTCTCAGAGCTTGCCCTATTCGCCAAGCGCAGTTCAACTTGCTGGTGATACCAAGAAGGTGATCACGACAGTTGCTGTTTGCGGTGGCGCCGGTGATTCATTACTTGAAGCAGTTTCCGCTCTCAATGTAGACGCCTATGTGACTTCAGACTTAAGACACCATGTTGTCAGTGAGTTTGTGGCTACCAACGACTGTGTTCTAATCAACATTGCGCATTGGGCAGGGGAATGGCCCTGGCTAAATCAACTCGCCCGACAAATGGATGATGGATTTGGCGATAAAGTAAAGGTCATAGTGTCGCAGATACCCACAGATCCATGGGTCATCTCAATTGCAAGGAGCTAACCGTGGCAATTCAAGCAAGTGCCGAACAGCAGTCATCCCTATTGGAGTTGCAAAAAAACGACACTAATCTGCTCCAACTCGCTCATCGTCGAAGCACGTTGCCTGTGATTTCCCAAGTTCAAGATTTAGAGGCCAAGCTTGGCGGTTTGCAATTAAAACTAGTGGCTATTAAGACAGAGATTTCTGATATTTCACTAACCCAGGCTAAGGCAGATAACGATGTTTCCCAGGTGGTTCAGCGCGCACAGCGAGATCAGCAACGCCTTGATTCTGGCGCCGTAACAAGTTCTAAAGACTTGGAAGCCCTGCAGCACGAGATAGTCTCATTGCGAAAGCGACAGACCGAACTTGAAGATGTTGAACTAGAAATCATGGAACAGCTTGAAGAGGCTCGTGGGGTGCAAACCCAGATTGAAGAGCAGGTTGCCACTACCACTCCAGAATTAGAGCATGCGACCCAATTACGCGATGATGAATTTGCCGACATCGATGCACAGATTGCAATCGCAATGTCGGCTCGTGTGCAAATAGCGCAAACAGTTGCACAAGAATTATTGGCCCTTTATGACAAAATCAGGATTGATTTAGGTGGCGTTGGCGCTGCACTGTTGCATCGTGGTGCTTGCCAGGGATGCCACATTTCACTTGATGCAACTGAAGTCGATCGCATTCGAAATCAGCCAGCCGACACAGTGGTGCGCTGTGAAGAGTGCCGCCGAATCTTGGTACGCACAGCGGAGTCTGGCTTGTGACCCACTTCATTGTTGAAGCAGATGGGGCAAGTCGTGGCAATCCGGGAAATGCCTCATTCGGTTCGGTAGTTCGAAATGCACAAACCGGTGAACTGGTTGCCGAAATCGGTGGGGCAATTGGACATGCCACAAACAATGTTGCTGAATACCGAGGGCTACTGTCTGGCCTTCAAACTGTGGCATCTATCGACCCACAAGCCATCGTTGAAGTGCGCATGGATAGCAAACTTGTTGTTGAGCAGATGAGTGGCAGATGGGCAATTAAAAATGCGCCATTACGCGAACTGGCTATGGCTGCCCGTGAAATTTTGCCGTTTACAAATGTCACCTACACCTGGATTCCTCGTGAAGACAATAAAGCCGCTGATGCGTTGGCTAATGAGGCTTTGGACGCCCATTTAGCGGGCGGATCAGGCGAAATTGACCGCCGTTTTTAACGTCTTTCGCCTGAATCAAAGGTAAATCTGCAATTTTGGCTAATTCTTGGATATTTTTGGCAGAAAACCGATTGCTAACGCTTATTCGTGCGACTAAAAAAGTAGTTACCCAAGTCTCGGGATGCACTCGGGCTCGTAGCTCTCGTTAGCGGAATCCCTTTCAGCCGAGAAGATCGCTTTGAGTGCGGTAACAGCTAGGCGCAGAAGGGGTCCTTGTACATTGTGCAAGGACCCCTTTTCTTTATCTGCAGTATCGGTAGATCGATCTGCAAATACCCAATTGCGAGCAATTCAATTACGCTGTCTGTAGGCGAGTCGGCCGGGTAATCGCGGCAAGCAATTGTCGAGGAAAGTCCGGACTCCATAGGGCAAGAGTGGTGGATAACATCCACCTGGGGTGACCCACGGGAAAGTGCAACAGAAAGTAAACCGCCGAGCAATCGGTAAGGGTGAAACGGTGAGGTAAGAGCTCACCAGCGCATGTGGTGACACAAGCGGCTAGGTAAACCCCACTCGGAGCAAGACCAAGAGTGACCTTCGGGTCCAGTGCAGGTGACGGCCCGTCATATACCTGCGGGTAGGTTGCAAGAGGTCGTTGGTAACAGCGATCGCAGATGGATGATTACCGTTAGTTTCGGCTGACACAGAATCCGGCTTATAGGCCGGCTCGCCACTTTTCATCAGACTAAACTTCTGTCGACCACTACAGTTTTCATTCTGGTTTGAGACAAAGGGATAGCTATGCCGAAATACATCATTTACTTCAATCAACAATGGGTTGGCGATCACAGCGCAGAATGGTTTAGCGAGCGCGGTCCACTCTCTCGAGCAGTTGTAGCCGAGATGGAGGAAGCAGGTGTGGTTGTCTTCGCCGGTGGCTTAGAGGAAGAAATCGAATCAGCATTTGGTGCTGATGATTCAGGTTCAGTTGGTGGTCCGATTACAACGACTGGGGAATTCCTTGGCGGCCTAACCATAATTGATGTGGCTACAGAGGAAGTGGCAAAGATGTGGGGCGCCAAAGTGGGGGTTGCCTGCGGGTGGCCACAAGAAATTCGCAGATTCAAGGGAAACTGAAATTTCAGCGTCATCAAGCAGAAAATAGCAACTACTCACGCTTTGTTGTAATTGCGCGAAGCCATGGCTCCAAATGAGCCAAAGTAAAAGTTCCGGTATCAAACATCTCCATCATTTTTGTGTGGATTGAATTGCTTGTATCTATTAATGCGAACCCGTTTATGCGAAGAAATGTATCCACTACAGCGAATGCCACACGCTTGTTTCCGTCAATAAAAGGGTGATTTATTGCCAAACTCTCAAATAGGGCAGCAGCCTCAAAAATGATGTCATCGTAGTATCCAGTTTGCGACCGCATCATGGCCGATTCAAGGGCTCCCATATCTCGGACACCATCAGAACCGCCGAACTTGCGAATGAGGATCTGATGAATAGCGAGGGCTTCGGGGACGGTTAAATAATCCGTCATGTTTTACTGCGCCAACTTCTCGTAAAGTTCAGTAAATTCATCCATGCTGAGCCCTAAAGCTTCCATCACATGGGTTCGTGGGCGATCAACCAAGTGACGATCTAGATACTCCGAAAGAGCCTGTTCTAGGACAGATTGAAACTGTCGACCGTTGCTTTGCGAATACTCACGAACGGCATTTAGCAATTCCGGGTCGAGTTGGCTTGAGAACTTCTCACGTTGAACAGTCATTATGACTCCAATCACCTATCTTGATTCATCAAGATACATCAAGATGTACTTAACTGTCCAGTATTTTGGTGAATATCATTAAGGCTTGTTGCACAACCAACACATTTCATCAGTAGCATCAAGGGAAGCAATTGTTGAACCAGTTGGGCGGTGAATTTGCCCAGCTCTAACGCAGAGAAAAGGTATTCAAATGAAATTAACCCGTCTGGCCGTTGTTGCCAGCCTTGTGGCAGTTTTCGCTCTAGCTGGTTGCTCTAAAAGTGACAACGCTGGTGGAACCATTACATACGGCGTGGATGCAACCTACGCACCAAATGAATTTAAAGATGACAAAGGACACCCAGTTGGTTGGGAAGTTGAACTAGGCAATGCAATCGCCGAGAAGCTTGGCAAAACTGCGGTTTTCAAAATCGCTGTTTTTGATGCGATCATCCCTGGTGTAACCGGTGGAAAATACGATGCAGGTCTATCCTCTTTCACCGATAATGCGGAGCGCGAAAAGGTAGTCGACTTCGTTAATTACTACCAAGCTGGTATTCAATGGGCCACCAAAATCGGCAACAAGAGTGCACTCGCTGTTGATCCCAACAATGCTTGTGGTTTAACTATTGCGGTTCAAAATGGAACATACGAAGTTGATGACCTGAAAGCTAAATCAAAAGCGTGCGCCGATGCTGGTAAAGCACCAATCCAGCAACTAGGTTTCGATGATCAATCCATGGCGACTCAAGCCGCTGTTAGTGGTCGCGCTGCTGCGGTAACTGCAGATTCACCAATCGTTCAGTATGCAGTAAAGCAGAACTCAGGAACGCTTGAATTAATTGGCACTCCATACGAATCAGCGCCATACGGCATTGCAGTGGCTAAAGATAATTCAGATTTAGCTAAATCAATCCAGAAGGCATTGCAAGATCTGCAAGCTGATGGCACCTACGCCTCCATTTTGGATAAGTGGGGCGTTACTGCTGGAGCGGTAAATTCCGTAACCATCAACGGAAAGTAATTTTCATTTGATGTCAGACGCTAATCAGAATGCAGGTCCGAGCGAAAACTCGGACCTGCATTCTGCTATGCCCACTGAAACAATAAAAGCCATTCCATTACGCCACCCGTTGCGTAACTTAGCTGCAGCAGTATTGCTCGTAGTATCCGTTTCCTTTTTGTACGATGCATCGCATCGAGAAATTTACGATTGGGCTACTTTTACCCACTACCTGTTTAACCATCGAGTTCTAACTGGGGTAGTAGTAACCCTTGAACTAACGGCTTACGCAATGGTTATCGCCGTCCTGCTAGGCATTGGGCTCGCTGTTATGCGACAGTCGCCAAACCCAGTTCTTAAATCTGTTGCCTGGACATTCATTTGGTTTTTTCGAGGCACGCCGGTCTATGTGCAGTTAGTGTTCTGGGGCTTGCTTTCCACTGTCTATCCATCGATTACCTTTGGCATTCCACATGTTGGCGACATCGCCACCATCCCATCGATAAACAACCTTTCGTTGTTCGTATTGGCTGTTATCGGACTTTCGCTGAATGAAGCTGCTTACATGGCTGAGATTGTGCGCGCCGGCCTGCTATCGGTCGATCGTGGCCAAGAAGAGGCAGCAAAAGCGCTTGGTATGGGCTGGGGCTTATCAATGCGCCGAATCATCATTCCGCAGGCTATGCGAATCATCATTCCGCCAACCGGCAATGAAGTAATCTCCATGCTCAAAACCACATCTTTGGTTACAGCAATTCCGTTAACAATCGATTTGTACATGGCAACTCGTGATATCTCGGCCACTACCTACAAGCCAGTTCCGTTGTTGCTAGTGGCATCCACTTGGTATCTGGTTTTCACTTCGGTGTTAATGGTGTTGCAATATTTCCTAGAGAAGCGATTTGCTCGCGGTTATGCCCAAATGGGACTTGAAGTGCAAGTAACGCCACTTGAAGGTAATGGTGCCGGCTGATGACTACGAATTCGCAATTTATGGTGCAGGCACAAAATGTGCACAAGAATTTTGGTGCTCACGAGGTGTTAAAGGGCATTACGTTAAATGTGACTCATGGCGAAGTGATGTGTCTCGTTGGTCCATCTGGTTCCGGTAAGTCAACGTTCTTAAGATGCATTAATCACCTGGACGTGGTTAATGGTGGGCGCTTACTAGTTGACGGTGAATTGATTGGCTACCGTGACGGCGGCGAAAAATTATTTGAACTTAAAGCCAGTGAAGCCGCGCTGCAGCGTCGTGACATTGGCATGGTATTTCAGAAGTTCAATTTGTTTCCACATCTGACTGCTTTAGAGAACGTTATTGAAGCGCCAATTCGAGTCAAGAAGTTAAAAAGAGCTGATGCAATTGCGCGAGGTAAGGAACTCTTAACTCGAGTTGGTCTTGAAGAAAAATTTGATTCTTATCCAGCGCACCTATCTGGTGGACAGCAGCAACGAGTGGCGATTGCTCGGGCATTGGCGATGGATCCAAAACTCATGCTTTTTGATGAGCCAACATCTGCGCTAGACCCAGAGCTTGTTGGTGAAGTTTTAGATGTTATGCGCGAGCTAGCTAACAGTGGCATGACCATGATTGTGGTAACGCACGAGATGGGCTTTGCCCGCGAAGTTGCAGATTCGTTGGTCTTTATGGACAACGGGGTTGTTGTTGAAGCCGGCAAGCCTGCTGAAGTTCTATTTAATCCGCAACATGATAGAACTAAAGCGTTTTTGTCTAAAGTTCTTTAAGTTTTGCTGATTACGCACGATTCGCAATCATCGATAACCGTTCCAACACAGAAATTGTTGGCTCACTTTGATTCAGGGTGTAGAAGTGCAGTCCTGGCGCGCCAAGAGCAAAAACATCTTCACAAATTTGAACTGCCACATCAATACCTAGAGCGCGCACTGATTCTGGATCATTTTGAAAACGCGCAAAACGCATACGTGTAGCGGTTGGCATGTGGCCACCACTTAGCTCAAGCATTCGCACAATCTGTAGGTAACTTGTGACTGGCATGATGCCTGGGTACACGGCAAGCTTTGAACCGCGCTTTTCAAGTTCCGTAACCAGTTGTTCGTATCTATCGCTGGCAAAAACAAACTGAGTGATAGCAAATGTTGCGCCTAGTTCTTCTTTACGAAGCAGTACATCAATGTCGTGTTGCAGGTTGCCTTTGGAAGCCGGATGTATATCTGGAAATGCTGCTACGCCAACGGGCAGTGAACTAACCGATCCAACTAGCTGCACAAGCTCGTCGGCATGAGCAAGCCCATTTTCTGTGGTCGTCCAGGGGGCCGCTGGGCCACCAACTGGATCCCCACGAAGAGCTAGAACTCCATCTAGGCCCGCGGATTCAAAGGATCTAATCTCAGCAACAAGTGCATCACGAGTAGCCCCAACGCAGGTTAAGTGACCAATCGTAGGTATTCCAGCC
>Ga0194055_10004133_pt1 | contig 10975 bp, 12 predicted proteins | sample SepL449m_MetaG_FD_155482 | JGI IMG/M metagenome (GOLD analysis project Ga0194055, IMG submission 155482) | Anoxic zone freshwater microbial communities from boreal shield lake in IISD Experimental Lakes Area, Ontario, Canada - Sep2016-L442-9m | ecosystem: Environmental > Aquatic > Freshwater >... | reverse complement strand
ATTTTGGACGGCAAAATCAAAGCGGGTGACGTGATGGTATTGCGTTATTTGGGACCCAAAGGCGGACCGGGCATGCCAGAGATGTTGGCACCCACTGGCGCTCTCATTGGTGCAGGACTGGGCGAAAGCGTAGGTCTCATCACTGATGGTCGATTCTCTGGCGGCACATGGGGCATGGTCGTCGGTCACGTAGCGCCTGAGGCTGCAGCGGGTGGCACGATTGCTTTTATTCATGAAGGCGACTCCATTACTATTGATTCACATCAACTGTTATTGCAACTCAACGTGCCAGAATCAGAAATTGCAAATCGCAAAAAAGGCTGGACTCCTCCTGCACCTCGTTACACACGTGGCGTTCAGGCCAAATTTGCATTCAATGCATCCAGCGCGAGCAAAGGTGCAGTTTTAGATAACTACTAAAAGGAATTGAAAATGAAATTGTTTTTGACAGCTGCATTAAGTTTTTGCGCCATTACGCCATCATTTGCTGATCAAGCATTGGCCACCAGCAAAAATTGCATGGCTTGTCACAATGCTGATAAAAAAATTGTTGGCCCCTCTTACAAAGATATTGCAAAAAAATACGCAGCCGACAAAGCAGCCCCTGACAATCTCGCCAAAAAAATCATTCAGGGTGGGTCTGGTGCATGGGGACCTGTACCCATGCCAGCCAATCCTCAAGTCAGCGAAGCTGAATCTAAAAAATTGGCTGCTTGGGTTTTGAGTCTTAAATAATCAATTGTTTTCAGACAACTGATCGAGAATTGCAGGGTTTTCTAAAGTAGAAGTGTCTTGTGTGATCGCCTCACCTTTGGCAACCGATCGCAACAGTCGACGCATGATTTTTCCCGAACGTGTTTTGGGTAAATTATCACCAAATCGAATGTCCTTGGGTTTTGCAATCGGCCCAATTTCTTTAGCGACATGATCGCGCAAAATTTTTGCAATTTGTTTGGCTTCTTCACCCACAGGGCGTGAGCGCTTTAAAACCACAAACGCACAAATAGCCTCACCCGTTGTGTCGTCGGGTCTGCCTACAACCGCCGCTTCAGCTACCAGCTCGGTGCAACTCACCAGTGCAGATTCAATTTCCATTGTGCCCATGCGGTGACCCGACACATTGAGTACATCGTCAATGCGGCCCGTGATCGTGAAGTAACCTGTTCTTTTATCACGAATGGCGCCATCACCCGCCAAATAATATTTGCCTTTGAAATCTTCGGGGTAATAACTCTTTTTGAAACGCTCGGGATCTCCCCAAATATTCCGAATCATTGAAGGCCATGGACGCTTGACCACCAAAATACCACCTTGACCCCAAGGTACATCTTTGCCTGTTTCATCAACGATTGCAGTAGCAATTCCGGGGAAAGGCAATGTGCAAGAACCAGGCACCATTGGCGTTACACCAGGCAAAGGCGTGATCATGTGACCGCCTGTTTCCGTTTGCCAAAATGTATCCACAATTGGACAACGACCACCGCCTACATGCTTGTGATACCACTCCCATGCAGCAGGGTTGATCGGCTCACCCACCGAACCGAGCAATCGCAAACTCGACAAGCTGTAACTCTTTGGGTGCACAGCATCGTTGGCTTCAGCCGCCTTAATCAAAGAGCGAATCGCAGTAGGTGCAGTATAAAAAATACTCACCTTGTGATCTTGAATCATTTTCCAAAAACGTCCTGCATCTGGAAATGTAGGCACACCTTCAAAAACAATTTCTGTTCCGCCCAAAGCCAAAGGCCCATAAGTGATGTAAGTGTGACCGGTGACCCAACCGATATCGGCGGTACACCAAAACACATCGTTGTCTTTTAAATCAAATGTCCATTGGGTTGTGAGTGCCGCGTGCAACAAATAACCACCTGTACTGTGTTGAACACCTTTGGGCTTGCCTGTTGATCCCGATGTGTACAACAAAAACAATGGGTGTTCTGCTTCAACCCACTCAGGCTCGCAGGTCGTCGCTTGATGATCGACCACATCTTGCGTCCACACATCAAATTCAGCTTTCATATTGACAGTGGCGCCCGAACGCTTCACAACCATCACATGCTTGATGCTGTCGCATCCGCCTAAACTCAAAGCCTCATCCACAATGGATTTAAGAGGCAATAGCTTTCCACCGCGCACCTGATGATCAGCCGTGATGACCAACTTAGATCCGGTGTCTTCAATGCGATCGCGCAAAGATTGCGCACTAAATCCTCCAAACACCACAGAATGCGTTGCACCAATGCGCGCGCACGCTTGCATCGCAGCCACACCATCGATGGACATGGAAATATAAATAATGACGCGATCACCTTTGACAATACCCAAAGACTTCATCGCATTGGCGTATTGACACGTGCGCGCCAACAATTGCGAGTAAGTGGTCTTGGTCACTTCACCGCCATCGCCTTCAAAAATCAACGCAGTTTTATTACCCAAGCCTTTTTCGATGTGTCGATCTAAACAGTTGTATGAAGCGTTGAGCGTGCCATCTTCAAACCATTTAAAAAATGGCGCATTGCTCTCGTTCAAAATTTTGGTGAAGGGTTTTTTCCAAGAAATCAAACGACGCGCTTGATCGGCCCAAAAACCTTCGTAATCGTCTTCGGCTTTTTTGCAAAGCGCCAGATAGGCAGGCATGCCCGAAATCGTGGCCTGCTGGACAAATTGCGCAGATGGTTGATAAATGGGCGTATCGGTCGTGCTCATGGGGGGTCTCCTCGGAAAATATTTTTTGTCAGGGCTGAACTGTCGCTCGCGGCTCTTACAAGGTACTGACTTTGCCTAAGCTTACACAAAGGCTGTGGCGCGGACCTCAGGGTTTGCCTAGAATCGGGGGTTTGGTGCTAATGATTGCAAGAATGTCTAACCCTCCTCCATCCCCGCCTCCAGGCCTCCGTCCCAACTTTGTGGCGCAACTCATTTTTGCCAGCCGCTGGTTGCAGCTGCCTCTTTATTTAGGCCTGATCTTGGCGCAAGGCTTGTACGTCTATCATTTTTGGGTGGAATTAATCCACTTGCTAGAAGCCGCATTTGGCAGTCAAAACGCTTTGCAAGAACTCATCAGTAGCATTGGCTACAAATCCGACATTGCGATCAATGGCCTCAATGAAACCATCATCATGCTGGTGGTTTTGGCACTCATCGATGTGGTGATGATTTCTAATTTACTCATCATGGTCATCATCGGCGGCTATGAAACATTTGTCTCACGTATGTATTTGGAAAATCACCCCGATCAACCCGAGTGGCTCAATCATGTCAATGCATCTGTTTTAAAAGTTAAATTAGCCACTGCCATTATTGGCATTTCGTCCATTCATCTGCTTAAAACATTCATCAACGCGGCCAACTATGATGTAAAGGTGTTGATGTGGCAGTCCATCATTCACATCACATTTTTGCTCAGCGCCATGGCCATTGCTTACACCGATCGCCTGATGACAAATAACAATCAGCACTAACAAATTTTCATCACCTCAACCGTGCATTACACTTCAACACCATGACCATCATCAAAGAAAACGATTTAATCGAATCCATCGCCGCCGCATTACAATACATAAGCTATTACCATCCCGCAGACTACATCACGCATTTGGCACGCGCCTACGAACGAGAGCAATCATCCGCAGCCAAGGATGCCATTGCGCAAATTCTCACCAACAGCAAAATGAGTGCGATGGGTCACAGACCGATGTGTCAAGACACTGGTATCGTCAATGTGTTTTTAAAAGTGGGTATGGGATTGCGTCTAGATGGCTTTAGCGGCAGTTTAGAAGATGCCATTAACGAAGGCGTGCGTCGCGGCTACAACCATCCCGACAATACTTTGCGCGCATCAATTGTGGCCGATCCACAATTTGCAAGAAAAAATACAAAAGACAACACTCCTGCTGTGATTTTTACAGAATTGGTTCCTGGCAATCAATTAGAAGTAACAGTTGCAGCCAAAGGCGGTGGCTCAGAAAACAAATCCAAAATGATCATGCTCAACCCCAGCGACAGCATTGTGGATTGGGTTTTAAAAACAGTGCCTACCATGGGCGCGGGATGGTGTCCACCTGGCATGCTCGGAATTGGTATTGGTGGCACAGCAGAAAAAGCCATGCTGATGGCCAAGGAAAGTTTGATGGACGATTTGGATATGTATCAACTACAAATCAAATCATCCAAAGACGAAAAACTCACACAGACCGAAGAATTACGTTTAGAAATTTATGACAAAGTCAACGCATTAGGAATTGGCGCACAAGGTTTAGGTGGACTCACCACGGTGCTCGATATCAAAATTAAAATGTACCCGACCCATGCAGCCAGCAAACCCGTGGCAATGATTCCCAATTGCGCGGCAACGCGTCACGCACATTTTGTGATGGATGGCTCGGGTCCTGTTTATTTAGATCCACCCAGCCTCGACACATGGCCCAATGTCAATTGGACACCCGATACACAAAAGAGCAAACGCGTTGATCTCAATAAACTCACGAAACAAGAAGTGGCGAGTTGGAAACCTGGCGACACTTTGCTGTTAAACGGAAAAATGTTGACAGGACGTGATGCTGCGCACAAACGCATTCAAGACATGCTGGCCAAGGGCGAGAAGTTACCCGTTGACTTCACCAATCGCATCATTTATTACGTCGGCCCCGTTGATCCTGTTCGCGATGAAGCCGTTGGACCTGCAGGCCCCACCACCTCCACACGCATGGATAAATTCACCGAAATGATGTTGGCTGAAACTGGATTGATTGCGATGGTGGGTAAAGCAGAACGTGGTCCCACTGCGATTGCTGCGATTCAAAAACACAAGTCTGCCTATTTAATGGCTGTCGGTGGTGCCGCTTATTTGGTATCTAAAGCCATCAAGCATTCAAAAGTTGTGGGCTTTGCCGACTTAGGCATGGAGGCCATCTATGAATTTGATGTGGTTGATATGCCGGTAACAGTAGCCGTTGACGCGGGCGGAACGAGTGCACACATCACAGGTCCTGCCGAATGGGGAAAAAGAATCGCAACGGGTGAATTTATAGGGATTAAGGTGGGTGCAGCTTAAATCAATGCAAGTGGCGCGGTCTGCGCCCGCCACCGTGAGAACCTCCACCCGATCCGCCATTAGAGCCACCACCGGAACCGCGTGGTGGCTTGCCCAATTCAAGTGAATTAACCAAATCATCAAAGCGTTGCGCAAAGAGTTTGTCTATTTCATCAACAACGCCGTTGAGCTCTGATCCGTCAAAGTGACGCTCCATCAAATGCACCACATCTTCAATAAGCAAATCACGTTGCACTTGCATAATGGCTGCAGGTGTAGGCCCAACAAACACCATTAGAAAATCATCACGGGACTCGTCCTCTTCGGTCTCTTCGCTTTGCTCAAACTCGGTATCGTAAAAAGTAATTTCTAAAGCAGCACCTCCTGCGGCCACTTCGTTTAAACCCATACACACATCATCGAGCACATGTCGGAAATTTTCGTCACCAGGTACCGTCCAACACAATTGCAAAACGCCTTCTTGGTGTTTGATTTGAATGCCTGGTTCTTCTTCATAAAAACTAGAAGCACCTTCAGACATTGAACGCGCACCTGCATAAGCCCACAAAGGCTTAAGAGCTTCAGAAATTTGAGCTTCATCGACGTCATCGCGCAAAGGAACCTCGCCGTGGACGTGAATCTCAAAAGGTGGTGTGTATCGGGTCATGGTTCATGATGATAACAAGGTAAAAAGAATGAGCAAGTATGAAGGGGTAAATTATATAAATAATGGTGCCGGGACCGGAATCGAACCGGTACGCCCGTTATTCACGAAAGCGGCGGATTTTAAATACGCCGCACCCACTGCAGATGCCCATAAACAGTGTGCTGTATCGTGGCAAGATTTATTGTGCAACGTTTTGTGCAACGAATTGGGTACAAGTGTGTGCTAATTTGATTTCGTACGCACTGCACTGCTATGCACTATCGTAATCTTAAATTAAGACTTAGCAAATGCTTATGTGAAAATATATTTGTATCATTTTATTAGTGTCTATACTTGGCAATATGACTGATTGCAAGAGCACAAATCATGGCGAAGTTGACATTTTATAAATTACCTCCATACATAAATCATGCAATTTAAAATAAATTCACAGAATGTTTCAAAATCACTATTGAATCCTTTATATTTACGGAGTTGGATGCAATATACAAACATATTTACTTCATTCAATTTGCAAAAAATAATACTGAACTCATTAATTGTTATAAACATATTATTTTGCTCAACTGTAAAAAAATAAAGTTATTTAATTTAACTCTTTTACTCTTATTAGCCCACATTTTAATATCTATTGATACCACTAAACCATGACCAAGTACTCGGCCGCCACACGTCTTGCAAATATAAAATAATAGATAAACGACATGAAAACAATATTGAAATTTTCATTTCTCCTGCTTCTTTGCCTTCAGTCGCAAGCATTCGCAAAAGTTGTAGTAGAAAAAATCGACAGATTTAAAAAAATTGCTGTTGTCAAAGTAGTAGAAAGAATACAGCACGAAGAAGAGATAGAACTTAAACGCGAACTTGATAAGCTAAGCAAAGACGGATACAAATTAAAATTAAATGCTGTTGTTTTGCATACTGCAGGTGGCAATAGTTCTTCTGCAAGCAAAATGGGTGAGTTAATTAGACAGCGCAAACTGAACACATACGTTGGACCAGACGACTTTTGTGCAAGCGCATGCATTTACGTACTTGCTGGTGGAATTGTACGAATGGCTTTTGGTACTGTTAATGTTCATAGAACCACATACACTGAAGCTTGGCCAATTGAAAAGCTGGAGAAGGCCTTGAAAATTACAGATGAACACACACGCACTTTTATTGAGCGCATGGGTTTAAGTCCACTTCTAAGTGACGCAATAATAACCACACCAAATTGGGCAAGTAGAACTCTAGACGAACTTGATAAGAAGCGTTGGGGCGTTCATGGCACTGAACGGATGTATGACGAACTATGGTTTAGAAACACAGCCACTAACACTGGGCGTAGCTTGGATGATGTGAATGATTTATTTTCCAAGCACATCAGCGAATGTTCAGCAAAGGCCAAACGTTTTGAAATCACTGTTTGGGACTGTATTCGACAAGAAATCAAATAATGCTTATTATTGGTATGTTTATATTTATTAGTGCAATGCCATGCCCAAGTACTCAGTTGCCACACGTCGTGCAAGGATTCAAAAGCTAATTGATGAGTTGACTCAAGGTTCAAGTGTGCAAGCTAGGGATATTGATTTAGTGCTGACTGAACAACAGCGTGACACAATGGCTCATGCTTGGAGTCAGCAAAAAGAAATACGCACACCCAACAAACCCAAAGCAATCACTGACGATGAACACCAATTGAAATTGACTGTGTTGTGGCAAGGCAGATGCGACGCTTATACCAAGCGTGGCACTAGCACTAGCAAGGTTTATGTGGACAGAGTTGCCAAGCATGCAGAGTTGACTGCCAAGGCCGTGGCTGAATTAACCAAAGCACATGTGTTGCTTGCTGAGATATTGGCTGACACTAGCATGGCTTCGTGGTTTGATAGAACAGTGAGTGTGAAGCAAATAAACCAAATGAGCTTGAACCAAATGCCACGTTGCGTCACAAGCAGAAGCACAGCAAACCAAGCTGTTGGCAAGCTACCAAGTGCAACACCCAAACTTTCAAAGACTGAGATTAAGTTGGCTGCACTGCGAGAAGCGTTGGTTTTGGCTACGGCTGAATACGAGCGTGAGTATCAAAGCACTGAACCTAACGAAGCCCAAAGTGCCAAACTCAAAGCACTTTTGGCACAAATGAAACTCAAGTAACTAGCTTGGTTGGCTTGGTGGTTATGGACATGTAGAAAAAACGTGCATTTGCATGCTATAGGCTGTGCTGAAAGCATAGGATGTATCTGCACTATTTCTAAACATGTTAATTGCCAAGCTGTTTGATTTGACTTGGTTGAGTGCAAAACTGCCCAAATCAGCAACTTACATGTCGAAAAATAGTGCAGATACATCCTATGTATTCAGTGCAAGTGTTGAACATGGCATGCAAATGCACGTTTTTTCTACATGTCCATAACCACCAAGTCTGTGCTGCTGTGTTTGCAAGTGCCCAAATAGTCAAAATATGAAAAACTTAATAAAAACGATAGAAATTGGTAGCTTTGCTATTGAAACCTAATGTGAACTAGATATGCTTTTAATTTGCTCTCTTCTTAAATTCCTACAAATCAAAAAAGCAATCTATATATGAAAAAAGAAATTGAAGAATAGTTGAAAAAAGATTCAATATCAGTAATAAAAGAAATTCTTAAAGAAAATTATTTTGAAAAATAAAAATGAAATTGATAAAATTTTTATATGGAAAAAGATGTCGAAATTAAATCAACTCCACTGCGGCTTTCATCACAGTGGGATTAAGTTCAATGTAACGTTGTGTGGTTGCGATGTTTTGATGTCCTGCCAATGCCATTAGCACACGCACCCCAACTCCTTTGTCAGCAAGTCGTGTAATAAATGTGCGTCTACCACTGTGACTTGTTGCACCAGTCATCTGTGCGTCTCGATAAAGTTTGTGAAACAGTTGACACAGTGTGTTGGCTGTGAAACCACGCTTGGGATTTTTCTGCGTGGGAAACAACGCATGCTGAGTGTCTGTGTGTGTGACAGCAAGCAAGTCTTTGAGTCCAAAACGCTGTTGCAAGTACACAGTGAGCTCGTCACGTAGCTTGCGTGGCACAAGCACAGTGCGAGCACGTGAACCTTTTGTTTGAACAGCAGACAGCGAGATTTCGTCAAGCACTTGACCATCTCCACCCAACACGTCACAAATACGCAAGGCAGCCACTTCCTTGCAACGCATGCCACTCATGTGTGTGCACAGTAGCATGGCACGATTGCGTGCTGAGTGGGGTTGTGTGGTGCAGTGTGCAAGCACCTTACGCAGTTCACGTTCAGTCAATACTCTTGCTTGGCTCATGTGCTCAACTCCTAATGTTGTGTTTGCATGAGTTAAATTATGTTTTCTTTGTTTGTTTTGGGCGACCTTGATTTGCATTATTTGATTTCCGTTGTAATTCAATGACTTACGCATGAACCAAAGCATTTACTTATTTGCTTTGGTTTGCGTGTGGGATTTAGACTACATGTGCTAAATCAGCACTAGTTTGATAACCACTATTAAAGTATTACCATGCAGTATTTATTTGATTTGCTCGTGTTAATGATAGAACGTAATGAAATGGCTGAATTGAATTAAATGGCAAATCGAAAAGGAACTGAAATGGATTTAATGAAACTGATTTGAGTATGCTTTTAATTCATTCCGTTAATTAAGCACTCCCATTAAAGCCAACGCAGTTGGCTTGCGTCTCGCTTGCAGCTCGTCGCAGTTTTTCTTTCTTTAGTGATACGAAGTAATGGAACTAGTTGAATGGGTCTGGTTTTGAAGCAAGCGATGGCTATGCACGAGTTAAAAAAACTGGTGCATTGCGTATCGCTTTCGTGACTGGTTCAGCATGCGTCACGACTACAAATAGGTTTTATGCAAGACAGTCGTATTAGAACTTGCAAATCACTTCAGCATTGGCTTGCTTGGTGATAAACCCAGTGGCGTCTACTCATAGTGCTCACAACCTTTGTAGCAGTTGCGAACGAGTGCAAAGTCATTAGCCATCATATTCCACTTTGCGTTTTTGCACTTGTTTTAGCGAGGTTGCTTATCCTCGTTTGTTTGTGCCTTGTGTGTTGATTTGGATTTGAATGATTTTTCTAGTTGAAAGAATTTTCTGCGAAATCTAGTGCCTATGTTTAATACTTGATATGCTGATTTGGGTGTGAGTTGATACCTAGTTGATTTTGAATAGAATGCCTTGCGATAGTTGGTTAATGTTTGAGTCTTTTTGACTGACAGCATGTGACTGTATTTTGCAAGCAATTCTGTGGCCGTACTTTGAGCACGTAAAAACACAAATTCACAGTCAGCAAAAGCATTCATACTAATGCCTTGTTGCTTAATCCATGTGTTTGTTGCTTGTATAGCTTGTGAGTCATTCATGCATTTATTTATACAGAACCAAAGTTTCTGTACAAAAACCAATGCAAATCTGGTGGTTTTTAGGTCGCGTGCATGAGCAAATCCCTGCAAACTACATGTACTCATTCAACACAAGCAAAGGAGCACAGCATGAGTACATTAAATGGTTTGAAATTGACAAACGCAAAGCGTCCACAATCAGCATCTCCCATGGTGCTACGCAGAAACAAAATCTCGCGTCAACTCAGCGAGCAAATTGAGCTTGCACGTTGCATGGAGCAAGGCACTGAATATGCACCAACACGTGTGCGTATGGTGCGTGACAAAACAACTGGTGAGCGTACAAGCGTGTCAAGTGCCAAGCGTGTGAAGCCTTGGTGGTTTACTAGTGACACTAACAAGGTGTGTGTGCAAGTACGCTATGGCACACGTGTGATGGAACTTGCAAAGGGAAAGAACAGCATTGAGGTTGCTAGTGGCACTGAACTAATCTCAGCACTTGAGACTGTGAAACGTTGCGTGGAACTTGGCGAACTTGACGCACACATACAGTTGGCTAGTGAGGCAGTGCGAGAGAGATTTAAGAAGTAATTTCCTAATGACGCAATATACATGCGTCATTATTTTTCAATCCTCCCAAGCCTTAAATCACTTTCACAGTTGTTATAAGGGTTGTAAATTGCTATGCATTTATTTCTTTGTATGGCGTCCACCAATTCAACATCAGTAGCACAGTAATAAACTTCTTTTTGACATTCAGTACAAAATTTTATTTTTTTGTTGTCAGTGCTATTTAATTCTTCAAAATTCATATTGCATTTGTAAGATAAAACGCAGTTTCTAATGGTCACATTTGATTTGAAAGACATATTTAATTTCCTTTAAAAATTACATTTTATAAAAACAGTTCACT
>Ga0194055_10004132_pt1 | contig 10976 bp, 10 predicted proteins | sample SepL449m_MetaG_FD_155482 | JGI IMG/M metagenome (GOLD analysis project Ga0194055, IMG submission 155482) | Anoxic zone freshwater microbial communities from boreal shield lake in IISD Experimental Lakes Area, Ontario, Canada - Sep2016-L442-9m | ecosystem: Environmental > Aquatic > Freshwater >... | reverse complement strand
AAGTTTTGCACATCAATATAGCGCTCAGCATCGCCGGCAAAAGTAATAAGGCTAACTGGAAGTATTGACTGACTGCATTAGAGTTATTACCGATGGCAGACCCAACTAAACCAGCTTCGTTACCGACGAACTTCACAAGTAAAGCTCCGGCACACAGGCTTAAAAATACGATGGCAGCGTTGGTACGTAGCAAAAGTATCAATATCATCGGCACAGCAATGGCCACTAACAAAGCAATATTTTGCATAATCATGCGCCCATCATAGCATGAGCAGGTTGGCTTGTCTCTGTTTTAGGCGCCGATACGGTCGCGTTTGCCACGCTTGCTTTTAGCGTTTTGCTCTATGTATTCAATGATCTTGCTAGCAACATCACGACCAGTCACCTTCTCTATACCAAAACCTGGGCTAGCGTTAACTTCTAGAACCAGTGGGCCTCGAGCGGAGCGCATCATATCGACACCGCAGATTGGTAAACCCATAGCTTTGGCAGCTTTTTGAGCGGTCTTTATTTCTTCGTCGGTTAACTTAACAATCGTACCCTCGCCACCTTGATGCAGGTTAGAGCGGAAATCATCATCCAGGCTTTGACGTTGCATGCTCGCGACTACTTTGCCGTTAACCAAAAAGGCTCTAATGTCAGTTCCGGCTGATTCTTGAACGAACTCTTGGACTAAAAAGTTCACGCCTTCTACATAAAAAGCCTGCATTACTGCTTCGGCAGCCTTGCGGGTTTCTGCCAATACAACACCTTTACCGTGCGTACCGCGGGCGACCTTTATAATCAGAGGTGCACCACCAGCTTGTTCGATAAGGTCAGCGGCTTCGGCTGTTTCGCGAGCGAAAACGGTTTTAGGAATGCCAACACCGGCTCGGGCTAAAATTTGGGTAGCTCGCAGCTTATCGCGTGTTCGGTTAATCGCTAGTGAACTAACTACTGAGTAAACACCCTGCATCTCAAACTGACGTACAATTGAGGTGCCATATTTAGTTAGGTTAGACGCTATCCGCGGGATGATTACATCAATGTCGCGAATTTCCTCGCCCTCATAACGAATAACCGGGTTATTTTGCTCTAGCGTAACGTAGCACTTGGCATAATTAATAACGCGGACGGAGTGACCACGCTTTTCGGCTTCTTCTTTAAGTCGCCTGGTAGAGTAGTTGCCGGGACCTTTGGATAAAATAGCAATCTTCATGACCTACCACCTTTCTAGTTCGTGTTTAAAATAATCAGCTAAGGTCGATATCTTTGCCTGAGTAAGCTGCCGGTTATTGGTGTAGAGTTGGGGAGCAGAGTTTACTTCCAGAATATACCACTTACCGCTGTTTTTGTCTTGCAAAATATCAACCCCCGCTATCTGGCGACGCATAACTTCGGCGGCTCGCAACGATATACTAACTACTTGCCCGTCTAATTTGGTCGGGTCAACCAAAATCGCATTAGTGCTACCGACTGTTTTGTTAAGATGGGCTTTTTGGGGATCCGTATGTGTAACGCCTGACCGACTTATGGCCATATTGACTTCCTTGCCAAGTACCATAACTCGTAAAAAACCATCGTTGGGTATATACTTTTGAACTGCAAATAAGCACTCATCCGGCGATTTGTTAAGTAGTTTTATTAGTTCGGACTTATCGTGGATTAAATAGTTATTTTTGCCGCGGTCAGAAAATACATCTTTCACCACCGCTGGGAAGCCAATCTGAACAGTAATCTCTTCTATATTAGCCAAAATATAATTTGTTCTGGCGACAAACGCTTTAGGTACACTAAACGCATGCGTGACAAGCTCCATCATTTCGCTGAGTTTACTGTGCGAAATCATGTAATCAAGTTCTTCATCACGATAAATAACGTTTTTGTAACGCAAGTAGCTGGCTACAGCCATGGCCTGCTCTAGTTTGTTTTTGCGTGATTTAAGATAAACCAGGTCGTAATCCGCAAGATCTACAAGAGTATCTGCGATAATTACGCTAGGGTGTTCATCAATCTTAAAAATCAGTTCATCGTAACTAATAACATCAACCGAGCCACTGAACCCCTTAGCAACTTGTTTAAAAAAACTTTTTGCTGCGTCATTTGGATTGGAAGTTAAAACAAGTACTTTCTTATTATAGAGGGTCTTTTGGGGTGCCGTTAGTATGTAATTGCGTGATACGTCAACCAAGAACCGCTTATTTAAAAAGCGTTTGCCAAGTAAGATTGGAAAATGGTTTTTTGAGCGGTCGGCCAAGTTAAAACGAACGCGGTACCGTTTAGTGCCAAGTTTAATCGATAGCAATACAGTATAACGACGCTCACTAATACCAAAAGAGTTCTTAACGCTAGTTACCTTGTAATGGTCAGTGCTTAGCTCTTCGCCCGTAAAATAGACTGATCCAGCCCCGAATAGACTAAAGGTTAACTTGCCGTCGGATTCCTTAATGTCAGTTGCCCAAATTGCACAACTATCAGCCCCCGTATCAATTTTGGCAGGTACGTCTTTAATGGGGTGGTCAACAATTTCAACCAACTCATTTCGTCCGATAACAGTGTTAGTAACATCCATCTACCATATTTCCTATATTAAACTCTATAATAACATATTTGAGCGTAAAGTTCAATACCTATTATGGGGTTTACCGATGTTTTGCAACTCGCAGATATATAAACACGATAGCCAAAACCAGTATTGCCAACAGCATAATCATCATCGGAATGAAGCCTTCTGAGTTGCTAGGAGTAAGCGCAAGCTTTTTCATGTTATAGTTATTATAGACTAAACCCAAAATAAACAACATATATGAGACAAGAAACTACAGGCTCGCAGCCACCCGAAAAAATAAATCCACTGGACGACCCATTGATTATTGAAGCCGCCCGTCGTCTGGTCGAAAACCCAGATAACCCTGCAAAAGACGCTTACTACGCTAGCGAATGGGAAGAAATTGTTAATATCACGATACGGGCTCAAAGTGATCGTGACAAAGCCGAATACAGCGCTGAGCATGATCCACTTACCGGACTTCTGAACAAGCGGGGATTTAAAAACTACATGGAAGGCTGGCTTGAAAAAGCACAAAGTGGTGATGTGGCAGTTATATATATTGATCTGGATAACTTTAAATCAATTAACGATAATATGGGGCACAGAAACGGAGATGCGTTCCTTAAGTCATTTGCTGGCTGGATGAGAGAAAGCATTCGCCAAGATAAAGGCCGACTAGGAGATATCCTTTCACACCCTACAGGGTTATCCAGGGATGGAGGTGACGAGTTTATTATTGGTGTTCTGCTTAACTCTGGTTCCGACAGAGAAGACCACCCAATTACACCTAAAGAAAAATTAAAAATACTGTGCGGTAGGTTAAGACTTAGCTTTAGTGAATTTATTGAAAAACACCCCTCTTTCGAGCAGCTGGGGAAAATTAGCATATCACTTAGTGCGGCAATTTGGGAGGAAGATATGACACTAGAAGACCTAAAAGAAATTGCAGATAATGAAATGTACAAGGAGAAGGAGAAAAAAAAGAGTCAGCTCCGGGGCTAGCGCCAAAAACCTTTTTTTTGACCTTGGCTTTCGCCGAAACCTTCTAGTAATCCATGTTGTTCTTTAGTTAGCTTGATCGGAGTATCAATTACCAAGGTAACTATGTGAGCACCTCGACCACTTCCCCGCATATGTGGGACACCGTGGCCGGATAACTTGAAGTCAGTGCCGCTTTGTGTACCAGCTGGTACCTTCATACGGATAGGTCCGTCAACGGTATGAACTTCAATCTCGGTGCCCAATGCAGCTGCTACCATACCGACATGTTCTTCGCTTAGTATTAAGTCACCTTCTCGAGTGAAATGTTTGTGCGGCTTAACCCGGACATCTACGTATAAATCACCGGTCTCACCACGAGCCATCGCATTACCCTGCTCTCTTAAGCGAATAGTCGTACCATCGTCTATCCCGGCGGGGACTTTTATCTGTAATTCACGGTTTTTAAATTGCGTACCTTTGCCCCGACAGACTGTACAAACTTTTTCTGGTACTTTGCCACCACCATGACAGGTCGGACAAACTGTAGCCTGCTCAATATTACCAAAAATAGTTCTTACAGCCTGGTTTACCTGACCGCGTCCCTTACAGGTATCACAAGTTATCATCTCATGACCTGGCTCGACGGTTGTGCCCTCACAATGCTCGCACGCAATGTCGCTACCATAACGAACTTCAATCTCCGAACCAAAGATGGCATCTTCAAAACTAATATCAACACCAGTGTTAACATCCTGCCCTCGACGACGCCTTTGCTGCTGACCGCCAGCTTGGCCTCCGAAAAAGGTACTAAAGATGTCTCCCAGGCCCATATCGCCAAAGTCGAAGTTGATATTTTGGCCCTGGCCACCAAAACCGGCATACGGATCACCGCCTCCGCTGCCCCCAACGCCAGCGTGACCGAACTGGTCATAACGTTGGCGTTTACTGGTATCCTTTAAAACTTCGTAGGCTTCATTAATCTCTTTAAACTTGCCTTCATCGCCACCACGATCAGGATGAGACTCAATCGCCTTTTTGCGATAAGCTTTTTTTAGCTCATCAGCGCTGGCATCTTTACTAACACCTAGAAGTTCGTAGTAATCGCGTTTAGCCATTAGTATTCTGGTCCTCCAGGGAATTGCAGCAGGACGTATTCGGCTCCTGGCTCAGAATCACGTGGCAACCCTGCCACAACTTCATCTTGATCTATTCTATGAAAAATATTACCAATAAAACCGTAAGCTAACTCAATATCTTCACCTTCAATATCGCCTGATGCTCGTGCAGTAATGATTGCGTCCATCAGATCGGTCAGATTAGTAGGATCATAATTAACTCTTATCTTAAGGGGAGAGTAATTTATTTTCTCAGCTGTGTCACCAAAAGTATTTACACAGTGTTGAAAAAGTTCGTTTTCAGCTTCGCTGAGCGGCATACCTACTACGCTTCTTTTTCTTTCTTATCTTCATCGATAACTTCGCCTTCGACAGGTTCGTCTTTGCGCTTTTTCTTATCGCCATCTTCGGCTGGGGCTTCCTCTTTAGCGGCTTCTTCGTATAGCTTAGCGCCGATCGGCATAGTCTTGTCACTAAGTTCTTTGGCAGCTGCTTCTAGGATTTCCTTGTCAGCTTTTTCGTCGGCAACAACTTTCTTGGCGACTTCAACTGCTTCATCTAGAGTTTTCTTATCCTCGTCCGATATTTTTTCGGCATTGTCAGCTTTTAGTTTTTCAGCCTGATAGACGGCGCTGTCTAGAGTATTACGAGCATCGATTGACTCACGCTTCGCTTTGTCTTCTTCAGCATGAGTTTCGGCTTCTTTAGCCATCTTCTCAACTTCTTCTTTACTCAAACCACTACTGTTCTGAATAGTGATGCTTTGTTCTTTACCAGAGCCTTTGTCTTTGGCGGATACGTTCAAGATGCCGTTGGCATCAAGATTAAAGGTAACTTCGATCTGCGGTACGCCACGGGGGGCTGATGGAATTCCATCTAGTACAAAACGGCCAAGTGATTTATTATCGCTAACCATTTCGCGCTCACCCTGTACGACATGAATTTCCACCTGAGGCTGATTATCGGCTGCGGTCGAGAAAGTCTCAGACTTGCTAGTAGGAATTGTGCTGTTGCGTTCAATCAGTTTTGTCGACACACCACCTAAAGTTTCAATTCCAAGGCTTAGTGGCGTTACGTCCAGTAACAGAACATCTTTAACGTCACCTTGTAGCACGCCACCTTGGATGGCGGCACCTATGGCAACAACTTCGTCGGGGTTAACACCCTTCATTGGATCCTTACCAAATATGGCTTTCACTTTTTCTTGGACAGCTGGCATACGAGTCATACCGCCAACCAGAACGATAGCATCAATGTCACTGGCTTTAAGGCCGGCATCTTTGAGAGCTTTTTCGCAAGGGATGGCAGTTTTAGCGATCAACTCGCCAACCAGACTTTCCAGCTTAGATCGAGTTAATTTATGCTCAAAGTGCTTTGGACCATCGGCGTCGGCAGTCAGGAAAGGCAGGTTAATGTTAATTTCATTCGTAGTCGAAAGCTCAATCTTAGCTTTTTCAGCTTCATCACGGAGACGCTGCATAGCGGCTTTGTCATCTGTAATATCTAGGCCATGTTCCTTTTTGAACTCGGCAGCAAAATAGTTAACGAGTACGCGGTCAAAGTCGGCGCCACCAAGGTGAGTATCACCGTTAGTAGATTTAACTTCAAAGACACCGTCACCTAGTTCGAGAATAGAAACATCGAAGGTACCACCACCTAGGTCGTAGACAGCGATTTTTTCGTCAGTCTTTTTACCCTTGTCTAGGCCGTAAGCTAGAGCGGCAGCAGTTGGTTCGTTAATAATCCGCTTAACTTCTAACCCGGCGATTTTACCAGCATCTTTAGTAGCTTGGCGCTGTGAGTCATCAAAGTAAGCTGGTACGGTTATTACAGCTTCTGTAACAGTGTCGCCCAAGAAACTTTCGGCGTCGGCCTTAAGCTTACCCAAGATCATTGCGCTAACTTCCTCGGGGCTATACTCTTTATCACCCATCTTAACTTTAACGCCGTTGCCGGACTTTACCATTTCGTAACCCATTAACTTGATGTCACGCTGGACTTCTTTGTCCTGCCAATTACGGCCAATCAAACGCTTTACTTCGTATATAGTGTTGGTTGGGTTAGTCACCTGTTGGCGTCGAGCCACCTGGCCCACCAAACGCTCACCAGCTTTATTAACAGCTACGACTGACGGTGTTGTTCGGGCACCTTCTGAATTAGCAATAATCTCTGGCTTGCCAGCCTGCATTACTGCCATCGCAGAGTTAGTTGTTCCTAGATCAATTCCAATAATTTTTCCCATAATTTATTCTCCTTTTCGTTTATATTCAAGCTTCATAATCTGTCCCCAGTCTCAACTGTTTCGAATTTAATGGCTGCTTGGTTGCAATCACCAAGGATTTGAGCTTGGGAGCAGGCTCGGAGGCCAGATTCCAGCTCCACAGGTATATCTTTAGCCGCTGCCTGTTCAACGGCCACCCTCTCGAAGACGTCAGGGTTATGTATAAGTGTACCTGCTGTTACAAACTTACTTATTTCACGAACGGCTTGCCGAAAATCTACGCCAATACTTTTTCCGCTATCCTCTAGGATTATCCTAGCTTCGCAATTATCACATGGTACTAAGGGGTGTTGTAATCTCATTTTGCAACCTCCATGCGTACTTTGACCATGGCATGCCTGATTACATTCTCGCCTAGGCGATAGCCAGGTTGAAGTTCCTCAAACACAACCTCAACTGTTCCTTCGCCTTCGTCCATGCTAATGGCCTCATGAACTTGTGGGTCAAAAACTTCACCAACAGTCTTAATACGTTCCACTCCCATGGTGAAAAGAGTTGATTCGAACTGTTTAACAACGCCCTGAACACCTTTGACGTAATCGTTTCCAACCAGCTCAGCTGGAACATGCTTTAAGGCTCGCTCGAAGTTGTCAATAACTGGCAGTAGTTCAGTAATGACATCGGCTTTAACGTGGTTTTTTAGGCCACCTAGTTGAGCATCATGTTGGCGGCGGACATTACTGACATCGGCCCGCTCCCTCTGCAAAGCACCGGTAAGGTCGGAAATCTGTTCGTGCAACTGAGCGATGGTTGGTTTTTTAGGCATAAAGGCGATCCTCCAAAGTCCGTCCGGCGTGTTCGACGAGACGCATTACATCACGATACTGCTGTCGGGTGGGCCCTAATACACCTATATAACTATCGTCGCTGTAAGGGCTACGGAATTTACTGATAATTAATGAACACTGGGCGCTACGACCAATCGGATTTTCGCTACCTATGTAAACACTCAAGGGCTTGTTGGGTGAGGCTTCTTTAAGCCAGGGCTCTAGGTTATCCAGCAACCTCGCAACTTGCTGGACTTGTACGCCGTTTATAAACTCTGGTTGACCGAAAAGATTGGACAGACCGCTCATGTATAGTTGATCGCCAATTGTTGCCAAACCCAGGTTGTGAGTTAGCTCAACTAAAGTATCAACAGTGTTTCGAATAGTGCGTTCCGGTAGACCGCCGCTTTCGGCTCGTGCCGCTAGAGCTCGCGAGCCTCGACTGACTGGCTCTTCTAGTTCGTTGGCTAGATTATTAACGTACAGGCGGTAGCCTTTATCAGTTGGGACTCGGCCAGCGCTGGTGTGAGGCTGCATAATAAAACCGGCTCTTTCTAGTTCAGCCATTTCGGCGCGAATCGTAGCTGAAGAAACGTTAAAAAGTTTGGCCATCAAGCTAGAGCCTACCGGGCTGGCAACCTCGGCGTACTGCTCTACAATGGCGGCTAAAATCTTTTGCTGTCGTTCGGTCATGATATTTATGCTTGCCACTAACATGGAGTTAGTGCCAATGTGTACATTTTACCGCTTTTGGCACTCCTTAGTCAAGAGTGCCAACTTGCAATGTCGCCCCTGTAAACATACAATAAGGGGATGGAAGATATAAAACTTTGGCTTAAAAACGGATCTATCAACTTTTTTGGAAAACCATTTGCTGGCAAGGACACTTGCGCTGATTCTTTAGCCAAATTACTAGGTGCCTCGGTAATTGGTGGTGGCGATATACTAAGGAATAATTCAGCTCACGCTTCAACTCAAGCCAAAGTTGAGGATGGTAGCTTGGCCCCTAGCGATGAATACCTTAGCATCGTTCTGCCCTACTTTGCCCAATCGGAGTTCGCCAACAAACCATTGGTCCTCAGCTCGGTCGGACGCTGGCATGGTGAAGAACCGGGCGTTCTTAAAGCTACAGACAAGTCAGGTCACCCGCTAAAAGTAGTGATATTTATTGATATTGACGAATCCGAAACTCGCCAACGCTGGCAAGCTGCCCAGAAACTGGCCGATAGAGGCCAACGTAAAGATGATGCTAAACATGTACTCGATAAAAGGCTTGAAGAATTTGCCAATAAAACCATGCCCGTCTTAGATTTTTACAGGCAAAAAGGCATCTTAATCGAAGTTAACGGAAGACAGAGTCGCCAGGCTGTTTTGCAAGAAGTTATTAATAAGCTAGCTAAATTTATTAATAAAAAATAGGTTTATTGGTGGGGTCAGCCTTATATTCAGCAGCAATGGTATTTTTACCACTTAGTTATTTGTGCTTATGTAGTGTTTCTGGTTGTAATCGGGTTCAGTATAGCCTAATCGCGCCTGAGCATTACCGTAAAAGCTTCGGCCGGTATGTCGACCTTACCAAATCGTTTCATGCGTTTTTTACCTTTAGCTTGCTTAGCTAAAACTTTTTTCTTGCGTGATACGTCACCACCGTATAGCCCTGTTGTAACGTCTTTACGGAAGGCACTTATATCCTCGCGGGCGATAAACTTACCGCCTATTGCGGCCTGAAGTGGCACCTGGAAGTTCTGACGTGGGATAACTTCTTTAAGTTTTTCAACCACTTCCCGCCCCAAACGCTGAGACTCGGTCTTGTGAACCATAATGCTCAGGGCGCCAACAATATCGCCGGCGACATAAAAGTCTAAACGTACTAGGTCTTCAGCTCGATAGTCATCAAGCTCATAACTAAAAGAGCCATACCCGCTCGTCACACTTTTAAGCTGATCATAAAAATCTGTTAATAAGTTTGCCAGTGGTGCCTCAAAAGTTACTAGGGCTAGCTGGGCATCAACAAAGGATAGATTCTTTTGGATTCCCCGTTTGCTAACGATTAGCTGTATGACAGCGCCGACAAAATCTTTAGGGACGACAACTTCGCCCTTAATCCATGGCTCTCTAATCTCTAGAATCTGCGCTGGGTCCGGCAAATCGGTAGCGCTCCTAATGGCTAGCTCTTCGCCGTTCAATAAACTAATCTGGTAATCGGTTGAAGGGTTAGTAACTACTAGGTCAAGATTGTATTCACGTTCTAGGCGCTCTCGGACAATGTCCATATGCAGTAATCCCAGGAAGCCAATTCTTACCCCAAAACCTAAAACTGGAGAATTTTCGGGTTCAAACTGCAATGCTGAATCACTCAAACTCAGTTTTTCTATGGCCTCTTTGAGTTCTTGATAATACTCATTTGATTCTGGGAAGAACCCAGCATAAACAAACGGCCGGACGTCTTTATAGCCTGGCAAAGATTGAGTAGCTGGCTCCCTGGTTAACGTTACTGTATCGCCAACTCGGGCTTGACGGGTACTTTTTAGGTTGGTAACTATGTAGCCTATTTCACCAACTTCTAGCTGTTTGTTTGGAGTCATTTCTGGCCGTAAGGCTCCAACTTCCAAAGCGATACCCTCAGCACCAGTAGCCATCATGGTAATATTGGCACCTTTGGCAATATCGCCATCCATGACACGTACATACAAAATTACCCCACGATAGTCATCGTAATAACTGTCAAAAATTAACGCCCTGGTAGAATCTTTCATACCGCCAGTTGGGGCTGGTACGTCTTTAATGACTCGATTTAGTACTGCTTCAACTCCCTGTCCAGTTTTGGCAGAAATATGCAAAATGTCTTCAGCTTTACAGCCCAACAGCGAGACTACCTCGGCGCTAACTCGTTCAACATCTGCCGCTGGTAAATCGATTTTGTTCAAAACTGGGATAATCACTAGATCGGCCGCCAAGGCTAGATAGACGTTAGCCAGTGTCTGGGCCTGAATTCCTTGGCTGGCATCAACTACCAGGATGGCTCCCTCACAAGCCTCTAAACTGCGCGAAACTTCATAACTAAAATCAACGTGACCGGGAGTGTCTATAAGGTTTAGTTGATAGCCCTTGTACTTCATTCTGACAGGGGCAAGTTTAATGGTTATACCCTTTTCACGTTCCAAATCCATCTTGTCCAAAAGTTGAGCTTTCATAGCCCGTTTTTCGACTGTGCCGGTAACTTCCAAGAGCCGATCGGCCAAGGTTGATTTACCGTGATCAATATGCGCAATAATACAAAAATTTCTAACCTGTTTCTGTTC
>Ga0194055_10004131_pt1 | contig 10977 bp, 6 predicted proteins | sample SepL449m_MetaG_FD_155482 | JGI IMG/M metagenome (GOLD analysis project Ga0194055, IMG submission 155482) | Anoxic zone freshwater microbial communities from boreal shield lake in IISD Experimental Lakes Area, Ontario, Canada - Sep2016-L442-9m | ecosystem: Environmental > Aquatic > Freshwater >... | reverse complement strand
CAGGTCGAGTGGGAATGGTTCGAGAGTGGTGAGTGCGCGCTCTGAGAGTGCAAGGAAGCCGGTGCCGCGCGGACCGCGTAGGAACTTGCGTCCGGTCGCCGACAGAAAGTCGCAGCCGAGTTCATTAATGTCGAGGGGAATTTGGCCCGCGGTCTGGCAGGCGTCGACCAAGAACCACGCGGGGGAGTTGGTGTGGCGCAGCGCGGCACCCACTGCTGGCAGGTCGTTGACCAGTCCGTTCTGACTGGGCGCATGGGTAAGCGCCACCAGTGCGGTGCGCTCAGACAGCATGTGGGTGAGAGCCTCGACGTCGAGTGCGCCGTCAGGCGCGTCGGGCACGAAGCGCAAGCCGATTCCGTGGCTTCGCTGCAGTTGTATCAACGGAAGCACATTGCTCGCGTACTCCGACGACGCGACGAGAACCTCTTTACCGTGATGCAGTTCGCCGGAATTAACCAGCGACTGCAGGGCGCGATCCCACGCAGCGGTCGCCGATTCGGCGAAAGCAATCGAACTGCCGGAAGTTCTGAGTAGGCGGCCGATGGAGTCGCGGGTGCCGCTGATGCGCGAGTCGACCTCGGCATGTGCCTCGTAGCCGCCGATCTGTGCCTCAAGGCGCAGGTGCTCAATCATGGTGTCGGTCACGACGGTGGGCTGAAGGCCCGCGCCCGCATTGTTGAGGTGCATGACATGGGCGGTGCCAGGAGTGTCCGCGCGGAGGCGATCAATCTGGCTGGCGAGCGGGTCGGCAGTCATGCTCCCCATCGAACCAGCAAGCGGGTCAGGACGGGCGCATAGGATCGGCCTATGGCCCGCATTCGCGACGAAGACGTCGTCACCGTGCGCGAACGGGCACGTATTGACGATGTGGTGCGCGAGCATGTGGCCCTCAAACCCGCCGGCGGAGGCAGCCTCAAGGGGTTGTGTCCCTTCCATGAAGAGCGGTCGCCGTCATTCCATGTCACTCCTTCCAAGGGGTTCTACCACTGCTTTTCCTGCCAAGCCGGCGGCGATGTCATCACCTTCGTCAAGAACATCGAGCACCTCACCTTCGCCGAGGCCGTTGAGAAGTTGGCGGCGAAGTACAACGTGCAACTTCGCTACGAGGAGGGTTCAGTTGCTCCTGGGCGTCAGCAGGGGCAGCGCACGCGCCTGGTCGAGGCCAACAAAGTGGCGGCCGCGTTCTACGTCGAGCAGTTAGCCAAGCCCGAGGCTGAGATCGGTCGCCGATTCCTCACCGAGCGCGGCTTCGACTCGGCTGCGGCCATCACGTTCGGAGTGGGTTATGCGCCGAAGTCATGGGATGCGCTGACGTCGATGCTGCGCGCGAAGGGTTTCAGTGACGACGAACTGCTCGCCGCTGGATTAGTGAGCCAAGGAAACCGCGGGCCGTACGACCGATTCCGTGGCCGCTTGGTGTGGCCTATTCGCGATCTCGGCAGTGATGTCGTCGGTTTCGGCGCGCGCAAACTGCACGATGGCGATGAAGGGCCCAAGTACCTCAATACTCCTGAGACACCGCTTTATAAGAAGTCGCAGGTGCTCTACGGAATCGATCTTGCGCGCAAGGCGATTGCATCGTCACAGCGCGCGGTCATCGTCGAGGGCTACACCGACGTCATGGCGTGTCACATTGCCGGTGTTGAGGTCGCGGTTGCGACGTGCGGAACCGCGTTCGGTACCGACCACATTCGCGTGCTGCGTCGATTGCTGATGGATCAAGACGCCTTCAAGGGTGAAGTGGTCTTCACCTTCGATGGCGATGCGGCGGGCAGGCGCGCTGCGCTCAAGGCCTTCGATGACGACCAGAAGTTCGTCTCACAAACATTCGTCGCTGTTGAGCCCAACGGTCTTGACCCATGCGATCTGCGACTCGCGCACGGTGATGAAGCAGTGCGTGAACTTGTCGCGGCACGCATTCCTTTGTTCGAGTTTGCGATTCGATCGGCTTTGGCCGATGTTGACCTCAACACCGCTGAAGGTCGAGTGACCGGATTGCGTGAAGCGGCGCCGTTGGTCGCGCGCATTCGCGACCACGCGCTGCGACCCGAATACACGCGCATGCTCGCCGGGTGGCTGGGCATGGATGTCGATCCGGTGCGTGCTGCCGTAGCGTCGGCGTTGAAGAATCCGCCGCGGCCCGCGCCGGTCGTCGCGTCGAGATCGCCTGGAGGCGAGGCGCCGGTCGTGGCGGCACCGGTGCAGATGCGCCCCGACCCCAACAATCTCAACCACCATGTCGAACGAGAGGCTCTCAAGGCTGCGCTGCATCGTCCTGGAGTTGTGGGGCCGTGGTTCGACACGCTCGAGTCCGAGGCCTTCACGTTCCCTCCGCATGCCGGCGTTCACGCGGCAATCATCACCGCGGGCGGCGCGGTGGCGGGCGCCTCATTGGGCGAGCGCGGCTGGGTAGACGCGGTGTTGAATGCCAGCGAAGACGACGTGGCGCGCAGTTTGGTGACGGCGTTGGTGGTCGAGCCGCTGCGTTCTGAACGTGGCGAAACCGATGATATTGAAGACCGCTATGCCATCGGAATCGTGGCCCGATTGCTCGAACTTGACGCCATGCGCCGAGTTGCCGAAGTGAAGGGGAGGCTGCAGAGGGTGGATGCTGCTGCCGAGCCCGACGAGTACGAGCGGTTAACGCGCGACCTGTTTGCCCTCGAGGCGTACCGACGCGACCTGCGTACGCGTTCGACCGGCGAGGAGTAGCGCCGAGGCCGTTCCGAGTCACTCGGGTCGGGCTGGTAATCTCAAGGCCGTCGCCTTCGGGCGGCTTGTCATCCCGCGTAGCTCAATTGGCAGAGCTCCCGACTGTTAATCGGGCGGTTATTGGTTCGAGTCCAATCGCGGGAGCAAGTTCCACTTCTCAGGCGCCCCCGTGTGCGCCTTTCTCACGTCCACACATTCCCGCGAGTTCATCAGTTACGCGGGTTATCTGGCTCCTTTGAGCCGCGCAGGTGATGAACTCGCGCGACGTGAGGCGTGTCCGCACTACGGTTGAGCGAGAAGGTTCCGCGATGAGTCTCAAGGAGTCCGAAGTGACCACACCCGACCGCTCACACGCCATGGATCACGTGATCGTCGTGCTCTTCGAAAACCGATCACTCGACAACCTTCTGGGTCACCTCTACGGCCCCGACGACGGTAAGACGTTCGAGGGAGTGGTCGGCAAGGACCTCAGCAACCCCGTTCCGGAATGGGCTGAGCACCAGCCGCCCGACGGCAGCGGCCGCGTTGCGGTGTACATAGGCGACGACATGGATGCACCTAACCCGGACTCCGGCGAGGAGTACATGCACACGAACACGCAGGTGTTCGGCGTCTTAGATGAGCAGAATCGCTTCGCGGGTGGCGATGAATTCAAGCCTCCGTTCAATGCTCCGCCCGAAGGCGCGACTCCCACGATGGACGGATTCGTCACCGACTACATCTCCTTCCTCACCTGGGAAATGGGTCGCCAACCCACCCACGACGAGTACGCGCAGATCATGCAGTGCTACACCCCCGAGCAGGTTCCTGTGCTCAACGGATTGGCACGGGAGTTTGGCGTCTTCGACCACTGGTTCTGTGAAGTTCCGTCGCAGACGTTCATGAATCGCTCGTTCTGGACGGCCGCTACGTGCACACCGCTACCGACCGGTGGAACTGCGAACGCTCCGATCGGTCACTGGATTCACGACAACACCGCTGAGACGATCTTCAACCGCCTCGAGGCCCACGGTCGCACCTGGAAGGTCTACGTCGAGGGAGACACAGGAGCCTCGCTCACCGGCCTTATCCACTGGCCGCAATTGCATGAACGCTTCGCGACTCACTTCGTGCCGTTCAGCGAATTCGAGGAAGATGCCGCCTCGGGCAATCTCCCTGACTTCGCGATGATCGAGCCCAACCTGCTCGTCGGACACGGCGACTACCACCCCGCAGCAGGTGCCGCGCTCGTCAAGGGCATGCAATTGGAAGTCGACGTTCCCTCATCGATCCTGTCGGGAGAAGCTTTTCTGCAGCGACTGTTCGACGCTTACCACGGTATGCGCTCACCCGATGGCGCCAACGTCTGGAACACGACGCTGCTCATCGGTTGGGATGAGCCAGGCGGCACCTACGATCACGTTCCCCCCGGCCCTGTTCCTGCACCCGATAAGGAGGCGCCCGAGGGTCAGTACGGCTTCCGCTTTGATCGATCGGGATACCGCGTACCAGCGATCGTCGTCTCGCCGTGGGTTGAGTCTGGGGCGGTCTACAACGACGAGCACCGGCACACCTCACTTCTTGCGACCTTGTGCAAACTGTGGGACATCGGCGATGTGTTCACCGAGCGAGACAAGGCCGCCAAGCCCATCGACTACGTGTTCAGCCGCGAGACGCCGACCGACCCCGACACCTGGGGAGTTCCGCGAGCGAACCCTGTGCCCGAGTGGCAGATCAACTGGGAAGCCAACGATCGCACCCTGAGCAATCTGGGCAAGGTCGCCATCCCCGGCCTGATTAAGACGGCCAAGGACAAGGGATGGCCGCTGCCTCCGCAGTTGGAGGATCCCAACTTCCACCTCACCACGAATCTGGCGTTCCACGCCCAGCAGTTGCTGTTCAAGCGCATCTGGCCGCGGTTGGGTCCGCAGGGCGAGGACTTCGATCAGATCAAGGCAATCGTGACGCAGGATCTTGCGGACGCAGTCAAGCCCGAGGAATAGTGTGAGTCTGCTGGTTGATTGAGGCATTGAAGGTCATTACGGGGAAGCGGGCAACAGCATGGTCGATTACGAACAACGCAATGCAGCGATGGATTCGGTTCGCGCACGCCGAACGCGCCTCACGGCCATCTTCGCGGCCTCGGTCAGCGGATTCATGCTGCTCACGCTTGTCGGCGCGGGTAGTGCAGCAGCGTCGCCGGCTCGGCTCGACAAGTGGCAATCCCCCGCCGGGACGACAAAGTGCCGGTACGTCGCGGACGGCCACGGCCTGCACGGGAGGGGCACGTTGGAGTGCCTTGTAACTCAACGTGGCTGGCTTGTTCGCTGGAATGGGCGCTGGTCGACGGCGGGTGTTCGTATCACGAAGGCAACCGCGACTCAGAAGGCGCGATTTGCTGGCGCTCGGAAGGCCACCTATCGGTACTTTCCGTCACTGACTATGGGGCCACGTCGAAACTGGGGAGAGTGGGGTTCTAGCGGCAGTCCCGAGCCAGACGGACTTGCGAGCGCTTACTACTGTGCGGTCCACCGCGTCTATGGAAGTACGTGCACTACACGCGATGCTGACGACATGGTTGGTATCAACTTCAGGAGCGGAGTCGTGTCGATTTTCGTCGGCGGCGGAGCCAACGGCACTGATTCGTACACCTGGACAGGTTCCCGTTGGCGCTTCTCCAGTACTTAGAGGAAGCGTGATTCGAGTGCTGCGACTGATTGTGAGCCGTCGCACCTGAGGTTGCCGCAGTCGGGACACCGACGCACTCGAGCCTGAGGAATAGTGTGAGTCTGCCGGTTGATTGAGGCGATGACGGGGAAGGGGCCGCGTGCATCACATATCGACATCGGCAAAACGCTTGTTAGAGATCCCCGCGGTGTTGTTCGTTTTCTTCGCTGTGGTGATTCACAGCCTCGCGACCGAAGACCTGCAGCCGTAGGACGAGGCTCGCTACATGGCAACCGGGCTCGTGGGTCCATTGAGCCGCGAATTTGGGTTTTCGGATGGGCCGACGTACTCGGACATGTACTGGCTGCTCAGTCACGGATCGTCCGATCCGGTCGTTCTTTACCTTGCTGGCCGTGCAATGGCGGCACTCCTTCTTGTATTCGGGTTTGGCTGTCGGCGCGGCTGTTGTCGAATGCTGCCCTTGCGTGGGTGGCCGCCGCAACTATCGCAGCCTCGTTCGGACCATATGCGTGGCCAGGCGTTGCTGCACCGGCCACGGCGGCAGTCTTGGTAGCCATCGCATTATGTGTGCGTTTCCCCGGGCCGTTTTCGCTTGGCGCCGGAACTGGGTTGGTCTGGTTGGCCGCAGGTTCAAGGCCGGAATTGGTGTGGGCGGCGGTCATCGCCAGCTGCACCTCAGTCATCTATTGCGCATGGTGGTGGAGAGCACGGCACATTGGGCAGCGACGGAAGGCGATTTACGCTCTCGTGGTGGTCGCGGCCGGAACCGTAGTTGTGCCCGCCGCCCTCATCTTCATGCATGGTTCCCCGTTTGTTGATGGTGGGCGTTCCTGGGTCGCTTTCGCGCAGCACTTTTCCATACGAAACGCCGTGGGCGGCGAGAATCCGTGGCTTGATTCGGGGTTGGTTGTGGCGCGCAGTTTTCCCGGCGCCAGCAGCGTTCGAGAAGCCCTTCGGACAAGTCCCGGGGCATTTCTCGGTCACGTCGGTGCGAATCTGCGCGAAATCCCGTATTCGGTCATCCATCTCCTCGGCTCCTCCACAACGACCGTTCACCCTTATCGATTCATTGCTCCTGCGTTGTTCCTCTCGGTCGTAGGTGGGCTGGTCGTGGCCCTGATCGCAGGTAGGGGCCGACTTCGGGAGCAGTGGCGACACCTGCGGAACCGGCTGATCAGCAGGGATTCAATCGGCGCATGGGTGATTCTCGCTGTGTGCATCGCGACTGTGCTGGCTTCGATTTGCGTGATTTACCCGAGGGTGCGCTACCTTCTCATTCTGCAAGGGGGATTGGTGGTGCTTGTGGTTGCACTCCACAAGCACCTTGGGTCGCAACGATTCACTTCTGCAATTCCCGTGGCTGTGGCAATCGTGGGATTCACTGCCTTCTCGTTCGTGGTTGCCCAGGAAGTCCTTACGCGTGCGGTGCATCCTGCGCCCGTTGCGAGCGCCATTTCTCGTATGAATGCCGTGGATCAGGAGTGGCGGATTCTGGGCGACGGGAAAGCCATGGATGTGTATTTGCCGCGCATGACTGCGGTCATGAACGTGGTTCCGAAGCAAGGCGAGACCCTGTCGGACCTCTTGGACCGTGAACGCATCAATGTTGTCCTCAGAGAAAGCCAATCGGCTGCTCAGCCATGGGCCACCCTCCCGGAATTTCAAGACTTTGTGGCAAACCCGCAGCGATACGGGTTCACCTACGCGAGCGTGGGGTCAGATTTCCTCATCCGCCAAGGAGTCGGCTCGAATGACTGAGGAAATCCTCAGATACGAGTGCTGATTCCCCTCTTGAGGTGAATTCCGTCTTCCTTCGTACGTGCGGCTCAGTGTCATGCGGGTAACAGGACTCTGGAATTCGCGCCGCCAACCTGCTTACGATCGTGGCAACTCTCGGGAGGACACCATGGCTGCCGCATCAGGAGACCGAGCGCGTACGACGCGCACCATCACGCGGGCAAGCGCCGTGATCGGTTCGGCAGCTGTAGTGTCGGCGCTGATCGCGGCGCCGGCGTTCGCATCCGTCCCGCCCTCGACTGTTCTCGGGGTCAATGGGAACAGCAGTGTGATCGGCGGTGACGGTCGGTGGATGGCGTTCTCGACGACTGCCAAACTCGTGGCTTCAGACACTAATGGTCGGCGCGATGTGTATCTCAAGGATCTCAGCGCTGGCACCGTGCGCATCGTGTCCGACCCCGATGGGTCCGCGGGCGTGCGGCAAGCCAATGGTGAATCCGACCCACTCGCCCCCTACGATTCGTCGATCGGTATTTCGGTCGATGGTCAGTACGTGGTGTTTGGTAGTCGGGCGAGCAACCTTGTGGCGCATGACGCCAACGGCAAGATCGACGTCTTCCGGTGGAATCGTGCGAATGGCGCGATCGAATTGGTCTCGGCCAAGGTGGGCTTGCCCACGACGTCGTCCAATGGCAACAGTCAGCATCCGAAGGTGTCAGGCGACGGACGATACGTTTCCTTCCAGTCGTTTGCTTCGAACCTCGTGGCGCCACAGCCTGCTGGCGCGATGAATGGCCCGCAGATTCTGGTGCGTGACATGGTCACCAAGAAATCGAAGTATGCATCGCTCGCGCCCGGGGGAGTGTTCCCCAACGGTGGCTCGAAGCATGCCGACATTTCGGCCGACGGGAAGTGGGTCGCATTCGATAGTGAGGCGAGCAATGTGGTGGCCGGTGACGCCAACGGCGTGGCCGATGTCTTCCGACGTGGGTTGGTTTCCAACGCAATCACGGTGGTGAGCAAGGCGGCGAATGGAGCTGCTTCTGCCGCACTCTCTACGCGTCCGTCAATCAGTGGCACCGGGCGTTACGTCGCATTCGAGTCGGACGGTCAACTTGTTCCTGCCGACAACAACGTCTCGGGTGATGTGTATGTGCGTGACCTCGTGGCGGTCCTTCCGGCAGCCCTCACAGCACTGGTGTCGTACAACGGCGGCGGTGGTGTTGACGGGCTGGGTGTTGAGGCTAACTTTGCTGCTATCAGCGCGGACGGTTCGCGGGTTGCGTGGTGCTACGACGACACCGGGTTCATGTTCCCGATGGCCTTCTACTCAACGTGGGCTCTCGGCACGCGCGAGGGTACAGCGCGCTCGCTGGAAAGGCTGTCCCTCAGTGGAAACGGCAAGGTCGTGGGCGGTACCGAGTGGGAGAACTCAGACAAGACCACGGCGGTTCGGTTCTCGGCGTCCACCGGTAACCCGCGTCCGGCCGTCGCTTTCATTCCGGGCTTCGCAATTGTCACTGACAGCACCAGCGGCGTCGCAAAGGTCACCGTCAACGGAGTGGTGAAGCGTGTGGGTGGAGGCGGCAAGGTAGCTATCGTCGCGGGTCAAAGCATCAAGGTGTGGAACGGTTCTGGGCGCACGAAATCGGCTGTGGCCTGACCGCCAACCCCGCCTCATGAGGTTCTACGACGTCGGGGCAGACGCCTTCGTGGTCGCGGTGCGGGCTTCTTCTTAGGCACGGGTCTACGTGCGACCGCAGGAGTAGTCGTTGGTGTCGGAGCAACTGTTGGGCGCGGACCATCGAGCAACGTGCTGCCGAGGTAGTCCGACGTATCCAGAACGCCGGGCAGAATCGCAAATACTCCGCTGCCGGTGTGCACGAGATATTCATTGAGTGCGTCGTTCGCATCGAGTCGCGTTTGAATTGGCACGAACTGTGCGCGCGGATCGCGCTGGAATGCAATGAACATCAACCCCATGTCGAGCAAACCCGTGACCGGTTGACCTTCGTCGTTGGGAATCGGCCCGGTAATGGGTGCCAGCCCATCGGAGTAGTTGAATCCGCGGCGCAGAATTCTCTCGTTCTCACTGGCAGCGCCGTTGCGCGGATTGGCTACCCGGACGTGACTGTGAATCGGCAGTAACGCTGTCTCTACTCGATCGCGCTCGGCCGTTCCGCCGAACGGAGCGCCGGAGTACTTGCGTCGTCCGTGCACGTCTTCCTGCTCCTTGAGTGATGCGTTGTCCCACGGCTCAACGAGAGTGCGCACCCGGCGGATTACGGCGTAGCTTCCGCCGGCCATCCAGGCCGGAGATTCCGACATCGAAGCCCACACGTTGTTCGCCATCCGTGCCGAATCGTTGGTGTTGAGGTTGGAAGTTCCGTCTTTGAATCCCAACAGGTTTCGAGGAGTGCCTCCCGTCGAGCCGGGTGCACCGCCTACATCGAGGAACCCGCGTTGTATCCAGCGCACATTCGCCCGTATTCCTGCGATGCGAATGAGGTTGCGCACGGCATGGTCTGCTACTTGAGCGCTGTCGGCACAGGCTTGGATGAAAACGTCGCCGCCGGTGCGCTGAGGGTCGAGTTGGTCCTTGCTGAATACAGGAAGGTCGGAGAGAGGTAACGGCCGCTTCGATGTGAAGCCAAAGCGAGAGTCGAACATCGAGGGTCCGAGGCCGAAAGTGAGCGTCAGTCTCGCTGCGTTCTCGTCGACGACCTCACCGGAATCGGCGGGTGCTTGTGAATCCGGTGTCGAGAGTGCTCCCACCGGTTGGCCCTTCGACATCTGGTTCGCGGCGAGAGTCCACTGCTTAAGGAGGGTGCGCAACTCGAAAGCGTTTCCTACCTGCAGATCAATGACCGCCAGCGTGAGGTGTTGCTGGGCCGGAGTGGTGACTCCCGCCTGGTTGGGGCCGAAGAAAGGCAGGCTCGTGGTGCCGCTCGCAGCCTGCGCTGCTGGAGCGATGCCGGTGCCCAGGCCCGCGGCCACTCCGCCAACGACGAGCGCGCCAACGCCACCGGCTCGAAGTAGCGATCTACGCGACAGTCCCGTCGACTGGGCGATGTCGGTTTCTGAGCTGGTCATGCGCGCTCCTCTGGGCCGTAGGTGTGGTGCTTCCTTCGGCGATTGAAGTGCACTGCATGAGCCCCGTCACCCCCAAACGGCCCAATTCCAGTGAACCTCAAGTCAGACGCAAGCCAACGTCGAGTGAGCCTGCAGCCAATCTCCAGTTTCGGCCGTTTCTGGGAAGTTGAGGGGGGCACCGTTGTTGGAAAGAGCACTGCTGGAAATAGCACTGCGGCTCCCATCCCGTCAAGGATGAGAGCCGCAGTGAGCGTGCGATGAATTACGGAGTGTTCGACTTAACGCTCCACACTTCGGCACCTGGAGTCAAAGGAGCGAGTAGGTCGCCCCCAGCAGGTTGGAAGTCGGGAGCGATGATCGCCGACGCCGTACCGAAGTACAGATTTCCGTCGGTGCCCTTCTCGATAGTGCGGATTCCGTAGTTCCACAAACCGAAACTCACCGGAAGCGCCTTCTGCTGCCAGTTGACGGCATCATCGGAGTAGAACAACTCAGCCGAACCGCGGGGAAGAAGCCCGAGGATGTCTTCGCTGAACGTACCGAGATAGATGCGTCCGAGGTACTCGTTCATCGACCACGGGTAGGCGTTGGCCGAGTTGCCAAAACCATCAGTGGTCAGTGTCGAGAAGTTCGACCCATCACCCGTTCCGTTCCAGAGGAACAACTGGAATCCGGCCTGGCTGTTGGCGTCGTCTGCAGCAACGTCCGCGAGACCGACGAACAGTCCCTTGGAGCTGGTGAACAGTTCCAACACGCCCAGCGTTCCCA
>Ga0194055_10004130_pt1 | contig 10977 bp, 8 predicted proteins | sample SepL449m_MetaG_FD_155482 | JGI IMG/M metagenome (GOLD analysis project Ga0194055, IMG submission 155482) | Anoxic zone freshwater microbial communities from boreal shield lake in IISD Experimental Lakes Area, Ontario, Canada - Sep2016-L442-9m | ecosystem: Environmental > Aquatic > Freshwater >... | reverse complement strand
GGCCGAAGCAGAGGCCGGGGCGGGAGCAGCACCAGCGCGATCAGCTGCGGCAAACGCAACGGCAGGGTGAAACTGCCACTCACTGAGCCGCCGTTCGATGGTCGACCGGTCGTGGCCGGCTGCGGCTAGGCCGTCGGCCAGACGTTGGGCTCGAAGGCGCATCTGCTCCACTTCGGGCAGGCGCTGCTCGATCAACCACCGCTGGTGGCTCCGCTGGAGGGATTCGGGCAGCCGGCTCAGGTGACGGAGCGGAAGCGGCGGAATATGGGATCGCACGGCCAGCTCACCTGGTCCGTGCGGGCGGGCCAGCTCAAAGGTGACGAGCCGGGCCAGCGCCCGTCGAAACGGCGAGTTCTTCCCCATCTTGTCGCCAAGCCCCAGCGACCGTGCCGTTTCGGGCAGGTGGAGGTCGAAGCCGTCTCCGTGGATTTCGAGGCCGTAGTGGAGCCGCCTCAGAAGCCACGTGGTCGACGGGCCGATGATCCCCAACCAGTAGAGCTCCACGTACCGACTACAGGGATGGAGCCCGTGCGGGTCGGCCACCGGGTCCACCCACTGCACGATGCGCAGTGTGGGGCCCTCTGGCATCTGCTGAGGGGCCGGACCGGTGGGGCGGCCGGTGATGGGCTTGAGCGGTCGAGGTGGCGGTGGGATGGTGCTGGGTAGGGACGGGATGACGGTGGGCATGGACATGGCGTGCTCCTGGGGGTCGGGACCCGAAGTGCCCATGTGGGCCGGGTCGAGGGGACCTATGGAGCGTGCCGGTCCGTGCTTGCCCGGGACCTTGCCGAGTACCTGGCTGGGCAACTGACCGCGCCGCTGGTTCCCAGCAGAGCCACAGCAAACGGGATCGGGCGTCGATTACCAGCGGCCCCGATGGACGGTGTCATCAATCGTGCGCTTGGGACGGGAAGCGGAAGGCGATGGCGGGTCGGGCTTGGCCGCCTCGCCTAGGAGGACAGCACCGAGCCAGCGCAGGCCGACCGGCACGCCGAGGGCTTCTTTGAGCGCGGCCTCTCCTCGGAAGTTGCCCAAGAAGGCCGCCCCGATGCCCCGATCGGCCGCGGCCAGCAGGAGGGTCATGACAGCAAAGGAGGCATCGACGTGCCAGTAGGGAACGACCCACTCGACCTCGACGCCATCGGCCCGCACCTTGTCAGACTCCTGGTAGCGCTCCACATAGGCACCCGGATCGCTGAAGGGGAGCACGATGACTGGCGCTCGGGACATGCCCTCGAACCGCCGAGATCGCTCCCGCCAGGCGGCATCCGTGGTGGTATCCCAGTAGGCGCCCGTCTCCGAGGGGCCCTCGAGCACCACGAACTCGCGCCCTTGAGTGTTACCGGCTGATGGGGAGCGCAGGGCTTGGGCCATGAGGTCATCGATCACGGCCCGCTCCAAGGGAGCCCCGCTGAAGTTCCTGGTCATACGCCGCCGCCGGATGGCCTCACTCAACTCCATGGGGCGCACGCTACCGCCGACATCAGGTGGGTCCGGGCAGCGCGGGGTCTCGGGCAACGAAGCAACCGAGGTGAAGTTCTGCGTCAGGGACAAGGCGCTTGTCGGCCTCCCTCGGCCTCGTTAGGGTCGCGGTATGGACGGATCGTCGGCCTTCTCGCGTAGAGCACTGCTGGGTGGAGCGGTGGCTGGTGCCGCCGCATTGGGACTGGGGGCATGCTCGACCTCCTCGTCCTCGTCCTCGTCGAGTGCGCCGACCACGCCGTCAAACACGCCATCGACCAAGCCGTCGACCACCAGCATGGGCCCCGGCGACCGGCCCGATCCGAGCATGCCTGCTGGCACCGACCTGCTGCCACTCATCAAGAACATCGTGGTGGTCATGATGGAGAACCACTCCTACGACAACGTGCTGGGCATGCAGCAGGGCCGGGGCGAGGGGCTCCTCCTCGACAAGCGTGGTCATCCAACGGCGGTGAACCCCTGGCCGGTGTCGTCGGCCATCCCTCCACCGGGCCCAGGCAAGGCCGTGCGGTCGTTCCCCATGCCCAACCCGTGCCAGGTTCCGGCACGCCCGTACAACACGTGGGACGCGTACTGGACGTCGTACGCCGATGGCCACCTCGACGGCTTCGTCAAGAGCCAGAGCGGACCGGTGGCCATGGGCTACATCGAGCCCGACGTGCTCCCCTTCATCAACTCGCTGGCCGCCACCTTTCCGGTGTGCGACCGCTACTTCTGCTCGGTCGGTGCCCAGACCTATCCGAACCGGCGGTTCCTGATGGCAGGGACGTCACTCGGCTTGACCGTCAACGAGTTCCCCGGCGAGGTCCCGCCCAACGGCACCATCTTTCAAGCACTCGATGCTCACGGGATCTCTTGGAAGAACTACTACGGGTCGCTGCCATCGTCGCTGGTGTGGCCCTACCAGAGCTCGCTGCCCGGGTTCATGTCGCACCTGGTGGCGGCCGACCAGTTCGCCGTCGATGCCGCGGCGGGCACTCTGCCCGCATTCAGCCTGGTCGATCCCAACTATGAGACTCAGTCTCAGGAGAACCCCCAGGACGTCCAGTACGGGGATCAGCTCCTGGCCCAGGTGGTGAACGCCGTCATGGCCTCTCCCCAGTGGCCGCATACGCTCCTGGTGTGGTGCTACGACGAGTCGGGTGGCTACTACGACCATGTAGCGCCGCCGTCGGCGGTGCCGCCGGACGCAGTGGCGCCGGTATTGGCTCCCGGGGCCGTTCCTGGCGCCTTTGACCGTTACGGGTTCCGGGTACCAGCCGGCATCGTCTCTCCCTATGCCAAGCCGCACTACGTCTCGAGCGTCGTCCACGACCACACGTCGATCCTGAAGCTGATCGAGTCGAAGTGGAACCTGCCGGCTCTTACTCATCGGGATGCGGCCGCCGACAATCTGCTCGACTCCGTCGACCTGACCCGGCCGCCAGCGTTCTTGAAGCCACCGAAGTTGGCTGCGGCCGCCGATCCAGCCCTGCTGGCCGGGTGCTTGGCGACCGGACCGGGAGCCATCCCACCACCCGGATCCGTCATCTCCGCGTAGGTGATCGGGACCCGGGGGGAATGTTGACCTCGCTGGTAGTGTTTAACCCGAAGTAGCGCAGCCCAGGAGCGGTGCTGAGGCCGGAAGTATGGCCGTCTGCACCGCCGAGTACGAGGAAATGAGACCGCCGTGCCCACCTTCAGAGAGATGCTTGCCGCCGCCAAGGCTGGCATACGCGAGATCACCACCGCCGAGGCCGAGGCCGAGATGGCAGCACCGGGCACGATCGTGCTCGACGTGCGCGAGCCCGACGAGTACGAGCAGGGGGCGCTGGCTGGTGCGGTCCATCTCCCGAGGGGAAACCTGGAGTCGTCCATCGAGGGCCGGATCCCCGACAAGTCGGCCCACGTGCTGGTCATGTGCGCCGGCGGTGCCCGCTCCGCGTTCGCCGCCGACACCATGCAGCAGCTGGGCTACACCGATGTGGCCTCGATCATGGGCGGCTTCAACCGTTGGAAGGATGAGGACCGGGCGTGGTCCGCACCGCGCATGCTCTCCCCTGAGCAGCGGAACCGCTACCAGCGCCACCTCCTCCTGCCCGAGGTGGGAGAGAAGGGCCAGCTGGCACTGCTCGACTCCAAGGTGCTGATGCTGGGTGCCGGCGGGCTCGGCTCACCGGCAGCTCTCTACCTGGCGGCTGCCGGGGTGGGCACCATCGGCATCATCGACATGGACGTGGTGGACGCTTCCAACCTGCAGCGCCAGATCTTGCACAACACGGATCGCATCGGTGACCGCAAGGTGGACTCGGCCAAGAAGACCCTGACCCTGATCAACCCCGACGTGAACGTGGTGACCTACGACGTTCGCCTTGGGGCCGACAACATCTTGGACATCATCGACGGGTACGACCTGATCGTGGACGGAACCGACAACTTCCCGACCCGGTACCTGGTCAACGACGCATCGTTGCTGAAGCGGATTCCGGTGATCCACGGATCCATCTTCCGGTTCGAGGGTCAGGCCACGGTGTTCAACCCCTACGAAGGCCCTTGCTACCGCTGCTTGCTGCCCGAGCCCCCGCCGGCCGAGTTGGCCCCGAGCTGCTCGGAGGCTGGCGTGCTCGGCGTGCTCCCCGGCATCGTCGGCTCCATCCAGGCCGTCGAGGCCATCAAGGTGCTGCTCGGGGTGGGCGACACCCTGCAGGGTCGCCTGTTGGCCTACGACGCCCTCGAGCAGAGCTTCCGCACGTTCAAGGTCCGGCGCGACCCGGCCTGCCCGGCGTGCGGCCCCGACGCCGGCGAGCTGATCATCGCCGAGTACGACGACCTGTGCATGCCCCACGTGGTGGCACCACGAGCGTGACGTCGCCCGACCAGCGATCAGTCGTGATGGCCGACGACATCCCGGTGGCCTACACCCCGCCTGGTGGCTACGGCGACACTATGCCGCCCCCGGTGTTGGCGGGTTGCGCTGAGCCCCTGGTCGACGGGGCACCTGATCTGCGGGGGACGTGGAGAGTGGTAGCGCTGCTGCAGGAAGGCGTCGAGGTCGAGAGCCATCCGGCGATGGGGTCGATCCAGCGCATCGAGCAAGGTGGCGACCGGCTGGTGGTCACCGGCGGCGGCATCGTCCACGACATGCGGTGCGACGGCACCGAAGAACGCGGTGTCCACGATGTGATGGAGTTGGACTTCATCACGCCGATCCACGTGGTGGCCACCTATGAGGACGGCGTCCACGTGCTTCGCCCCGTCGGGATCCCTATCGAGGTGACCCGCCGGCGCGAGGGAGACCAGATGATCTGGACGTACTTCGGGTTCACGGCCGCATTGGAGCGAGTGGGGGACTGACCCCACAGGACTGTCGCCCCCGGGGATTGGTGCAGGCGGCATTGACCGGTGGCTGGGAGCCCAGGCTGCGTTCTGCCGGGTGGGGTGCTACAACTGCCCGATGACGTACGCCATCGATCCTGAACTCGCTCCGATCCTCGCGCTACTGCCTGCCGGGACGATCGAAGACGTGACCGCCGCTCGCGCCATGCTCGAGACGTTCGCTGACATGGGAGGTGGAACCGTCGATGAGTCGGGACTCGACATCGACGACCGCTCCATCGCTGGCTACGACGGTGCCCCTGATGTGACCGTGCGGGTCTACCGCTCGCACCGTGCCCCGACCCCGTCGCCGGCCGTGCTCACCATCCACGGCGGTGGGTTCGCTCTGGGCAGCATCAACACCGAGCATGCACTGGCGGTGCATCTGGCCTCGTCACTCGGGATCGTGGTCGTCTCGGTCGAGTACCGGCTGGCCCCCGAGCACCCCTTCCCAGCAGGCTTGCACGACTGCTTTGCCGCGTTGTCGTGGATGCACGCAGAGGTAGGCGCCCTCGGCCTCGACCCCGACCGGCTGGCCGTGTGCGGCGAGTCGGCCGGCGGCGGCCTGGCTGCCGCCCTGGCGCTGTTCAGTCGCGACCATGACGGGCCCCCGATCTGTTTCCAGTATCTGGGTATCCCCGAGCTCGACGACCGGCTCGACACCCACAGCATGCAGTTGTTCGTCGACACGCCGCTGTGGCACCGGCGCAACGCCGAGCTCAGCTGGCAGTTCTACTTGGGCGACACGGCCGACGGTGATGTGTCGCCCTATGCCGCTCCGGCCCGGGCCACCGACCTGGCCGGCCTGCCTCCGGCGTACGTGTCGGCCATGGAGTTCGACCCGCTCCGCGACGAGGGTATCCACTACGCCCTAGCGCTCCTGCAGGCCGGAGTGCCGGTCGAACTGCACGCCTATCCCGGCACCTTCCACGGCTCAGCCATCGTGGCCACCGCCGAAGTATCCAAGCGGATGCACCGCGAGCAGCGTGATGTCCTGGCCAAGGCGTTGGGGTTGAACGACCCCAGCTGAACGGAGTCGGTCCTCGTGGCGGGCGGGGCTAGGGGTGATACCCGAGTGATCGAACAGTCGGATGTTCAGGACGGTGTTGGCTGACCGAACGTTCCTGCACGACGTCGATCAGAGTGCGGTACCACCGGCTCCAACCCAACGGGTGTGTGCGCTCTGAGTCTGCGGCTGGTCTGTCTGGTAAGAACTTGGCGGAAACATCTGGCACATGGTCCGCCAGGCTAGGACAAGTGCAATAGGGAGTCATGAAGCCGAATCTTGCGGGTAGCGCATGACTACTGCGAACAACGACGCCTCGGCCGGGCCCCCGAACGACCCGAGCGACCCGAACGACCCGAACGACCCGAGCGACCCGAACGACCCGAGCGACCCGAGCGACCCGAATGTGGACATCCGCCGGTGGTTCCTGATTACGCTCTTCATCGCCAGCTTCGGCGTTGGGATGATCTCGCTGGCCAGCACATACATCATCTACGACCAAACCGGATCGCTCAGCGCAACCGGACTCATCATGGTGGCTCTCAACATCCCTTCCCTCGTGTTTCCTGGATGGGCCACCCGTCTGGCCAACCGGTGGGGCGGGACGAAGCTCTACTTCATCAGTGGCATGACACTCGGGGTGATCGGCTTCATCCCCGCAGTCCTCTCAATCACGGGCGACCTGACGACGGCGAACCTCTTGGGTTGGTACCTGTTGAGTGGAGTCATCTACGGCCTCTCGTCGCCGGCGTCGGGACTGCTGCGCCGGTCCATCGCTGCCCCCGGACAGGTTCCTGAGTTCAATGGTGCTGCCACCCGGTCGCTCTCGATCGCCACCGTCGCCGGTCTCCTGATTGGTGGCGCGCTGTTCGCTCTAGTTGGCCCGACGTGGATCTACGTGATTGCGGCGGTGGCGCACTTCCCAATATGCGTGGCCATCTATCCGGCGATGCGGCGAAGCACGGACGTCGAGGAGGTCAGCGGCGGTCGTTTCTTGGACGCATTCTCCATCAAGCGCTCGCATCCTGGCCTGCAGTCAGCGTTCATGTTCACCGGTTTCTGCTTCATCGTTGGCGCATACTCCGTCACCTTTCCGGCGATTGCCACCTCCATCGGCACCAATGCCGGCATCCTCTCTCTGCTGCAGGCCGCCGCGGTCGTCGGTGGACTCTTCGTCGTCGTGGCTATGCGAAAGATCCACGGCCAAGTGGGGTGGGGCTCAGTGCAGCGGGTCTGCTTTCTGATTGCCGGTGTCGCCATCTTGGTGTTGGCGTGGATCAACCATCGAGGCGCCAGCCCCTCGATCACCTTGATCGTCTGTCTGGTCGCCATCGTCCCCATCGGCTTCGCCCTCAATCTGGATACCTCCATCCTCAACGCTCTGGTGCAGATGGCGGCACCTGGCGAGTCACGCAACTCGGTGCTCACGTACTTTGCGCTCATTCCGACATTGACAATCCCTCTCGCCCAAGAGGGCCTTGGGGGACTCTCGGACCTGACCTCGGTGAGCACTGCACTTGTCGTTGTCGGGGTATTCACCCTGGGCATGATCGCACTTGGTCCCCGGTGGAAGCTCCGTACGGCCTTTGACGAACTAGACGGGCCTGGGCCACCTCCCTCTATGTTCCCGGTAGGGCCTCAAGTCGCCCGGCCCGACATCGTGACAGCCCACAGCCCGAAGGGTTGGGCCGAGTTCGAATTCGATAGCGATACCGGCGAGGACACCAGCATCGGGACCATTGTCGAAGAAGTCGGGCCCATCGCCGATCAGCAGATCGGGCCGGAGTTTCCCGATCGACCCGAAGCCGAGCGCTGACGGGCCACCGTTCCTTGTCTGCAAGATCTCCAAGGGCGAGATCTGACGTAGCGATCGGATCGGTTTCCTCGGTCTGGAAACGTGTGCTGGGGAAAGGGGGATTCATCTTCACCGTCAACTCCGCGTGGCCGCGGATTCCCGTCTTGGCGGCCGAGACCGTAACCTGTGGCCCATGGCATCAGATCGCACCTCCGGCACGCCCGCTAACGAGCGGGTCACCGACTCCGGCATCACCATCAACCAGGTCTACGGTCCGTCCGATCTCGACGGCTGGGATCCGGGGGAACGACTTGGCGATCCGGGGTCGTACCCCTACACCCGAGGCATCCGGCCCGACATGTACCGGGGCCGGCTGTGGACCATGCGCCAGTACGCTGGCTTCGGCACGGCCGAGTCCACGAACCAGCGCTTCAAGTTCCTGCTCGATGCCGGCCAGACCGGCCTGTCGTGCGCCTTCGACCTCCCCACCCAGATGGGCTATGACTCCGACCACCCGCGCTCCGAGGGTGAGGTCGGAAAAGTTGGTGTGGCCATCGACACCCTCGAGGACATGCGGCTCTTGCTGGCCGACCTGCCCCTCGACAAGGTCACCACATCGATGACCATCAACTCCACGGCATCCACCTTGCTCCTCTTCTACCAACTCGTAGCCGAAGAGAACGGCGTCGACCCGAAGCTCCTGGGCGGCACCATCCAAAACGACATCTTGAAGGAGTACGTGGCCCGGGGCACCTACATCTACCCGCCCCGCCCGTCGATGCGCCTGGTGACCGACACCTTCTCCTACTGTGCCGAGCACCTGCCGGCGTGGAACACCATCTCCATCTCGGGCTACCACATTCGCGAAGCAGGCTCCACGGCGGTCCAGGAGATCGCCTTCACCCTGGCCAACGGCATCGCCTACGTGGAGGCGGCGTTGGCTGCCGGACTCAAGGTGGACGACTTCGCCCCCCGACTCAGCTTCTTCTGGAACGCCCACAACAACCTGTTCGAAGAGGTGGCCAAGTACCGAGCCGCTCGCCGGATGTGGGCCAAGATCATGACCGAGCGGTTCGGGGCGAAGGACGAGAAATCGCTTTTGCTGCGCTTCCACACGCAGACCGGCGGATCCACGCTGACGGCCCAGCAGCCCGAGAACAACATCGTGCGGGTCACGGTCCAAGCCATGGCCGCTGCCCTCGGCGGTACCCAGAGCCTGCACACCAACGGGTTCGACGAGGCCCTCGGTCTGCCCACCGAGCACGCTGCCAAGATCGCCCTGCGCACCCAGCAGATCGTGGGCTACGAGTCCGGGATTGCCGACACCGTCGATCCGCTGGCTGGCTCGTGGTTCGTGGAGTCGCTGACCGATGAGGTGGAGGCCGCGGCCTGGGATTACCTCGAGCGCATCGATGCCATGGGTGGAGCGGTGGACGCCATCGAAGCCCAGTACATGCAGCAAGAGATCGAGCAGGCTGCCTATGCCTATGCCAAGGACATCGACTCCGGCCGCAAGGTGGTCATCGGGGTCAACAAGTTCGTGGACGAGCACGGCACGGCCAACGACGTATTCCCCATCGATGCCGAACTCCAGCGTGCGCAAGTGGCCCGAGTGGGCCGTGTCCGGGCCGAGCGGGACCAGTCGGGCGTGGACGCGGCTCTGGCCGACGTGGAAGCGGCGGCACGAGGCACGCAGAATCTGCTCTATCCCATGAAGACGGCGCTGGCCCGGATGGCGACGCTCGGTGAGGTGGCCGACGTGCTCCGGGGCGTGTTCGGGGAGTTCCACCCGAACGGCTGAGGCCGGTGGTGGGTCTGTTCAGTTGGCGGGTCCGGCCAGAAGCCGGTCGCGCAATGCCCCTGGTGCAGCGGCTTCGATGGCTGTCCAGGCCATGGCCAGCGATCCGTCGCGGACGGCGGTGTCGGCTGATGGAGTGATGCAGGCTGCGGCGAACTCGGGCTGGTGGTTGACCGACCCGCCGGATTCGATGCCCAGCAGTGGGTGGATGGTGGGCACCGCCAGCGACACGTTGGCCATGTCCGTCGACAAGGTGGGCCGAGGAACGTCATCGTCATCGAGGGTGAACTGGCGGCCCAAAGTTTCGGCGTTGGTCCGATAGCAGGCCAGCAGGTCCTGATCGCTCTCCATGTGGGAGTAGTCGGGTGCCAGGCGGGTCAACTCCACCTGGGATCCGGTAGCCATGGCCCCGGCAGAAAAGCAGGAGCGGACCCGCTGCTCGAGCTGGCCCAGTCCGGATGCGGTGAGGGAACGGGCCATGAACCGTCCGGTCACCCGGGAGGGGATGATGTTGGCAGCCTCGCCGCCGTTGGTCACCACGCCGTGTACCTGGTCGCCGGGGGGCAGTTGCTGACGTAGCAGGCCCAGCGCGACCTGGGCGATCACCATGGCGTCGCCGGCGTTGACGCCCTGCCACGGGGCAGCCGAGGCATGGGCCGTCTTTCCGGTGAAGGTCACATCGAAGTGGGTGACGGCCAGGCAGGTGGCCTCGAGTCGGTCGTTCGGCCACGGGTGGACCATCATGGCGGCGTGGACGTCGTCGAAGACGCCTCGATCCAGCATCAGGATCTTGCCGCCCCCGCCCTCTTCGGCCGGTGTGCCGATGACCCGCACCGTCAGGCCGAGTTGGTCTACGAGGGGGAGGAGCCCGAGTCCAGCGCCCACGGCGGTGGCAGCGATGACGTTGTGCCCACAGGCATGGCCGACATCAGGCAGGGCGTCGTACTCGGCGCAGATGGCGATGACCAGCGGTCCGGTGCCGGCCTCAGCCACGAATGCGGTGGGCAGGTCGGCCGTCCCGGTGGTGACAGTGAAGCCGCCTGTGGCCAGTGCGTCGGCGGCCAGTGCCGACGAGCGGACCTCGGCGAAGGAGAGCTCCGGGTGTTCGTGGATCGCATGACTGAGCCGGACCAGATCGCCCAAGTTGGCATCCACGGCGTCCTGGGCTGTGGCCTTGGCCATGGCTACCTGTGTGGTGCGAGTCTCCGACATGTCGGCTCCTGCGGCTCGGTGCTGGGGTGCGGCTCGGTTGGTTGAACGGCTCGGTTGGTTGAACGGCTCGGTTGGTTGAACGGCTCGGCCTTCAGGCGTTCGTGGTCCGGTGCTTGTTCGCTACTCGATGATGGCGATGACGTCGCCGGGTCCTACGGACTCGCCTGGGGCCACCCGGACCTCGGTGATGGTCCCCGCCTTCTCGGCGTTGACGTTGTTCTCCATCTTCATGGCTTCGAGCACACACACGGTCTGGCCCATCTCCACGGTGTCGCCCACGCCTACGAGGACCTTGACGATCGTCCCCTGCATGGGGACGGCCACCGTGCC
>Ga0194055_10004129_pt1 | contig 10978 bp, 18 predicted proteins | sample SepL449m_MetaG_FD_155482 | JGI IMG/M metagenome (GOLD analysis project Ga0194055, IMG submission 155482) | Anoxic zone freshwater microbial communities from boreal shield lake in IISD Experimental Lakes Area, Ontario, Canada - Sep2016-L442-9m | ecosystem: Environmental > Aquatic > Freshwater >... | reverse complement strand
CAGGGGGCAGGGAGCAGCTGGAAACCTTGCCGCGGCTGAACGCTGCGATCAAGGAGGTGTTGCGGCTGGTGCCCCCCGTGGGCGGCTGCTTCTGCCGGGCCATCGCCCCGGTGCAGCTGGGGCCCTACACGATCGCCGCGGGTCGGGTGATCCAGGTGGACATCAACGCCACCCACCATGATGGCCAGGTGTTTGCCGAGCCCGAGGCCTTCCGGCCCGAGCGCCATCTGCGGGGCCCAGCCCCCGGCGCCGCCTACATCCCCTTTGGCCTGGCGCCGCGGGTGTGCCTGGGCAGGCCCCTGGCGGAACTGGAGCTGCGCCTACTCACGCTGCGCTTACTGCAAACGCTGCGCTTCTCGCTGGAGCCGGATCAAGACCTCAGCTTGGACATGATCCCCACCCCCAGGCCCCGCAGCGGCGTGCTGGTGCGGGCGGCTGCCAAGCATTCAGCTCCCTTAGGCCGCTGCGGGGCCTGGATTCGAACTGAATGCGTCTATTCACTGAATGCGTCTATTCAGATGTACTGGGCCGTGCTGGAGGGCCGCTTCGATCGCAGCGATGCCGCGCCGCTGACGCGACCCTCGCCAGGCTTCAGGTTCAGACGCAGCCTTTGGCACAAGAACCAGTTGGTTGAATATTCTAGACAGCCGCCGTGGTAGCTAATGTGACATCATGCCAGCAATATCCCTGCTATTCTTCGTGATTTGCGATTGCTACCATGGTCATGAACCTGTGCGGCGTATTGTATCTATTCGCCATCACCTTGGTGCTGCCTGATGCGGTGCGGGCCCAGGCCTCCCAGGATGCCATTTCCCCCTCCGGATCGACAGGCGGCACCCTCCTGAATGGCACCACGGAGGCCCAGCCCCATGGCGACTGGAGTGGCACGTATCAAAATACTGGCGTGAATCTGATGTCGGCCCGGCGCACTCAGGATGGCTTTCTGGTGCGGGTGAAGCGTCGCATCAAACCCGGAGGCGATGCCGCCAAGGAATTCGCCCGCAACATTCCCGTCGTGTCGACGGCGGCGAACTGGGCCACCCTGGGGTTGTTTAAGCGGGCCCTGAAATCCGACGGTGAGGCGGTGCGCGCCACCTGGTTGGTGATGAACTGCACCAACAAGACCTTCAACGTGAGCAGTGATGGCTATTCCTGGCAGAACATCTACAAAGATCCCTACGGCCAGGCCGAGGATCTCTACTTCCAGCTCTGCGAATCAAACCAAAAGGATGGGACAGCCCGCTACCTGAACCTGCCGCCGGCCGAGCCCGACATGCTGCGGGCGGCCCAGGCGGGCAAATAACCGCAGCGGCGAGGACCCGTTGCTTGGACCCGATCGTATCGGGGTGGCCAAGATCGCGATCACTAAGGCCCAGCTCAAGCTTTGCCTGCGACAGCGTCGGCCCTGGCTTGCTGCGGTAGCACTGAGCCCCATAGACGGTGCTTGAGCGCCGATCAGGGCCGCCGCCGCAACCAGGGCTGCACCAAGCCCGCAGCGATCGCAGCCGCCTCGGGCAGCAGATCGGCTTGATCCAACAGCCGGCCGCCCCGCTGTTGGGCCTGCAGCAGCAGCGGTTGCAGGCGGGCCCTGGCGACGCTGCCAAAGGCCACGCCAGCTACCGCGGCCCCGGCGGGGGGCGGCAGGGTTTGCAGCAGGGGCAGGGTGCGGTCATTGGTGCCACCGGCCAGCTGGACGGGGCCGGGGGGCAGCCGGGGGCCGATCCGCCGCCAGAGCTGCACCGCCGCCCGGGCCGTGCCAGCCCCCACATCACCCCGCATCGGCCGGCCATCGAGCTGCCAGAGCGGGGCGAAACCAGCGGCGCGCAGCTGGGCGAAGCGATTCCAGAGCTCTTCCACCAGCCGCTCCGCCAGCGCTTCGGGGCGCAGCGCCTCGCCTGCGGCGGCTGCTGGCGGCGGGGATCCACCCAACTCCAACCCACAGCTCACCGCTAGGCGCCGCAGGGGAATGCCGGCAGCCCGCAGCTGGCCGAGCCGGGCCGCGAAGGCTCCAGCGCGGCCGATGCGGGTGTGGATCTCGATCGCATCGGGCCGCAGCGCTGCCAATAAAGGGGGCACGGCCGCAGCCGGCAGCAGCTGATCGCGCTCCTTGATCAACCCCAGCGGGCAGGCCGGCAGGCAACGCCCGCAGCCGTAGCACCGCTCCTCCAGCACCCCGCAGGCGAAGCGATCCGGGGCCGCTTCTGGCCTGGAGCCAGACCCGGCTACGGGCTCCAGGCGCGCCATCGCTTGGGGCTGAATCGCTAGCGGCGGAATCGCCAGGGCGGGACAGACCCGCTCGCAGGGCCGTGGGCAATCGAGCGGGCAGCGGGCCGAATCGAACCAGGCCTTGCGGAAATGGGGATCGGACCCGTCGCTGAGGCTCACCATCAGCCAGGGGAGAGCCGCGCCTCGAGCCTCCGCCCAGGCGATCCCGCGTCGGGCAGCCGCCACCACGGCAGGATCGGCGGCCACATCCAGGCAGTGGACCCCCGCCAGGGTGTAGACGCCTGCCAGGTCTTCGATGGCAGCCAGGTCCTGGTTGCTGGCGCCACCGATCCATTTCACCCAGCGGCCCCTGGCCAGGGCCTGCTCGGCAAGGGGAGTGGGGCAATCGGGGTCGATGGCTTCGGCTGGCGCGAAGGGCCATCATCCCAACGATGGGGCTCAGGCCCCGATCGGGCGGCCCAGCGCCGCACTCGCGGGGGCATGCCTCTCCACACTTTCAGTCGCTCTATCTGGGCATCAGATCGCCAGCGGCGGCAAGGGGGGCGTCGCCCTCAGGGGAGGTCTCCGCCCCATTCAGCCCTAGCGCCTTGGCGAGCCAAGGGGCCGTGACACCCCCGACGCCCACGGTCATCAACATCGTCAGAAATACCAAGCCTTTGAGGGGGCAATCCAGCACACCCCCCACCCCGCCGAGCCCCAAGGGACTCAGCTCCTGCCAGAAAGCATCGGCCGCCAGCAGCGGGAACAACACCGTCATCGCAGGATCGCCAGCTGGGCGATCAACGCATCCAGGGATCCGGCGCCAGTTTCGAGGCGCAGGCCCACCACCACACCGGCCGTCACCGCTGCAGGCAATCCAGCCTCGGGCAGGGAATAGTTGCAGCCACTGAACAACAGAAACAAGGTGCCCAGGGTGAGCTGGAGGGAGAGGACGTCGAATGCCGGCTCGGGGCCCCCGACGGCTGCAATTCGCCCGGCGGTGTGCCCCCGCTCCAACTCCAAAGCCAGCGCTAATCCGGCCAGGCCGCCCAAGGCCACCCCCCAACCCAGCCGAAGCAACAGGCGCCAGGTCCCATCCTGCTAACTGCCCAGATCGCCAAGGGCCAGCGGCAACAACAGCAGCGCCAGCACCGCATTCACCGGCTCCAGGATCAGCCCCTCCGCTTCCAGCACCCCGGCCAGGAAAGGGCTGAGGCCCGTTTGCCGCACCAAGGGATTGACCACCGTGGGGCCCGTGGCCAGGGCGATGGCGCCAAAGACCAAGGCCACCGGCCAGGGCAAACATTCGGCCCAGTGGGCCAGCACAGCAACGCCGGTCAGGCCCAGCACGGAACGAACCAGCACCAACTGGAGAACCGACCGCTGCAGATCCGGCCCGCCAAGCGCAGATTGAGACTGCCACCAAACAGCACCTGGCCCACCATCCGCCCCACTAACGGCTCCAGCCTGGAGCCCAATCGGTCGGGCTCGATCCAGCCGATCCCTGCATGGTGCAGCAGCAACCTGTTGCCAGAAGGAGCACCAGCGCAGGCAGGCCACTCAGGCGTGCCACCAACTGGCCGTGGGACCCCGCAAAAAAAGAAGACGCCCCAAATCAGCGCCAGTCTTTCCTGGGGATCAGACCCCAGCGATCAGCTGCTCTAACGGCTGCCACCGCAAGGCGCGGGCGCCACCCATCTCCACCACCATTTTGAGCCTCGGCTCCCGCCGCGTGAGACCCACCAGCGAGGCCAGTTCGGCAGTGGACAGCACCTGGCCCTCCAACAGCCAAAGCAGGATCGGGGCTTGCCCCTCCAGTTCGACCCCGAGCAGGGGCATCACCCGCTGCACCTCGCCCACGGCCGCTCCCCGGCCAACGCTCTGGTGGCCCAGATGGGGAGGCCGCACGCCATGGAGCTGGAACAGGAAGGCTTCCGGATCGCCCAGCCCCCGGGCGGAGGTGAGGTGGGCCCGATAACCGGCGGCCCGCAGACGGCGCAGTAGACGGGTTTCGGCCCCACCTTCAAGCGGGGCGAACAGGGCGATGGCCCCAGCGCGTTCCAGATCCTGACGGAAACCGCGACCTGAGAGCAGCAGGGGCATCGGCGGCAAGGGCGAACGCGATCAAGTCTGGCAGCCCGGGCCACGTTCAGGGGGGGTGAGGTCGTGGGGTACATTGGTTACTTGCGCTGATGTCTGTGCCCGTCCGCTAGCCGGGCCTCCAGAACACAGTGCGGAGGTTGTCATTGGTGACGACCTCTCCAGGCCAGTGCGGCCACCCTGCCGAGGCTCAACCGCCAAGGTTTGGGGCACCGCCGGGATACTGCCTCATCGAAACGAGAAGTTCGCTTCCCTTGGGTCGAGAAGTCATTCTCTTCCCTGTCGGTTCAGGCAAGTCCCAGCCCGCTGAATCGCCTCGCTAGCCCAAGGTCGGTGGTCTCCAAGCCTCCACCTGATCTGCGATCCCAAGCATTCAGCACCCGCCGTCTTCCCGCATTCCCTGTGGGTCGGCCTGAAGCCTCACGGCATCAGCATGCGGCAGTCCAGCTGGCGTCATCTCCCCTCCCATGTCCATCGGCATTCTCGGGAAGAAATTGGGCATGTCCCAGTTCTTCGACGACGAAGGCAGGTCCATCCCGGTCACCGTGATCGAAGCGGGTCCCTGCCGCATCACCCAGCTCAAGAACGAAGCCAGCGACGGTTACAGCGCCGTCCAGATCGGTTTCGGCGAGATCCGCGAAAAGTTGGTGAACAAGCCCGCCAAGGGCCACCTAGCCAAATCCGGTTCCGATCCCCTGCGTCATCTGCGCGAATATCGCGTCGATGCCGTCGAAGGCCTTGAGCTGGGCACCGCCATCACCGTGACCGCCTTCGAGGCCGGCCAGAAGGTTGATGTCAGCGGCGACACCATCGGTCGCGGTTTCGCGGGTTGGCAGAAGCGTCATGGCTTCAGCCGGGGTCCGATGAGCCACGGTTCAAAGAACCACCGCGAGCCCGGTTCAACCGGCGCCGGCACCACGCCGGGCCGCGTGTACCCCGGCAAGCGCATGGCTGGCCGCTATGGCGGCAAGCAGATCACCACGCGTGGTCTCACCATTCTCAAGGTGGATGTCGAGCGCAACCTGCTGGTGGTGAAGGGCTCGGTTCCCGGCAAACCCGGGGCTTTGCTTGACATCCGTCCGGCCAAGCGGGTCGGCAGTAAAGGTGCGTCCTGAGGAGCAGAACCATGGCAAATGTTGTTGTTCACGATTGGCAGGGCAAGGAGAGCGGCAAAGCTTCCCTTGATCTGAAGGTCGCCAAAGAGACCTCTGCCGCTGACCTGCTGCACCGGGCGGTGGTGCGTCAGTTGGCCAATGCCCGCCAGGGCACTGCCAGCACCCTCACCCGGGCCGAGGTGGCTGGTGGCGGCCGCAAGCCCTACAAGCAAAAGGGCACCGGCCGAGCCCGCCAGGGCTCGATCCGCACCCCCCTCAAGCCGGGTGGCGGTGTGGTCTTCGGACCCAAGCCCCGCAGTTATGAGCTGGCGATGAATCGCAAGGAGCGTCGCCTGGCCCTCCGCACCGCCCTGATGAGCCGCGTCGCGGACATTGTGGCGGTCAAGGGCTTCGGTTCGGAACTGGACACCCCGAAGACCAAAGAGATCACCGCAGCCCTGGGCCGTTTTGGCATCCAAGCCGACACCAAGGTGCTGCTGATCCTCGACAACGCCTCGGAAGCTGTTCGGCTTTCGGTGCGCAACCTCGAGAAGGTCCGCCTGATCGCGGCCGATCAGCTCAATGTCTTCGATCTGCTCCATGCCAGCAAGCTGGTGGTGAGCGAAGAGGCACTCGCGAAGATTCAGGAGGTTTACGGCGATGTCTGAACGTTTTACTGATCGGTTGGCGGATGTGATCCGCCGGCCCCTGATCACCGAGAAGGCCACCCGTGCCCTCGAACTGAATCAGTACACCTTTGAGGTGGATCACCGGGCTGCCAAGCCCGACATCAAAGCGGCCGTCGAATCCTTGTTCGATGTGAAAGTCGTCGGTGTGAGCACCATGAATCCTCCCCGCCGCACCCGTCGGGTGGGGCGCTTCGCTGGCAAGCGTGCCCAGGTGAAGAAGGCGGTTGTGCGCCTCGCCGAAGGCAACGCCATCCAGTTGTTCCCAGAGGCCTGAGGGGTCTGAAACGTCATGGCAATCCGTAACTACAGACCCATCACCCCCGGCACCCGCACGCTGGTGGTCACCGACTTCAGCGAAATCACCGGACGCGGTCGTGAGCGGGGCTTGGTTGTGGCCAAGCACCGCCGCAAGGGTCGCAACAATCGTGGTGTGATCACCTGCCGCCACCGGGGCGGTGGCCACAAGCGCCTCTACCGAATTGTTGATTTCCGTCGCGATAAGCACGGTGTCACGGCTCGTGTGGCGGCGATCCACTACGACCCCCACCGCAATGCCCGCCTCGCCCTGCTGTATTACAGCGACGGCGAGAAGCGCTATATCCTGGCTCCGGCCGGCGTGAGCGTGGGTCAGACCGTGGTGTCGGGCCCCGAGTCCCCGATCGAGAATGGCAATGCTCTGCCCCTCTCGGCCATCCCCTTGGGTTCCAGCGTTCACAACGTGGAGCTTTACGCCGGCCGCGGCGGCCAGATGGTGCGCACCGCCGGCGCCAGTGCCCAGGTGATGGCTAAGGAAGGCGACTACGTCGCCCTGAAGCTGCCCTCCACGGAGGTGCGCTTGGTGCGCCGCGAGTGCTACGCCACCCTCGGTGAGGTAGGCAACAGCGAGCAGCGCAACACCAGCCTTGGCAAGGCCGGGCGCAAGCGCTGGCTGGGCCGTCGCCCCGAGGTGCGCGGCAGCGTGATGAACCCCTGCGACCACCCCCACGGTGGTGGCGAAGGCCGCGCTCCGATCGGCCGTTCCGGTCCGGTCACCCCCTGGGGCAAGCCGGCCCTGGGCCTCAAGACCCGCAAGCGGAACAAACCGAGCAATCGGTTCGTGCTCCGGAAACGTCGCCGCACCTCCAAACGCAGCCGTGGCGGTCGCGACTCCTGATGACCCACACCGCTCTGCCGTACGCCTGAACCGCCATGGGACGCTCACTCAAAAAAGGCCCCTTCGTCGCCGACAGCCTGCTCCGCAAGTTGGAGAAGCAGAACGCTGCCGAAGACAAATCCGTGATCAAGACCTGGTCACGCGCCTCCACGATTCTGCCGATGATGATCGGCCACACGATTGCCGTTCATAACGGCAAAGCCCACGTACCCGTCTACGTGACGGAGCAGATGGTGGGCCACAAGCTCGGGGAATTCGCCCCGACCCGCACCTTCCGCGGCCACATCAAAGACAAAAAGGGAGGCCGCTGAACCGATGGCTATCACCAACCCCAACACCCAAGCCATTGCGCATGGCCGCTACATCCGCGGCTCCGTTTCCAAGGTGCGGCGGGTGCTCGACCAGATCCGGGGCCGCACCTACCGCGACGCCCTGATCATGCTCGAGTTCATGCCCTACCGCTCCACCGGCCCCATCACCAAGGTGTTGCGGAGTGCGGTGGCCAACGCTGAGAACAATCTCGGCCTGGATCCCTCCAGCCTCGTGATCAGCCAGGCCAGCGCCGACATGGGCCCCTCCATGAAGCGCTTCCGGCCCCGCGCCCAGGGCCGGGCCTTCGCGATCAAGAAACAGACCTGCCACATCAGCATTGGTGTGGCCGCCCCTTCCGCCTGAACCCCGAGGACACCGACCGATGGGACACAAGATCCATCCAACCGGCCTGCGCCTGGGGATTACCCAGGAACACCGCTCGCGTTGGTACGCCCCCAGTAAGACCTATCCGACCCTCCTTCAGGAGGATGACCGGATCCGCAAGTTCATCCACAAAAAATACGGTTCCGCCGGCATTTCCGATGTGTTGATCGCCCGCAAGGCTGACCAACTCGAGGTGGAGCTCAAGACCGCCCGCCCCGGTGTGCTCGTCGGCCGCCAGGGCAGCGGCATCGAGGAATTGCGCACCGGCATCCAGAAGACCCTCGGCGATGCGGCCCGTCAAGTCCGGATCAACGTGGTCGAAGTGGAACGCGTCGATGCCGACGCTTTCCTGTTGGCCGAGTACATCGCCCAGCAGCTCGAGAAGCGGGTGGCCTTCCGCCGCGTCATGCGAATGGCGGTGCAGCGGGCCCAGCGTGCTGGCGTGCTTGGCCTCAAGATCCAGGTGGGCGGCCGTCTCAACGGCGCTGAGATTGCCCGCACCGAATGGACCCGAGAAGGTCGTGTGCCCCTGCACACCCTCCGAGCCGACATCGACTACGCCACCAAGGTGGCCACCACCACCTACGGGGTGCTGGGCATCAAGGTTTGGGTGTTCAAGGGAGAAGTGCTCCCCGGCCAGCCGCAGCAGCAGCCTGCTGCCGACGCCACCCGGCGCCGCGCCAGCCGCCGGCCCCAACAGTTCGAAGATCGTTCCAACGAGGAGTGAGGGAGGTCTAAATCATGCTTAGTCCACGACGCGTCAAATTCCGTAAGCAGCAGCGGGGCCGTATGCGCGGCATCGCTAAGCGCGGCAACACCATCGCCTTCGGCGAATTCGGCCTGCAGGCCCAGGAGTGTGGCTGGATCACCTCCCGCCAGATTGAGGCTTCCCGTCGCGCCATGACCCGCTACGTGAAGCGCGGCGGCAAGATCTGGATTCGGATCTTCCCCGATAAGCCAGTCACCATGCGTCCCGCCGAAACCCGCATGGGTTCCGGTAAGGGCAACCCGGAATTCTGGGTGGCGGTGATCAAGCCTGGTCGCATCCTGTTCGAGATGGGGGGGCCTGAAATCACCCCTGAGATCGCCAGGGAAGCCATGCGACTGGCCCAATACAAGCTGCCGGTTAAAACCAAGTTCATCAGCCTGGCCGACCAGGTGGATGACGCGGTGGCCGAACCAGCATCCCCCGAACCCGCTCTAGCCCTGGAGTCCTGAACCATGGCCCGTCCCGCTATCGCCGAGGTGCGCAAGCTCACCGACAGCGACCTCTCCGAACGCATCACCGCCACCCGGCGGGAGCTGTTCGATCTGCGCTTCCAGCAGGCCACCCGCCGCCTGGAACATCCGCACCGCTTCAAGGAGGCCCGCATCAAACTGGCCCACCTGCTTTCGGTGCAGCTGGAGCGGCAACGCTCCACCGCGTCCTGATCCCCCACCACTCCCATGGCACTCAAGGAAAGGGTCGGCACCGTCGTCAGCGACAAGATGGACAAAACGGTGGTGGTGGCGGTGGAAAACCGCTTCCCCCACCCCATCTATCAGAAGACGGTGAGCCGCACCACCCGCTACAAAGCTCACGACGAAACCAACGCCGTCAAAGTTGGCGATCGCGTTCGTATCACCGAGACCCGTCCCCTCAGCCGCACCAAGCGGTGGCAGGTGGCCGAGGTTCTTTCCACAACCAGCGCCGGCTGAGGAACTCCCCATGATTCAGCAGGAAACTTTCCTCACCGTCGCTGACAACAGCGGCGCCAAGCGCATCCAGTGCATCCGAGTTCTTGGCACCAACCGTCGCTACGCCCATGTGGGCGATGTGATTGTGGCCGCCGTTAAGGACGCCATGCCCAATATGGGCGTCAAGAAGTCGGATGTGGTTAAGGCTGTCGTGGTGCGCACCCGTGCCACCCTTCGCCGCGATACCGGTAACTCCATCCGCTTCGATGACAACGCTGCAGTGATCCTGGGGAACGACAACAATCCCAAAGGCACCCGCGTTTTCGGTCCCGTGGCCCGCGAGTTGCGCGAACGCAATTTCACCAAGATTGTTTCCCTCGCCCCGGAGGTGATCTGAGATGGCCACCGCAACCCCTAAGGCCAAGGTCCAGGAGCGCACCAAGTTGCGCATCAAAAAAGGCGATACCGTGCAGGTGATCGCCGGCAAGGACAAGGGCAAGACCGGCGAAGTGCTCCGCACCCTTCCTTACGAGAATCGGGTGGTGGTGCAGGGAATCAACATCCGCACCCGCCACGTGAAGCCCACCCAGGAGGGTGAAACCGGACGGATCGTGAGCGAGGAAGCTTCACTTCACGTTTCCAACGTGATGCTTTATTCCACCACCAAGCAGGTGGCCAGCCGCGTGGAAATCGTGGTGGAGAAGGATGGCACCAAGAAGCGCCGCCTCAAGAAGACCGGAGAAATCCTCGATTAATCCGTTCGCGGCCACCCTCCCCGGGGGTCGTCTTACTCACCCGCTACAGCTCCCATCCCAACCCTGTTCCCGTCCGCCTTCTGACCACGTCCAGAAGCGCACCCCCCATCCCAGCCATGTCACTCAAACAGCGCTACCGGGAGACGATCCAGCCCAAGCTGCTCAAGGATCTCGCCCTCACCAACGTCCACGAAGTTCCCAAGGTGGTCAAGGTCACTGTGAACCGAGGTCTCGGTGAGGCGGCCCAGAACGCCAAGGCCTTGGAAGCTTCGATCGCCGAACTGGCCACGATCACCGGACAGAAGGTGGTGGTGACCCGGGCCAAGAAGGCTATCGCCGCCTTCAAGATCCGCGCAGGCATGCCAATTGGCGTGAGCGTCACCCTTCGGGGCGATCGCATGTATGCCTTCCTGGAGCGTCTGATCAGCCTTGCTCTGCCACGTATCCGGGACTTCCGCGGCGTGAGTGGCAAGAGCTTCGACGGCCGGGGCAATTACACCCTGGGGGTTCGGGAGCAGATCATCTTTCCGGAAATCTCTTTCGACAAGATCGACGCCATCCGGGGCATGGATATCACCATCGTGACCACCGCCCGTAACGACGAAGAGG
>Ga0194055_10004128_pt1 | contig 10979 bp, 8 predicted proteins | sample SepL449m_MetaG_FD_155482 | JGI IMG/M metagenome (GOLD analysis project Ga0194055, IMG submission 155482) | Anoxic zone freshwater microbial communities from boreal shield lake in IISD Experimental Lakes Area, Ontario, Canada - Sep2016-L442-9m | ecosystem: Environmental > Aquatic > Freshwater >... | reverse complement strand
CGCGCGGATCAGTGCGCGCGACGGCTCACGTGCTTTCGAAAACTCCGCGGACTGAATTTCCTCGGCGCGCTCTGGTTCGATGGCAGATGGCGAAATTGCCGATGGCATATTTTCCGGCTCGGATGCGACGGGCTCTGCGGGCGCAGAAGTGGATCCGGGCTCCGGTTCGGATGCAGACACAGGCTCGGATGCGGGCTGCAGTTCGGTTTTCGTCTCCGTCGAAACGATCGGCTCTGGGATTTCGCGTGCCGGCTCGATTGGTTCGGGAATCCCTGCCGCCGCGGGCGCTTCGATTGGCGCTGGGATGTCAGGTGAAGGAATCTCCGCTGCGGGAATTTCCATCGGCGGAATCTCAATCGCAGGTTCCGGCACCGCGACTGCGGCGGGCGCAGGTGCGATCGTGGGCCACAGCGCGTCGAGGAGTTGATTCATCAGCGAGGAGGTCATGTCGCGCAGCGAATCTTCCGAGAGCAGCGTGTCCGCGAGCGCGCGGGCATCCGCGCCGGCGCTGTAGCTTGCGGTGACGTGGATTTCAAAATCCGCCGGCGTCCAGCGTGGCGCGGGATCGCCATTTTCAAAATGACGCCCGACGCGCGCGACAAAACCAGTCGCGTGTTGCTCATTCCAGTGCCCGCGGATCGCCTTGTCGCCGAGCATCGCGGGCAGCAGCGGCACGATGATTTCACGATGCAGCTCATCATCTGGAATCACAATGCCCGCACGCTCCGGCGCAGTGAGCAGCGCGGAGGATTCGTCGAGCAGGCGGTGGAAGAGTTCTTCCGATGAATGAAACGGCGAGTTCATCGTGATGGTGATGGCAGCGATTGTAGCCGCGCTTGTCAAAGCGCGGGCAACTCCAGTAGCCGCCAATGGCAGGAGGCGGGGTGTTCTTTTTTCACGCGGTAGAAATCTCGCGCGCCGAATCCGGATGAAAGTGCCCGCCTCCTTCCTTCTGTGGCTACGGTCGCCGCGGGCGCACGGCGATGCCGGGATCCCAGTCGGGCTCGGGCCACCACGGCTTGTCGCCGAGGACGTACGCGCCGAGCGTGTCGAGGCGGATGACGGGATTTGCGAGGATGCCACCGACGAGCTGCTCGATGTCTTCGAGGTTCTTCGTTTCGGCCTTCGCCTGCGCGGCGGAGTCAATGCCGGCCTGCGCCCGTGCCTTCAGCCGTGCGCGGAGCAGCGCGAAATGTGCGTACGCGGCCTGCTGCGCCTTGTCGCGCGCTGACTTCAGCGCGTCGCCTTTCGTCACCGTCGCGATGGCCTTCTTGCCGGAGCCTTCGCACGACTTCCTCCATTCCTTCTCGCCGAATTTTTCGCGCACCTGCGCTGCACGTTCCTTTCCGAGGTTGCGATCCATTTTGTAATGGTACGGCGGCTTGCAAAGTTCGCTCAGCTTCTCGTTCGCGGCGTCACCGTGTTCGTCGAGCCAAAACTCCGCGACAAACTCCGGGAACCACCCCCGCACGAGGCGCAGCAGTGAGCCGCGGCGGATCGTGTCCCATGCAAAGTCCGCGAGCGCCTTTTCCACCGCGGCGAGATCCACGTTCACCTGCACGAGCGCGCGGAAGATGAGCGTGGGTTTCTTGATGCCGGGCGCGTGACGCCACATCGCCCATGCGCGGCCGCGGTCGTCCCACGAGAGAAGGTCGCGGCAGCCGTCCACGGCGGAGTGGCCGGGGCGGAGGAAGTGCAGCGTGAGATCCTCGATGACCACGCCGCGATGCACGCTGAACTGCACGGCAAACATCGCGGCGAGCGAGTCGAGCTTGTCGGCGGGGATGAGCGGATTGCTGTCGCGCTTCATGCGGAACTTGAACGAATTCGTCTCCTCGTCCCAGCGCTCTTCGAGGCCGAGATTCCGCTGGAGATACGCGCTGAACGCTTTTCCAAAATCCTCTGCCGCGGCATCGGCGGCGGCGAGGTCGCGAGCAAGCGGGCTCTCGGGCGAGAGGCTGTGCATGCCGTCAATCACGTCCTGTTCCTCGATGCTTGCGCGCTCTTTCACCACGGCCTCGGCGAGCGCGGGGATCGCATCGAGCAACGCCTGCGCGCCGCCGAGAAATGCGCGTTCGCGCAGCTTTGGCAGTTCGGTGTCCACGAGGTGCTGGAGGTCGGAGATGCTCGCGGTGTAAAGGCCGAAGCCCTCGGCGAGCACGCGCCTCCACGCTTCGGCGAGCGCGACCGCGTCGTCCTCGCCGGTGACGAAAACGATGCACGGAATCGCGCCCGTGCGATCGATGCGGTCGAGGCGTCCGAGCCGTTGCTCGAGGCGCATCGGCGACCACGGCAGGTCGTGGAAAATCACGGCCTTTGCGAATTGCAAATTGAAGCCTTCCTCGCCGGTTGCGTCGGTGATGAGGACGCGCGAGGCGCGGTCTGCGGCGAAATCGGAGAAGAGTTCGCCCGCAGTGTTGCCGACGGTGCTCGTGCTCGCGACCTTCACTCCCTGCGAGGAGAAGAGGGAGTGCAGCCGTTTCGCGAGGTCGGCGCAGAAGCGCGCATTCGGGCAGAAGACGACGTACTTTCCATTCGGCCCGTCCTTCGCCGCGCGGCGGCGGAGCGACTCGGCGATGAGATCCAGACGCGCTTCGGCGATTTGCCACGCGAGCTTGTCGTCGGCGAGACCGGCGAGGAGTTTCACCTCGGCGTCGGTGGCCTTCGTGGTCTTTGCGACGTCCTTGATGAGCGTCGAAAGTTTCTCAGGCTCGGCGGAGATGGCCTCGGCGAGGCGGATGTAGCACTCTGCAAAAACTGCGGCGCGTGCATCGGGAAGACAGGCGTCCTCGCCTGTCATGGCAGACAGGCCTCCGGCCTGTCCGGACAGCCGAGGACGGCTGTCTGCCTTCACAGCCGAGGACGGCTGTGTTCCGCCGCGCTTGCTCGCCGCCGCGCGCCATTTTTCCAACGCCTCCCAGAGGACGAGGTGCGGTTCCTCGTCGAGTTCCATCTCCACGCTCTCGACGACAGCGCGCACGAAACGTTTGTGCGCACCAGCGAGCCAGCGGCGGCGCGTGCGCAGCATCCGGCGGTGGATGCGGTACGTCTCGCTGATGTGCAGATGCAGCTCTCCCTGGAGCGCCTTCGCATCCGCACCGGGCTTCGCGAGCGCGGCGACGAATTCCTTCACCGTCGGATCATTCGGCAGCAGCGATGCGAGCTTGCCCGCGTGCAGTTTCACGAGTGCGGGCACGGTGGCGCTGCGCAGCGCAAGAAATGCGCGGCCCAGCTCGACGCGGCGCGCGGTGCGCTCCTTGAACTCGGCGAGCTTCGCAACGGAATAATTTTCCGGGTCGAGCAATTCCAGCAACGCGAGCAGGTCGTCGTCGTGATGCAGCACCGGCGTGGCCGAGAGCAGAAGCAGGTGCTTCGACGCGTGCGCGAGCTTGAGCGCGTTCCGGGTGATCGGCGACGCGGGCAGGCCCTGCCGCGCGACGACGCGGTGCGCCTCGTCAATCACGAGCACGTCCCATTCGCCGTCGAGCAGCTCCTTGTCCTTTGCAAAATCGGTGTGCGCGAAAACTTCCACGTCATCGTTTTCGAAACGTGAGTCGAGTTCTTCGCGCCATTGCCGCACGAGCGCATCCGGCGCGACGACGGCGATGCGCGCATCCGGCGCATCGAGGCGGATCTGTCGCAGGATGATGCCCGCCTCGATTGTTTTTCCGAGGCCGACTTCATCCGCGAGCAGGTAGCGGATGACGGGATCGTGCAACACACGATCCGCGACCTCGGCCTGATGCTGGAGGATTTCCACCTTCGACGAAATGAGCGCGGGCAGGCCGTGCGAGAGCTGGTTTTGCTTCAGCAATTCGCGCAGCAAATCGGCGCGCTGCTGGAAAAAGAACGGCGTCTCCTGCGCGAGTTCCGCGAGCACGACCGCCGGATCGTCGCCGGGCAGATACGAGCGGACTTGGAAGGCATCCTCGCGCATCTCGGTGAGCGTGCTGAGGCCGGGGAAATGCACGAGATAGATGCGCATCGGCCCGAGCGTCCCCTTCGGCGCGACGATGCGGCCATAGCGGACGAGTCCATTCTCCGAGTGAAATACGCGCGTCTGACTCGGCAGCGGCGGGTGCCCGATCTGTTCGATGGGCGCGTCCCGTTCGATGAAGTTCACGACATCGGTGCGAAAACGCAGCGTGACTTTCGCACCCGAGACCGCGGTGACTTCCGCAAAGCCCGCATCGCGCCGCGCAAGTGCGAGCACCTTGCAGCCGACGTGCGGCTTGAAGCGCAGGACGGGCGGAGTCGGCGCGACATCATCATCGTCATCCGTGCGCGCAGATTTTTTTGCGGGCGGTTGGGGTTTCGCCGCCTTTGCAGGCTTCGCAGTTTTCGTGGGAGTTTTTTTTGCGGGCTTTTTTGCGGCGGGCATGGGGCGGAAGATTGGTGGGCGGCTTTCTACGTGGGAAAACAGCGGATGCCAATGGCGGTCACGATGGATTTTTCGAGGCGGACGGGGAATGAGGTCATGCAAAGGCGCAAAGGCGCGAAGGGATGCAGGGCAGATCGATCAGTAAGTCTGCGGGGCGTCCTTGAACATGGCGGTGTGCATCGGGGGAGCACGGGTGGCCCGCCTGTCGTGCCGCGCGACTCGCGCGGTACATCGGGAGTCCATTTGCAGACGGATGCCCTTGGGTGTCTGCGTGATTGCACAGGATTTGGACGCAAAATAGATCACGCCCGACGTGTTGAGTCTGCGCGCTTTTCCCTCGCCACGCAGGACGCGGTGCGTATCGTCCGCCTCTCCCATGGCATTTGACTCCTCTCTTTTCGACTCCTCCGCACTGAAGGCCCGCGTGGCCGAGCTGCGGAGGTTCCTTTGACGTCCCAAAACTTCAGACGCGCATCGCGGAACTCGATGCGCTGATGGCGGGGCAGGACTTCTGGAACAGCCAGGAGCGCGCGCAGGCGACGATCGAGGAAGCCACGGGGCTGAAGAAAAAAGTCGAGCCGCTCCTCGCACTCGAACGGCGCGTGGATGACCTCGAAGTGCTCATCGAGCTGACGGCCGCGGAGACCGATCCCGCGCAGCAGGACGCGGCTGCGGCGGATGTGAAAAAGGAGCACGCGGTGTTCGTCTCGGCGCTGGAAAAATTTGAGCTTCAGCAATTCCTCTCCGGCCCCGCGGATCGCAACAATTGCTTCCTCATCATCCACAGCGGCGCGGGCGGCACGGAGTCGTGCGACTGGGCGGACATGCTCATGCGGATGTATGTGCGCTGGGCGGAGCGGAGCGGCTTCAAGGTCTCGACGGTGGACATCCAACTCGGCGAAGAAGTCGGCATCAAGGGCGCGACACTGCGCATCGAGGGCGAGCACGCATTCGGCTATCTGGCATGCGAGCGCGGCGTTCACCGGCTCGTGCGGATTTCGCCATTCGACTCGAACAAGCGCCGCCACACGAGCTTCGCGAGCGTGGATGCGGTGCCCGAGATGAAAGAGGACGCGCCCATTGAAGTGAACGAGGTGGACATCCGGGTGGACACGTATCGCGCCGGCGGCAAGGGCGGGCAGAACGTGAACAAGGTGGAGACTGCGGTGCGCATCACGCACATCCCCACGGGCATCGTCGCCGCGTGCCAGGTCGAGCGCAGCCAGGCGCAGAACAAGGCCACCGCGCTGAAGATGATCAAGTCCAAGCTCTACCAGATGGAGCAGGACAAAAAGCGCGCCGAAATCGAGGCCGCGTACGGCGCGAAGCTGGACATCAGCTTCGGCAGCCAGATCCGCAGCTACGTCTTCCAGCCGTACCAGAAAATTTTGGACCTGCGCACGGGAGTCGCGACGAGCGACATCGCGGGAGTGATGGACGGAGACATCGAGAAATTCATCGAGGGAAAACTGCGCGGCCTCGTGGGAAAACTGCGCGGCCTCGTGCGGCAGAAGGGCGCGGCGGACGAGGAGGAGTAGGGGAGAGTGCTCAGTGCTCAGTCGGGCGTCCGAATCGAATGACTGAGAACTGAGAACTGAGCATTTTTCCTCCGAGCCGCTCGCCCATGTTGCGGAATGCGGCGCTTCTGCTAAAGCTGCGCGCCCATGCCGGATCCGATCATCGTCCTCGAAAATCTTCGCAAAGCCTACGGCTCGACGATTGCGGCGAACGATCTGAACCTCGCCATCCCGCGCGGCGAAATCTTCGGCTTCCTCGGTGCGAACGGCGCGGGCAAGACCACGACCATCCGCATGCTCTGCGGCCTCACGCGGCCCACGTCGGGCCACGGGTTCATTGACGGCCTCGACGTGTGGACCGACCGCTACAAGATCCGCTCGAAGTTCGGCTACGTGGCGCAAAAGTTCAGCCTCTACCCGGACCTCACCGTCACCGAGAACCTCGAATTTTTCGGCGGCGCCTTCCGCGTGCCGGACGGGACACTGGGCCCGCGGATCGAGACGCTGCTGAAGCAGATGGATCTCGTCGGGAAACGCGACGCGATGGCCGGCAGCCTCTCCGGCGGCATGAAGCAGCTCCTCGCGCTCGCGTGCGCGCTCGTCCACTCGCCGCCGCTGCTTTTCCTCGACGAGCCCACGAGCGGTCTCGACCCCGTGCACCGCCAGCAGCTCTGGAATCTGCTCTACGACCTCGGCAATGCCGGCACGACCATCTTCGTCACCACGCACTACATGGACGAGGCCGAGCGCTGCACCGAAGTTGGCTTCGTGCGCGAGGGCCGGTTGCTCGTGAAGGAATCGCCGCGCAAGCTGAAGGCGTCGTTCAAGTCGAAGCTGCTCGAACTTGAAATCGATCCGGTGATGCCCGCGCTCGCCGCACTGCGCAGCGCGCCCGGCGTGCTCGATGCCACGCTGCGCAGCGGGCACGCCCGAATCTACGCGGCCGACCCCGAATCGCTGCTGCGTGAATGGCAGCGCGCGTGGCCTTTCCCCGATCTGAAACTGATCAGCCACACGTGGGTGGAACCCGACATGGAGGACGTCTTCAAGGCCTGGTCGCAGGGCTACACGCAACTTCTCGACCGCACCGCTTCATGAACATCCGCTCGATCTGGAATGCAGTCGCAAGCGTCGCGCTGAAGGAATTCCTCCACGTCTGGCGCGACAAGCGCATTCTCGCGCTCATCCTTGTGCTCCCACCGTTTTTCACGCTGCTCTTCGGCTACGCATTCGAGGCCACGGAGCTGACGGGCGTCCGTGCGGTGATCGTGGACCACGATCAATCCGACCACAGCGCGAAGCTCATCGCGGCGCTGGAAAAGAAGAAAACCTTCGCGTGGAAAAAGCTGAAGGACATCGCCGGCGATCCGGATTTGCTCAGCCTCCACGCGAGTGCCGCCCTCGTGATTCCGAAAGAATGGGCCGCCACGCTCGAAGCCGGCGCGCCGATGCCGCTGAAGCTTTTCCTCGACGGCACCGATGCCACTTCCGCCGAGGAACTCGAAGGCCGCCTGCGCGAAATGCTCGGCGATTTTCAGGGCCACGACGACGTGCAGGAACTGACGGTCAAGCCGCTGCTCGAAGAACTGCCCGCCGAAGTTTTCGACGCGATGAAGGCAATGACGCCCGACGGTCGCGCGAAGCTGAAGGTGGAATTCCAGAAGCTCGTGAAGCCGTGGCAGCCCGAGACGCGCATCCTCTACAATCCGGGCCTGCGGTTCATTGATTACGTCACGCCCGGCATCATCGGCCTCATCCTGCAGCTCCTCACCGTCACGCTCACGGCCTGCACGATCGCGCGTGAACGCGAGGCCGGCACGCTCGCGCAGCTCATCGTCACGCCGCTGCGCCGCGTCGAAATCGTGATCGGAAAAGTGCTGCCCTACCTCGGCATCTCGCTGTTCCTCATCGGCGTCACGATCGGCGTCGCGTATTTCCATTTCGGCGTTCACTTCCGCCAGCCGTTCATGCTCGGCCTCATCTGCCTGCTCTTCCTGCTCTGCTCGCTCGGCTCCGGGCTGCTCATCTCCGCGTTCTGCCACACGCAGACGCAGGCGATCCAATTCGCCGTCTTCTACCTGCTCCCGGTCTTCCCGCTCTCCGGCGCATTCGCACCCATCGAGCGCCTGCCCGACAGCGTGCGCCTCGTGTCGGACATCTTCCCGCTCACGCATTTCTGCGAAGCATTCCGCATGGCGAACCTGCGCAATGCGGACATCTCGTTCTTCGCCGGTGACCTCCTTTTCCTCGCCATCGGCGCGATCGTGACCTGCGGCGGCGCGGCGTGGATCCTCAGCCGCACGGACGCCTAGCCCGGCAACAGCCTCATCGCGACCATCCGCGCAAATGCGCTGAGCGTGTTCGCATCGCGGATCTCGCCCGAGGCGATCATCGCGCGGAATTCTTCCGTGGAAAACGCGCGGCACTCCGTGATGGATTCCGCCGCGTCCGGCTTCGCGCCGCCCTCTGCGGGCACGACCGGGCGTGCGAGCACGAGGTGGCTGTGCTCGTCCGTGAATCCGCAGCTCGGAAAATAGTGCCCGAGCGAAATCAGCTCGCCGCCCGGTGCGAGTTCGTAGCCCGCCTCCTCGGTGAGTTCGCGCAGCCCGGTCGCGCGGATTGCATCGGGATCTGAAGTGTCGTCAATCTGCCCCGCGGGAAATTCCCAGATCGTCGCGCGAATCGGCACGCGTTCCTGCCGCACGAGGATGAAACGCCCGTCCGCCGTCATCGGCGCGACGACCACCGCGCCCTTGCGATGCACGACCGTCCACGTGAACGGCTCCGGGCGCGTCGGCGAAGTGACCGTCGCGCGATGCACCTCGACGTAGGGATTCGCAAACTGCATCTCGCCCGCGAGGACACTCCAGCCCTCGGTGCTCTGAATGAAGCGGTGAAATTTTTCCATGGGGGCTAGGCGAGCGATTTCTTCCACCGCGCAAGCTGCGCGGCGACATTCTTCGGGGAGGGAGCGCCGATGCCTTTGCGTGCGGCCATCGCGGTCGCGAGGTCGAAGCACTTGGCCACGTCCTTTTCAAATGCGGGCGAGAGCGCGCGCCAGTCGGCAAGCGTGAGCTGCGGGAGATCGCAGCCGCGCTGTGTGCAGAGCGCGACGGCTTTGCCGACGACTTCGTGCGCGCTGCGGAATGGCACGCCGCGGTTCACGAGATAGTCGGCGACATCCGTCGCGAGCAGCATCGGGTCGGCGACTGCGGCGGCGCACGCGGCGGCGTTTGCCTTCGTGCCGTCGAGCATCCCGGCAAAGACGGCGAGCGCGGCCTTCACGGTATCCACGCTGTCGAAGACCGGCTCCTTGTCCTCCTGCATGTCGCGATTATACGTCATCGGCAGGCCCTTCAGCGTCGTGAGGAGCGAGACGAGATTGCCGATGACGCGGCCCGTTTTTCCGCGCGTGAGTTCGGCGACGTCGGGATTCTTCTTCTGCGGCATGAGCGACGAGCCAGTCGTGTAGGCGTCGCTGATGATGATGAATTTGAACTCGCTCGAAGCCCACAGGATCACATCCTCGCTGAGCCGCGAAAGGTGCGTCGCCACGAGTGCGAGCGCGGCGAGCAGCTCGACGGCGAAGTCGCGATCGCTCACGGCGTCCATCGAGTTTTGCGTGACGGCTGGGAAGCCGAGCAGCTTCGCGACGAGCTTGCGGTCGAGCACGATGGTCGAGCCCGCGATCGCGCCGCTGCCGAGGGGCATCACGTTGATGCGCTTGCGGCAATCCGCGACACGGCCGAGATCGCGATCCAGCATCTCGACATACGCGAGGAGGTGATGCGCAAAATAGACGGGCTGCGCGCGCTGGAGGTGCGTGTAGCCGGGAATGATCACGTCGCGGTGCCGCTCCGCTAGTCCGACGAGCGCGCGCTGCAAATCGCGCAGCAGTTCGCTGATCGCATCGCATTCGTCGCGGAGGTAGAGCCGGATATCGAGCGCGACCTGATCGTTCCGCGAGCGCGCCGTGTGCAGTTTCGCACCGGCGGCACCGATGCGCTTCGTCAGCTCGGCCTCGATGTTCATGTGGATGTCCTCGAGCTCCGTCTTGAATTGGAACTTCCGCGCTGCCATCTCCGCGCCGATCTGGAGCAGGCCGCGGACAATCTGCGCGCGCTCCTTTTTGGAAATCAGCCCCGCCTTTTCCAGCGCGGCGCTGTGCGCGATGGAGCCCTTGATGTCATGCCGCCACAGCCGCCAGTCGAAGCTGATGCTCTCGCTGAACGACTGGAGGAGCGCTGCGGTTTGTTCTTTGAATCGGCCTTTCCACATAGGGCGCGGAGCATTCCGCACACGGCGTTGTGAGGCAAGAGCGCGGTGCTTTTGTTGGATGTTAAAAGTTGGACGTTGAACGTTGGACGTTGAGCCCGCAGCAGGCGTTTCCAGTTTCCGTGAGCCTGTTCGGATGGCGCAAGGCCGCTGCGCGGAGCCAAACGCCAAACACCAAACACCAAACTTCCAACGACAAACACCAAATTTGGACACTGTCGTCACGCCAGCCACCTTGACACCGCGCGCGCCGTGCCGTCAGCGTCGCGCGATGGATTTCACAGCCGTCACTGAACCGCCGCGCACACGGTCCGGAGGCTGATGCTCTTCAGCTCCTGGCAGTTCATCTTTGTCTTCCTGCCGATCGCGGTCGCGGGATTCTTCGCGATCCCGGCGCGGGCGCAGGTCGTGCGAAAGTGGTGGTTGCTCGCGACGTCGCTTGTTTTTTACGCGTATTGGAAAGTGGAGTATGTGCCGCTGCTGCTGTTTTCGATCGGCTTCAACTACGCGATCGCCGAGGGCATCACGCGCGGGAAGCGGGAGCGAACGCCCAACGCCCAACGCCCAACGCCCAACGCCCAACGCCCAACGCCCAAGGTTCAGATGGCGCACCGTCCGGCATTGGACGTTGGGCGTTGGGCGTTGGGCGTTGGGCGTTTCTCGTCCGTCCGCGCGCGCTGCTGGCCATCGGCGTGGCGGTGAACCTCCTCCTGCTCGGCTACTACAAGTACACAAACTTCATCCTCGAAGCGTTCGGGCGTGCGAGCGGGCACGAGCCCGTGAGGCTGGACATCGCGCTGCCGCTC
>Ga0194055_10004127_pt1 | contig 10981 bp, 10 predicted proteins | sample SepL449m_MetaG_FD_155482 | JGI IMG/M metagenome (GOLD analysis project Ga0194055, IMG submission 155482) | Anoxic zone freshwater microbial communities from boreal shield lake in IISD Experimental Lakes Area, Ontario, Canada - Sep2016-L442-9m | ecosystem: Environmental > Aquatic > Freshwater >... | reverse complement strand
GGCTCACCGAGACCACCGGGACCGTGTCGATGTGCCGCTACGACGACGACCCCGAGACCATCGCGAACTTCTCGGGTCGGGCGATCCCCGACACCGAGCTGCGCATCGTCGACGAGCAGGGCAACGAGGTGGCGCGCGGCGAGCAGGGTGAGGTGGTGACCCGCGGGTACCACCTCATGAGCGAATACTTCGGCGATCCGGAGGCCACGGCCGAGACGATCGACCCCGACGGCTGGCTCCACACCGGCGATATCGGGATCATGGACGAGCGGGGCTACATCCGCATCACCGACCGGCTCAAGGACATGTACATCGTCGGTGGCTTCAACGCCTATCCGGCGGAGATCGAGAACCTGCTCCTGAGCGACGAGCGCATCGCGCAGGTCGCGGTGGTGGGCCTTCCCGACGAGCGGATGGGCGAGGTGGGCATGGCGTTCGTGGTGGTGCGTGCGGGTGCGACGATCACGCCCGACGAGGTGATCGCGTGGTCGCGTGAGCACATGGCCAATTACAAGGTGCCCCGTCACGTCGAGATCTGCGCCGAGCTCCCGGTCAACGCCAACGGCAAGGTCGTCAAGTTCGAGCTCCGGGCGCGCGGCCGGCGCGTCACCGGGACCTGAGACCCCGGCCGGCCGGCGTGACGCTTCGTCGGCCGGCCTCCACGACCACCGGCCCGTCCGCCCGGGGAGGCGCACCGATGCCCACGACCGAGTACCGCAACCACATCGGAGGCGAGTGGGTCGCGGGGTCCGAGGGCGTGTACCCGGTGGTGAACCCGGCGACCGAAGCGGTCGTGGCCGAGGCGCCCGAGGCCGGGGTGGCCGAGGCCCACGCCGCGGCCGCGGCCGCCCGGGCCGCGGCACCCGCCTGGAAGCGCACCCCGCCCGAGGAGCGGGCGGCCCTGCTCCAACGCCTGGCCGACGGCATCCGCGAGCGCGAAGATGAACTCCTGCCGCTGATCATGGCCGAGACCGGGGCCACGCTCGCGGTCGGTTCGGCGATGCAGGTGCCGCAGGCCGCGAACCGCTTCGAGTACTACGCCCACCTCGCCACCCACGACCAGTCGGTCGCACTCCCCCCGACGGTGGTGGGCTCGTCGCCGTTGGCGGCCGGTGGATTGATCGGGGGCGTGGTGAAGCGCCAGCCCGTCGGGGTCGTGGCCTGCATCTCGCCCTACAACTTCCCCCTGGTGAACATGGCCGGGAAGATCGGTCCCGCCCTGGCCACGGGCAACACCGTGGTCATGAAGCCGGCACCCCAGGATCCGTTGGCGATCATCGAGCTGGCCCGGATCGTCGAGGCGGCCGGGTTCCCTCCCGGCGTCGTCAACTGCGTCGTCGGTTCGCAGCCGGGGGTGGGCCAGGCCTTGGCGGAGTCGCCCGACGTCGACATGGTGAGCTTCACCGGGTCGACCGGCGTGGGAGCGGCGATCTACACGGCCGGTGGTCCCACGATGAAGCGGCTGCTCCTCGAACTCGGGGGGAAGGGCGCCTGCATCGTCACCGACGACGCCGACGTGTCCAAGGCGATCGCGGCGCTGGCGTCCGTGTGGGGCTTCCACTCCGGCCAGATCTGCACGGCACCCACCCGTGCGCTCGTCCACCGCAGTCGCTACGACGAGGTCGTCGCGGGGCTCCAGGCGGTGGCGCCCCTCCTGACGATCGGACCGCCGGAGTCTCCCGACACCGTGGTCGGACCGGTCATCACCGGCGCGCACCGTGACCGGATCGAGGCCTACATCCAGGCCGGGCTCGACGAGGGCGGTGAGCTGTCCGTCGACGGGCGGCGTCCCGCCGGCGTCGACCGCGGGTTCTACGTCGGGCCCACGCTCATCACGGGGTGCCACAACGAGATGCGCGTGGTGCGCGAGGAGATCTTCGGTCCGGTGATCGTGGTGGTGCCCTTCGACACCGACGACGAGGCGGTGGCCCTGGCCAACGACTCCGACTTCGGCCTCTACAGCTACGTGTTCTCAGCCGACCCGGCCCGGGCCTACGAGATCGGTCTGCAGCTCGAGTCGGGCAACGTCGGGATCAACACCGCCCAGCGCAACCACGGCGCTGCCTTCGGCGGCTTCAAGATGAGCGGCATCGGCCGCGACGGCGGGGTGTACGGCCTCCACGCCTACACCGAGATGCAGTCCGTGATCTGGTAGTAGAAACCATCCATCCGAGAGAGAGGCGACGTTCATGATCGGTCTGGTGTTCGACGGTGAGAAGGCCGAGATCCGCGACGATCTCGACGTGCGGGCCCCCGGTCCGATCGAGGTCAAGGTGCGGCTGGTGGCCGCAGGGCTGTGCCACAGCGACATTTCGGTGATCAACGGCACGATCCCCTGGAACTACCCGTGCGTGCTCGGCCACGAGGGTGCGGGCATCGTCGAGGCGGTCGGCGAGGCGGTCACCAACGTCCGGCCCGGTGATCACGTCGTCCTCCACACGATGGCGTTCTGTGGGCTCTGCGAGTACTGCGTCACCGGGCAGCCGGCGCGCTGCCGCAGGAGCATGGGCAACGCGAGCCAGCCGTTCACGCTCAAGGGCGAGCCGTGCTGGAACTTCGCGGGGGCCTCGTTCTTCTCCGAGTACGCCGTGGTCCAGAACAACCAGTGCGTGAAGATCGACGACGACATCGACCTCTCGGTCGCGTGTCTGATCGGTTGCGGCGTCCTCACGGGCATCGGGTCGGTCTGGAACCGGACCGACCTCGGGCTCGGCGACACCTGCGCGGTGATCGGGGTCGGCGGAGTCGGCCTCAACGTCATCCAGGGCGCGCGGGCCAAGGGTGCGCGCCGGATCATCGCCATCGACACGCTCCCGGAGAAGGAGTCCTTCGCCCGCTCGCTCGGAGCCACCGACTTCATCCTGGGCGGTCCCGGCGTCGACCTGCCGGCCGAGGTGCGCAAGCTCCTGCCCTACGACGGACCGTCGACCAACCTGGAGAACTCCGGTCCGTTCATGGCCGGTGGGGTCGACTACGCGTTCGAGTGCGTCGGTCACCCGCGGCTCCTCGAAGCGTCGCTGGAGATGCTCGACTGGGGCGGGACGTCGGTCGCGGTGGGCGTCCCGGGTCCGAACGAGACCGTGCAGGTGCGCGTCGGGCTGCTCACCCACGTCGAGCGCACGCTCACCGGCTCGCGCGCCGGCTCGCACCGCCCGCAGCACGACATCCCACTCATCGTCGACATGTACCAGCAGGGCATCATCAAGCTCGACGAGCTGGTGAGCGCCCGGTACCCGTTGACCGAGTGGGAGCGGGCCGCCGACGATCTCCACCACGGCAAGCTCGCCCGCGGCGTGCTGCAGATCTCGCAGCAGTAGGCGCGTGGTGGCCGGCTCCACCGACGCCACGGCCGACGACCCGATCAGGGGTGCGCGGGCGCTCGTGACCGGCGCATCGTCGGGCATCGGCGCGGCCCTGGCGGTGGCGCTGGCCCGCGAGGGGGCGACGGTCGGGATCTGCGCCCGGCGGTCCGACCGCCTCGACGAGGTGCTCGGCCGGTGCCGGGGACACGCTCCCGGTTCACGGGCCTGGACCGTCGACCTGGCCGATCTCGACGGCATCGCCGCCTTCGCGGCGGCGGTCGAGCACGACCTCGGTGGGGTCGACCTCCTGATCAACAACGCGGGGATCCCGAAGCGGCGCCGCATGACCGAACTCACGCGGGCCGACCTCACCGAGGTGATGCGGGTCAACTTCGAAGCCCCGGTGCTCCTCACCGGCGCGCTGCTCCCGGGGATGCTCGCCCGCGGTTCGGGGCGTATCGTCAACCTGTCGTCGATGGGCGCGCACGCCGCCGCCATCGGGGTGGGCGCCTACGCGGCCTCGAAGGCGGCGCTCGAGGCGTACACCGAGGGGCTGCACCTCGACCTGGTCGGGACCGGCGTGGACGCGCAGGTGTTCGTCCCCGGGACGACCCGAACCGAGTTCTCGCTCCCGCGCGACGCCAACAACCCTCCGTTCGCTCCGCCGGGCGGCATGGAGCCCGACGCCGTGGCGGAAGCCCTTCTCGCGCAGGTCCGGTCGGGGGTGTTCGAAGGGTTCGCCGCCCCGGAGCACGCCCGCACGGCCGCCGACAAGCGGCGCGACCCGAACGGGTTCCTGGCGGCGACGGCCCGGCACCTCGCCGGCCCCGATCCGGCGACGCGATAGGGTCGGGCATGGCAGACGAGAAGGCGTTCGGGCACGGCGTCAACCAGCGGGACCAGATCCGCATGAGCCAGGAGGAGATCGATGCCTTCCTGGCCGAGACGCACACCATGAACTGCGCCACCCTCAACCACGACGGGACGATCCACCTCGTGGCGATGTGGTACGGCTTCCTCGAAGGTTGCCCGGCGCTCGAGACCAAGGCGAAGAGCCAGAAGGTCGCCAACCTGCGTCGCAACCCTCAGATCACCTGCTTGGTCGAGGAGGGCGATACCTACGACCAGTTGGTGGGGGTCGAGATCGTCGGACGGGCCGAGATCGTCGACGACCCCGAGCGGATGTTCGAACTCGGGATCAGCGTGTTCGAGCGCCACAACAACGTCGTGTACACGCCCGAGATGAAGCCCTTCGTCGACCAGATGCTCAACAAGCGGGTCGTGGTCAAGATCGTCCCCGAAAAGTACGTCTCCTGGGACCACCGCAAGCTGGGCCTGCCCGCTCAGGGCGCCTGACCGGCCGGGCCCGCCCGGGGCCCGGGGTCCGGTTCACCCGACGCAGGTCCCGACCTTCGAGGCGTTCTCGAGGTCGGTGCCCACGTCCACGTAGACCGCCGACACGTAGCCGGCCTTGCCGTCGAGCGTGATCTTGAGCCACTGGTCGCTGGTGCCCTCGGCCGCCGTGACCGAGCTGCCCGTGATGTGGCACTCGACCATGATCGGCGTCCCGGTGGAGATCTGGGCGAGCACGGTGCTGTTGGCGAGTGGCTTCTCCCGGAGGTTCACCCCTCCGGTCGTGCGGTACTTGCGCGGGGGCGGCACCGTGAGGGGCACGGCGGTTGCGGTGGTGCTGGTGACGGCATCGGATGCCCGGGTGTCGGCCGGGGGCTTGTGGAGCACGAGGGCCCAGAGGAACACCAGGCCGAAGCAGACGGCGACGGCTGCGACCACCACGTACTCGGCCCGTCCGGCCTCGCGGGTGGGGCCGGCGCCGCGCACCGTCAGCGGGCTTCGACGGTCTCGGTGTCGCGGCCCGACCGCAGCACGACCCCCGGGGTGGCCCCGGTGAGTTCGCCACCCTGCACGATCTCGACGCCGTTGACGAGGACATGATCGATCCCGACGGCGCCGCCGTAGAGGCGGCCGGCTCCGGCCGGCAGGTCGGTGGTCCACGCGACCCGGTCGGGTCCGACGGTCGCGGGGTCGAAGACGACGAGGTCGGCGCACCAGCCCTCGGCGACGCGGCCCCGGTCCTTGAGCCCGTAGAGGCGGGCCGGGACGTCGGTGAGGTAGTGCACCACCTCCTCCACCGGCACGAGGTCGTGGTCGCGGGCGCTCTGGAGCATGGAGGTGGAGTAGTTGAAGGTCGAGAGCATGTCGAGGTGCGCACCGGCGTCGGAGGCGCCCACCACCGCGCGCCCGTCGCGCCAGATGTCGCGCCGGAGGTGCCACGACGCTTCGTCGTCGGAGGTGCCCCGGGGGCGGAAGACGGTCCGCATCTCGTCGAGGACGTTGATCTCGCAGAGGGCGTCGAAGGGGTCCTGTCCGCGCTCCGCGGCGATCTCGCCGACGGAGCGACCCGCGAGGTCGGCGTTGTCGGGATGGAAGGTCTCGACGACGGTGTGGCTACCCCAGTCGGCCATGCCCCGGAGGACGCCGGCCTCGGGGGACGCGGCCTGCTCGGCCAGGGCCCGGCGCTGGTCGGGGTCGGAGAGGAGCGCGATCTTCTCGGGCACCGAGAGCGCCATGGGCTTGCGCCACCCGGGGAGGGCGTCGAGGACGAACCCGGCCTTGAAGGTGAGGTGGGTGGCGATCACGTGGGGCACGGTGAGCGCCAGCACGCGCCCGCCCCGCTCGGCTGCGTAGGTGCCCGCCTCGAGCTGGCGCCAGGCGTCGTCGGCGCGCGCGGCGCTGGGGGCCAGCACGTTCCAGTTGAGCGGCCGGTTGGCGGCCGCCGACATCGCCGTCATGAGCTCGAGGTGCTCCTCGGCGAAGCCGCCGACCACCGGGATGAACTCGAGGGTGGTCCCGGCGTGCTCGCCGGTGGTCCGGCAGAGGGCGATCAGCTCGTCGTGGGTGGCGTGGCGCGACGGCACCGGCTCACCGTCGGCGTCGTTGTGCGTGGTGGCGAGGGACGACGAGAACCCGAGGCCGCCGCCGGTGAGCGACTCCGCGAGCAGCGCCTGCATGGTGGCGATCTCGTCGGGGGTGGCCGCCCGCACGGTGGCGTCGTCGCCCATCACGACGCGTCGGATCGCGCAGTGGCCCACGAGGAACCCGGCGTTGACGGCCACCCCCTGGCGCTCGATGACGTCGAGGTACTCGCCGAACGACGACCAGTCGTACGAGACCCCGGCGCGCAGCGTCTCGAGCGGCATGCCCTCGACCCGGGCCAGCATCCGGGTGATGTAGTCGGTCTCGCTCGGGGCCATGGGGGCGATGGTGAACCCGCAGTTCCCACCCACGACCGACGTGACCCCGTGCAGGGGCGACGGCGTGCACGCCGGGTCCCAGAGGACCTGGGCGTCGTAGTGGGTGTGGATGTCGACGAACCCGGGGGCGACGATGCGTCCGGTGGCGTCGATGACCCGCTCGGCGGGCTCGTCGAACTCGCCGACGGCGACGATGCGTCCGGCCCGGATCCCGACGTCGGCCCGGCGGGGCGCGGCCCCGGTGCCGTCGACGACGTGGCCTCCCGTGATCGAGACGTCCAGCATGGCTCCCCCTCGGTGCACCGGCGATCCGCTCGTGCTCGGGCGGATCGTACCCCGATCCGTTAGCGTCGCGTGATGAGCAGCTTCCGACTCTCCGGGTCCGACGAGTTCCGCCATCTCCCCGGTCTCGACCGGGCGTGGGGGGAGTCCTGGTACCACGACTTCGCCGCCTCCGACGGGTCGTCGGGCGGGTGGCTGCGCCTGGGCCTCTACCCGAACCTCGGGGTGGCCTGGTATTGGGCCGCGATCGTGCGGGCGGGTCGCCCGCTCGTCCTCGTCGCCGACGTCACCGCTCCGTGCCCCGAGCTTGGCACTGCTGGCGGCACCGCCGTCGAACTCGCGCACGCGGGCTGGACGACCCGCTGGGAGTGCGTCGAGGAGCTGTCGGCGTGGCGCATCAGCGGCACCGGGACGGCGCGCACCTACGCCGATCCGGCCGACGTCGTGCGCGGTGCACCCGGCGACGCCGACGTCGAACTGCGCTACGACCTCGAGTGGCGGGGGACCACGCCGGCCTTCCCGTACTCCGCCACCACCCGCTACGAGCAGTCGGCCTGGATCTCGGGCACCGTCATCGTCGACGGCGAGGCCACCGAGGTCTTCTGTCCGGGCCAGCGCGACCATTCCTGGGGCAACCGGGTCTGGAGTGCGCCGTGGCTCTGGACCTCCGGGCACCTTCCCGGGCCGCGGTGGTTCCACGCCGTGCGCATCCTGTTCGAGGGCATGACCACCTTCCAGACCGGGTACGTGGTGGAGCCGGGACGCGACCTCGCGGCCACTGATGCCGTCGACGTGGCCTATGCCGTGGACGCCGACGAACTGCCCACGAGCCTGCGGGTGCGCGTGGGTGCGCTCGACCTGCAGGTGACGCCGGAGCTCCACGCTCCGGTCATGATCGAGTCTCCCGACGGCGTGCCGTCGAAGTTCCCCCGGGCCCTGTGTCGCTTCGAGGACGCCCACGGTGTGGTCGGGCGCGGGTGGGTCGAGTTCAACTTCCCGGCGGGGGTCGGCCGCGACACCGACACGTTCGCCCGCTGACGGCCCCCGTCGTCAGCGGCGGAGACCTCAGCGCCGGGGCAGGTCGAGGATCGCCTCGGTCTCGGCGATCGTGGCCACCGGCCGACCGGCCGCGGCGCACAGCTCCACGGCCTGCTCCACGAGCTCGACGTTGGTCGGCGTGGCGGGCCCCGCGTAGTCCTCGAGTCCGACGTGGAGGTGGGCGCCCCGGGCCAGGGCCTCCAGCGCCACCTCGCGGTGCGCGGCGAGGTGGCCGCCGATCACCGCGATCGACCAGGGGAGTGTGCTCCCCGTCATCAGCTCGCAGTAGGCGTCGAGCCCGGCACGGGTCGGCGGCAGACCGAACGTGGCGGCGGCTCCGTGGGTCTGCGACGTGATGAACCCGGCGTCGCCGCCGAAGTAGAGCTTGATCATGGCGCCGCGCGGCAGGGCGCCGCCGAAGTGGTAGCGCATGGCGGTTCGCAGGAACCCGGGCTCGAAGATGGCCACGCTCGGGCCGAGCCGGAGCTCGTCGCACAGGTCGCGCATGTGCCGGATGTCGCCGAACGAGTTCGCGTACACCATCCCCGGTGCCTCCGGGACGCCGCGCGCGTCGAGGGACCCGAAGTTCACCGAGCCCGGGTCGAGGACCCCGATCTTCGCCAGGCCGGTCGCCGCGAGGTGCGCCATGTGGGACATCGCCGCCTCCACGCCGGGTCCGAAGTTGGTCGTGGGGTAGAGGAGCGCGTCGGGCCGCTCGGCGAACACCGGGCGCCAGCCCTCGAGGTAGCGCTCCGCGGCCTCCTCGCCCGGGACCATGACCTTGTCGACGTGGTTGTGCACGATGGCGGCGCCGGCCGCGAAGCACGCCAGGGCGTCGGCGGCGATCGCGTCGGGGGTCCGCGGCACGTGGGGATTGCGGTCGGGTGTGGTGGCGCCGTTGATCGCGGCCTCGATGATGACGGGCTGGGTGGTGACGGGGTCGGACACGGTTCCTCCGGGTCAGTCGGAGCCCGCGCGGCCGAACCGGGGCGGGCGCTTCTCCATGAATGCAGTGATGGCCTCGACGAAGTCGCCGCTGTGCGAGGCCAGGATCTGGGTGCGGTGCTCGAGGTCGAGCGCCGCCTCCACCACGGTGCCGTCGGCGACGACCCGGCTCACGAAGCCGATCCGGTCGGCCTCGGCGCTGTCGATCATCCGTGCGGTCAGCATCAGTTCGAAGGCACGGGAAGCGCCGATGAGGCGGGGGAGGGCGTCGCTCACCCCGACGTCGCACCCGGAGAGTCCGACCTTGATGAACTGGACGCCGAAGCGGGCGCTCTCGGCGGCGAGGCGGACGTCGGAGGAGCACGCCAGGGCGAAGCCTCCCCCGACCGCGACCCCGTTGACGGCAGCGATCACGGGCTGGGGGATCGAGCGCAGCCGCAGCATGACGGCGGCGATGTGCTCCTGCGAGCGCAGGGAGGCCGCCGGCCCCTCGAGCCCCGTCGACACCGACGCGCCGGTGCGCTGGCTCAGGTCGAGGGTGACCTGCACGACCTGCGGGCGGGGCTCGGTGACCGTCAGGTGCTCGTAGACGTCGACGATCATCGCGGGCTCCCCGGGTGCACTGGCGGCAGGGCGCACATTACGGTGCTGCTCCGCGGTCGGCGAGACCGCATCCGGTGAGGCCCCAGTGAGGAGCGTGGCACGATGCAGGACGGCACACCGCACGACGGCGCGGCCAGCCGACCCGGTTCCCTCGCCGGCTACTCGGTCCTGGTGACCGGCGGGGGCAGCGGCATCGGGCTCGAGTGCGCCCGGGTGCTGGCGGCCGACGGCGCGGCGGTGACGGTGTGCGGACGGTCGGAGGAGCGCCTCGCCGGTGCGGTGGCCGCTCTGGCGCAGGGCGCGCTCCCCGGGGCGGGTCCGGTGACGATGGTCGCGGGTGACGTCACGGTGGAGGCCGAGGTGGAACGGATCGTCGGCGCCGCGGTCGCCCACGGCGGCGGACGGCTCGATGCCGTGGTGGCATCGGCCGGCGGGTCGCTGCACATGGGGCCGTTGGTGCTGGCCGACGTCGAGGCGGTGCGCGCCACCCTCGACCTCAACGTGGTCGGCACCTTCTTGACGCTCAAGCACAGCGTCGACGCCCTGGCGGCATCGGGGCGGGGCTCGTTCGTCGGGGTGTCGTCGCACGCCGGCCGTGACACCTTCCGGTTCCTCGGCGTCTACGGCGCGGCCAAGGCCGGGCTCGACATGCTGGTGCGCGTCGCCGCCGACGAGCTGGGTGCGGCGGGCGTGCGGGTGAACTCGGTGCTGCCCGGGGTGATCGCGACCGAGCTGATGACCGGGATCACGCAGGGCGGGCCCGTGCTCGACTCCTACCTGGAGGAGATCCCGCTCGGACGGGTGGGCGAGCCCGGCGACGTCGCCGCCCTGGTGCGGTTCCTCGTGGGCCCGGAGTCGTCGTGGATCACCGGCCAGAACCTCTCGGTCGACGGCGGGCAGTCGGTGCGCAAGGGAGCCGACTACTCGGCGTTCGCGCGGGCTGTCCACGGGGGGGACCCCCGCTGGGCGCTCATCGAGCCCACGGCGTAGCGCGGGCGGGTCGGGGTCAGCCGACGCGCAGCGGGATGTGCTTGATGCCGTTGATGAAGTTGGAACGCAGCCGCTCGACCGGTCCGGTGATCTCCATCTCGTCGAAGGCGTCGAGGAGCTCCTCGAACATCACCTTGATCTCGAGCCGGGCGAGGTTGGCCCCGAGGCAGTAGTGCGGGCCGCCACTGCCGAACGCCACGTGCTCGTTGGGGGTGCGCGTGATGTCGAAGCGGAACGGGTCGGGGAAGCGGGTCTCGTCGCGGTTGGCGGCGATGTGCCAGAAGACGACCTTGTCGCCCTCGGCGATGGCCTGACCCCCGAGCTCGGTGTCGCGGGTGGCGGTACGCCGGAACTGCATGACCGGGCTGGCCCAGCGCAGCATCTCCTCGATGGCCGAGCCCATCAGCGAGCGGTCCGCCCGCAGCAGCGCGAGTTGGTCGGGGTTCTCGAGCAACGCCACGATCCCGTGGGAGATCAGGTTGCGGGTGGTCTCGTTGCCCGCCACCGAGAGCAGCAGGAAGAACAGGTCGATCTCGACGTCGGAGAGCT
>Ga0194055_10004126_pt1 | contig 10983 bp, 9 predicted proteins | sample SepL449m_MetaG_FD_155482 | JGI IMG/M metagenome (GOLD analysis project Ga0194055, IMG submission 155482) | Anoxic zone freshwater microbial communities from boreal shield lake in IISD Experimental Lakes Area, Ontario, Canada - Sep2016-L442-9m | ecosystem: Environmental > Aquatic > Freshwater >... | reverse complement strand
CGGTTCACGCCATTCGAATCCGGCGGCGAGGAAAACTTGGTCCAGCCCTTCGGCTTCGGCCTGCTGTTTGACGCGGTGTGATCCGGGCACCACGAGGGCGCGGACCGATGAGGCCACGGTATTCCCTGCGGCGACAGCCGCCGCCGCACGGAGGTCTTCAATGCGTGAGTTGGTGCACGAACCAATAAAGACGACGTCCACGGCGACCTGCGACAGTGGCGTACCCGGGGCGAGATCCATGTATTCCAAACTTCGCGTGTCGGCTTCGTCGACGGGCGCGGGCACCACTCCCGTGACCTCCACCACCTGCGAGGGATTCGTCCCCCAGGTCATAAGGGGCGCCAGTGAGGCTGCCTCGATGGTGATCTCGTCGTCGAACACGGCGTCGGGGTCGGAGGCGAATTCGCGCCACGATTTTTCGGCGGTGGCAAATTCGTCACCCTGGGGTACACCGGGTGTCGTGCGGAGATAATTAATGGTCACGTCGTCTACGCCGATGAGACCGGCACGAGCTCCGGCTTCGATACTCATGTTGCACAGAGTGAGGCGACCCTCCATGGACAGTGCACTGATGGCGTGGCCGCGATATTCCACCACGTAGCCCGAGCCACCACCGGTGCCGAGTCGACGTATTACTCCGAGGGCGATGTCCTTGGCGGTGACGCCGAGGGGGGTGGTGCCCACGACATTCACGGCCAAGGTCCTGGGCTTGGTCTGCGGAATGGTTTGGGTCGCCAGCACGTGTTCGACTTCGCTGGTGCCAATACCGAAGGCCAGCGCGCCCAGCGCGCCGTGGGTAGAGGTGTGCGAGTCGCCGCAGACAATGATCATCCCGGGTTGGCTCACCCCGAGCTCGGGTCCGATGACGTGGACGATTCCTTGGTTGGCGTGACCCCGCGGGAAGAGGGTGATTCCGGCGTCGGCGCAGTTTTCTTCGAGGACATCGAGTTGTTTCTTCGAAATGGGATCCGCGACGGGTACGTCGAGAGGATCCGTCGGCACGTTGTGGTCGGCGGTTGCCAAGGTACGGTCAGGGCGCCGGACCCGACGTCCGCCGATGCGCAGGCCATCAAAAGCTTGGGGGCTGGTGACTTCGTGGATCAGGTGCAGGTCGACGTACAAAAGACTGGGTCCCGTTTCCGACGAAGTGACGAGGTGACTATCCCAGATCTTTTCGAACAGGGTACGGCCCATGATCTAGCGAATCGAAACGATGCGAACGGTCAGGTCGCCGGAAGGGGCCTCGTAGGTCACCGCGTCACCCACGCCGGTGCCCAGCAGCGCTGCTCCCAAGGGTGAGGTGGGCGAGGCCACCAACACGCCTTCGGGCTTTTCTTCGATGGATCCGATGAAGAACTCTTGAACGTCATCGTCCGCGTCGCCGTCGTAGACAATGCCCACGATGGAGGTGTGACGAGCGGTCGAGGAGGCGGTGTCGTGTTCGGTAATTTCGTGATTGCGCAAAATGTTGTCAATCTGCCGAATTCGAGATTCCATCTTCCCTTGATCATCCTTGGCGGCGTGGTAGTCACCGTTCTCGGAAAGGTCACCGAGCAGACGGGCGGCCTCAATAGTGCGGGCGATGGCAGTACGGCCGACAGTGGTTAGGTGGTCGTACTCGGCTTGAAGTTTTTCGAGGGTCTCTCGAGTAATGCGGTGGAGCTCTGTTTCCACGGTGCACCTCACATTGCAATAAGCCCAATTCTACCGCCGACAAACGAAAGGTTTTCCCTTCTTTTGCCTCCGAGGCGCAGTTCTTGCGAGACTAGAAGCAGGAAGGTAATGAATATGGCAACGCAGCACCGTATTGCGGTTATTGGTGGGGACGGGATTGGTCCGGAGGTGACCGCCGAAGCCCTCCGCGTTGTCGACGCTCTCGGGGTGAATTTCACGACCACTTCGTACGATCTCGGTGCCGCGCGCTATCTACGTGACGGCTTCATCTTGGACGACAGCACGGTGAACGAGCTACGCAGCTTTGACGCCATCGTGCTGGGTGCTATTGGACCGGCTCTGGGTGATACCCGGATTCCCGGTGGCACGCTGGAGCGGGGTCTGCTCTTGCGTCTGCGCTTCGAACTCGACTTGTACATCAACTATCGCCCCTTTCGCGCCACGGCCAATTCGATCGCGGCCGGTTGTGAGTTTTCTATCGTGCGGGAAAACACTGAAGGCCCTTACGCCGGCGAAGGTGGCGTCCTGCGTCGGGGTACGCCGAACGAAATTGCCACGCAAGGCTCAGTGAATACGCGCATGGGCGTGGAACGATGCGTGCGCTACGCCTTCGAACGCGCGAGTCGACTCGCCACTCCGAAACTGACCTTGGTGCATAAAACCAACGTCCTTACCTTCGCCGGTGACCTGTGGCAGCGGGTGACGCATCTCGTGGCGGCGGAATACCCCCAGGTCGCCGTGGACTATCACCACGTGGACGCGGCCTGTATTCATCTCGTCGACAACCCCGGTCGTTACGGCGTGATCGTGACCGACAACCTTTTCGGAGATATTCTCAGTGATCTCGCCGGAGCGGTGTGCGGTGGCATTGGCTTTGCCGCATCGGGAAATCTCAACCCCGCCAAAACGGGTCCGTCACTCTTCGAACCAGTGCACGGCTCCGCCCACGACATCGCCGGCACGGGCCGTGCGAATCCCCTGGCCGCCATCTCGTCGATTGGCCTGATGCTGGAGCATCTGGGCGAATTAGAAGCGGCTCAGCGCATCACTCGTGCGGTGGCAGACTTTGACCAAGACCCCCGTAGTCTTTCCACCACCGCCATCACTGACGCCCTACTCCAAAGGATCTAAATGCCGATTACTCCCACGAAGAAGATTTGGATGGACGGTACCCTCGTGAATTGGGACGACGCCACTGTTCACGTCCTCACCCACGGTCTCCACTACGGCACGGGAGCCTTCGAAGGCGTGCGTGCCTACCCGACCAGTCAGGGCCCCGCCGTCTTTCGCCTGCGTGAGCATATGGAACGCCTATTGCGCAGTTGCAAAATTCTCATGATCGACGTGCCTTTTACCGTGGACGAACTCTGTCAGGCCACCCTCGACACCGTTGCGGCCAACGACATGGTGGATGGCTGCTACATCCGCCCCTTGGTGTACCTCGGTTACGGAGAAATGGGAGTCAACCCACTGCCCGCTCCCGTCAACGTGGCGATTGCCGTCTGGCCCTGGGGCGCGTACCTCGGTGACCATGGTGCCGCCAACGGTGTGCGCATGATGATTTCGTCGTGGCAGCGCCACCACCCCAACGCCATGCCGACGGCCGCCAAGGCCACCGGCATGTATCTGAACTCGGGTCTGGCCAAAGTGCAGGCCATCAAGGCCGGTTACGACGAAGCAATCATGCTCGGCCCCGATGGTCGCCTGTCCGAGTGCACCGGTGAGAATCTCTTCGTGGTCCGCAATGGCGTGCTCATTACTCCTCCACCGAGTGAAGCGGGAGCGCTACCCGGAATCACGCAGGACACGGTGATTGCCTTAGCCAAAGATCTAGGAACGGAAGTTCGTTTCGAAGCCATGATCCGCACCGACTTGTACTTGGCCGACGAAGTCTTCCTGACCGGAACGGCCGCGGAAGTCGTGCCGGTGTCGTCGGTGGATGATCGTCTGGTGAATGACGGCACGCCCGGACCTTTGACCAAGGCCATTCAGGCGAAGTACAACGCCGTAGTGCGCGGACAACTCCCGGAGTACGCCAGCTGGCTGACGCACGCCTAAGCGCCGTATCGCTGGTCGTGACCGGTAGTCTCGCAGTGTGACTCAACCAACGTTTTCTCCCACTTCGGACGTCGCTCAAGTACGCGCGTCACGTGCCACCAGCACCCCTGAACTCGCTCGTCCTAAGAAGGCCGGCCTTCTCGGTGCCCCCGCCGCCGCCCGCCGCCGCGGGCAGGGTACCCCTGGTCCCGATGGGGGCTACGCCCTCACCCTGGTCGAGCACCTGATGCACGATTTCGTTTTGTTGCCTAGTGAAAGTCACCACGACGTCATGGTCGGGGTGGCCGCCCTCGCCGCGAAGCGTGCCGGTCTCATGGGCCGCGGACCGACGCGGACCGACGTGGAAGTGGCCGCCGATCTCTTCGGTTTCCGCCACGCGGCGACACCCGGTGTGCTGGGTGATCGCGCGGCGCGTTTTTCTGGTCTGGGACATAGCTATTTTCGTACCCGTGCTTTTGTCGATTCAGTCGACGCCGCGGTGCTGTTACAAAGCGCCGGGGGCGTTACGCCCCTGGCGGAACTTCCCTAAGGAGCACCACTATGAGTTTTGATCTCACCAACGAACAACGCCAATTCCGCGACATGATGCGTCAGTTCGTGGACGCTGAAGTGGCTCCGCACGCGGCCGAATACGACCGCACCCAAGAATTCCCGTGGAAAAGCTTTCAGGCCTGCGTGGGCCTCGAACTTTCGTCGATGGGAATACCCGCGGAATACGGTGGCGCCGGGGCCGATATGGTGACCCAGGCCATCATGGCCGAAGAAATCGCCCGGGGATGCGCGTCGACGGCGGTCACCATGCTGATTTCCAAGTTGGGCATGCTGCCGGTGATGAACTTCGGTTCCGAAGAAATCAAGAAGTCCTATCTTCCGCGTGTAGCCAGTGGCGAAATCCAATCGAGCTACTGCCTCTCGGAAGCCGACGCTGGCAGCGACGTGGCGTCGATGCGGTGTCGAGCAACACGTGATGGTGATGATTACATCTTGAACGGATCGAAGTATTGGATAACCAACGCCGGGATTTCCGACACCTATACCGTGTTCGCCACCGTTGACCCCTCGCTGGGTTCACGCGGCGTTACCTGCTTCCTCGTCGAGAAAGAGTGGGGCGTCACCGTACCGAAGCTCGAAGACAAGATGGGTCTTCGCGCCTCGCCGACCGGAGAAGTGATTTTCAATAACGTTCGCGTGCCCGCTTCGCACCGCATCGGCGAGGAAGGCGAGGGCTTCAAGATCGCGATGCACACGCTGGATCGTTCACGACCCACTATTGGGGCGCAAGCCGTGGGTATCGCTCAGGCCGGGATTGATTACGCCGGGCAGTACATGAAGGACCGCCACGCCTTTGGCGGGCCCATCGCCAACTTGCAGGGTCTGCGTTTCATGTTGGCCGATATGGCCATTCGTACCGAAGCGGCTCGCGCACTCGTCTACCGCGCCTGCAGCACCATCGATGCCGGTGACCCTGACGGGACCTTGACCTACTTGGGGGCGGCGGCGAAGTCATTCGCGTCGGACACGGCCATGAGCGTGGCCACCGACGCGGTGCAGCTACTCGGCGGAAACGGATTCACCAAGGACTTTCCGGTCGAGCGTTTCATGCGTGACGCCAAGATCACCCAAATCTACGAAGGCACCAACCAGGTCCAGCGCGTGGTGATTTCCAAGCACCTGCTCAAGTAAGGAAAATTTTAGAGCTGACCTGGCGAGTGCAGAAGTTCCTTCGCGCGACGCGCGGATTAACTCCGAAAACTCGCTCGCGACGAGAATTAATTCGTGAGGACGAAAGTCTTGTTGACAATCTTCCAAGTGCCGGCGTAGTTCACCAGCGAGAAGTAGTCACGGAATTCCATGCCGTTGACGTCGCCGGTCTCCGTCACCACCACGCGAGCAGTGGTCGCATCTTGCGTAATGGATTCAATGGTGGCCACGAAGGATCCATCGTCGCAGGGTTGACCATCGACGTAGGCGATAAAGTCGTCGAAGTTCATGGCGTAGTCGGTGCCGTGCATGACCCCGTGCCAGTAGGCCGTGGGGTGAAAGGCCTCACGGATGAGGCTGGCGTCGCCGCGAGCGGCTCCGTCAATGTACTTCTGCATGACAGCAGTAATGTCGGCGTGATCAGCGGACATTGGTTTCTCCTATGTGCTTGAGCCAGGGGCATCGTGGTTCAGATGCTGGTAGTAATTTAACTCTAATGCCACGTCCAGGAGAAGGGCCGCCGCCAGAACCGAGCGCAGCAGCAACAGTTGCGTACGCATCATCGAATCAGCCTTTTGCGGGGGCACGGGCCCACGGGACGTGTCGGCACCGGTGAATTTGTCGCCAATCTGGCGACGGCGAAGCGATGACCCCGTAGTCCTGACTAACCTGTTTTTTATGAGAAGCCCTAAGGATTTCTTCCGTCCCTTAGCCCTGGGAGCTCCGGATCCCGTGCACGAGATTCCGGCTCGCCCGTCACGCGTGATTCACTTCCTGCCGGGATCGAATCCGAAGATGATTGGCAAGATTCCCGACATCGCCCCCACGGTCGATATTTTGCTCATCAATTTAGAAGACGGCGTACCGGCCGGCGACAAGGAGGCGGCGCGCGCGGGACTGCTAGAGGCCGGTCGCGCGTGGACTACTTCGGGGACCCAACTGTGGACCCGTATTAATTCTCTTGATTCTCCGTGGGCTCTCGATGATCTCATCGCCACGGTGACCGAAATCGGTTCGGTGATCGACGTCATTATGGTCCCCAAGGTGGAAAGCGCCGACGACATTCACTACGTGGATCGTCTCCTGGCTCAACTCGAAGCACGGGCCGGACTTACCCGACCGATCCTGATTCATGCGATTCTAGAAACTGCTCGCGGCGTCGCCAACGTGGAAGAAATCTGTGCGGCCTCCCCACGCATGCAGGGACTGTCCTTGGGACCAGCCGACCTGGCGGCGAATCGTCGGATGAAGACCACTCGGGTGGGTGGTGGTCACCCCGGCTATCTGGTGCGTACCGATCCCGTCGGCGACGACCTCACGGTCGGCCGCTTCACCGCCCAACAAGACCTCTGGCACTACACCATTGCCCGCATGGTGGACGCCTGCGTGGCCAACGGAATTTTGCCCTTCTACGGACCCTTCGGCGACATTAAAGACGTCGTCGCCTGCGAGGACCAGTTCCGCAACGCCTATCTCCTGGGCTGCGTGGGAGCCTGGAGTCTGCACCCTGTCCAAATCGAGATCGCCAAGCGCGTCTTTAGTCCCGACCCGGCCGACGTGGCGCACGCCCAGCGCGTGATCGCCGCCATGGGCGACGGCACCGGGGCGGTCATGCTGGACGGCAAGATGGAAGATGACGCGTCGGTGAAGCAGTGCCGCGTCATCGTGGACCTCGCCCGTCAGCTCTCCGAGCGCGATCCCGGCTTGGCCGCTATCTACTCGTTGTAAGGAGAGAGATGTCTGACCTGTTTACCCCACGACGCAGTGTTCTCTATATGCCCGGAGCCAACGCCCGCGCCCTCGAGAAGGCCACCGCCATTCCCGCCGACGCACTCATCTTCGACCTCGAAGACGCGGTGGCACCGGATGCCAAGGTGGAGGCGCGCCAGCGTGTCTGCGACGCCGCTCGTTCGGGGGCCTACGGATATCGCGAGATCATTATTCGGGTGAACGGTATCGACACCCCGTGGTTCGCCGATGACGTCGCCGCCGCGGCTGCGGCTGCGCCGAACGCGATCTTGGTTCCCAAGGTGAATTCTGCGGCCGACATTGCCCTCATCGAAGAACACGTCGTGCGCGGGGGGGCTCCGGCGTCTACCGCTATCTGGGCCATGCTCGAGACTCCCGCGGGAATTTTGAACGTGCGCCAGATTGTCGCCGCTTCGCCACGCCTGCGCGTGCTGGTGATGGGTACTAACGACATCATGAAAGAACTCCACGCCGACTACGTTGCTGCGCGTTCCCCACTTCTCTTCGCCCTGTCACAGTGCTTGTTGGCCGCCCGTGAAGGCGGCAAGGTCATTATTGACGGCGTCTTTAATGACATCACCGATGCCGAGGGCTTCGCGGCGGAAACTCTTCAGGGCCGTCAGATGGGTTTCGACGGCAAGACGCTGATTCACCCCAGTCAGGTCGAGCCCTGCAACGAAATCTACGCCCCCAGTGCCGACGACGTGACGCACGCCCAGCGGGTTATTGCAGCTTTCGACGAGGCGCAGGCGGACGGCCGAGGAGTAGTGACCGTGGATGGACGAATGATCGAAAACCTGCACGTGGATAACGCGCGACGGACGCTGGCCATCACTGACGCCTTGGTGGGTCGCTAGTTTCTTCTCGCCAGAGAAATACAAAAACCCGGTGGATTTCCACCGGGTTTTTGTAGTGGTGCGCGGTACTTACTTAATCGGCTTGCCCTTGACGCACCACGCGCTACTGGGAGCACCCACGCAGGGGTTAGGCATGGTGACGAGCTTGCTGGCTGCGGGCAGCGGGGCGAGAATCACCGTGTTGGACTTCGGGTAGTGCATGCCGGAGGCGCAACCACCAAAGCCGGTGTCGCACAGGGCCTGACTCACAATGGGGTCATCGATGGTGGTGGGCAAGTAGGGAGCCTTGTACCCGGTCTTCGTACCGTTGCACTTCGCAAAGGCGGTACCGGCGAAGCTGGTGGGCCAAATGCCACCGGGGGTCTTGTTGCCGCTCAAGCAGTTGATCTGCTTGCCGAGGTCCAGGGAAATCAGCGCAATGTCGCCATTGGTCTGGTTTCCGTAGGCGCCGTTGCCACTGAAGGTATTGCCGATGACCGAGTTGTTCTCCGGCTCGTAGATGCAACCCAGTCCCGCGCTGGCCCAACTCGTTCCACCGGACGAGACACACTGCGCGGCGTTGCTGCTGCGCAGTGAGGTGTCGGGAAAGGGAAAGAGGGCGAGACCCCAAGCGTTATTGCCGATGAAGGTGTTATCCATAATGGTGTCGTTCCGGCCGCCGGAGAGCGACAAGCCGGTGCCGAGGGGCCCGGCCGCAGCGCCTCCCGATTGCGGGACGTTTGCGTTGTTGTTGTTCTTGAAGATGTTCTTGTAGACGACCCAGCAGGAGTGTGTCTTGGTCAACTTCGAGATGCCGTTGTTCGGACAGGCGCCGTTCTGCGGTGGGGGTGGGTCACCCACGAGTTGGGTATTGGTGTCGAAGCCATCCTTGTTGTTGTCAAAGAGAGAGTTCTCGATGATGAACTGTCCACCAGAGTTGGTACCGGAGTAGCCCAAGGCATTATTTTCCATCCACGCGTGATTGATCAGCATGTTGCACTGCTGCTGACAGGCACCCACGTACATACCGGAGTCATCCTGATTACTGGCGTAGATGTAATTCCACGAACCGTTAGTGGCGTCCGAGGAGAAGATGCCGTAACTACCCGCGGTGGAGGTACCACCGTTGTACTGGTTCGTCGCGGTCAAATAGGAGCCTTCGTAGCCGTTCAGGCCGATCAGAGACGTTCCGGCACCACCGTTCCAATAAATGCCGTTGCCCGTGTCACCACTGCCACTCAGGAAGTTGCAGGTAGTCAGGTTGTCGATCGAAACGTTATTGGCCATGTACACCACGATGCCGTTGCGACCAATGTTTTGGCCACTGACCACGGGACCAAGGTTCTGGTTCGCCTGGACGCCGTTACAGGCGGCTCCCGACGACGTGCCATCGATGATGGTGGTGTTGCGATTCATTCCGCGAATGTGGATGTTGTTCTTGGTGATTAACACGCTGCCGTAGCTGGCGCTGCGCAACTGATTGGCGGCGGGCGGGTTCGCGATGTCGGCAGATTCGCGGTAGTCACCGGGGGCGACGAGAATCCAGTCACCGGGCGAGGCGGCATTGACGGCTGCCTGAATCGAGGTGTACTGGCCGTGCTTTCCATTGAACGTTCCGACCAGCAACACCTTCCCGGTGACGTGAGCGGTAGCGGCGCTACTCGACGCTGCTCCCATCGTGGTGAAGCCCGTGGCCACGAGTGCCAGAGTGGCAACTCCCACCTTGAAACGGTTGGCTAAGTGAATGCGCATTTTTCCCCCAACGATTGTTGTCACTGAATGGTAGCCACTTTGTCACCGAGAGATTGATTTAGGAACGAAACAGCTGATCTCCCCAGGCGTCCCCCTTGGCCAAGCCCCCGGGAATGGCAAAAACGGCGCTGGATACGTGCTCGATGTAGTCATTAAGAGCATCGGCCAGCGAGAGGCTGTTCTGCACGGTGACAAATTGGTGGGGATCCTTCTGGAAGCAGATGAAGTACAGCCCGCAGAGCATTTCTCCTGATTGGGGAGATATTCCCTCGCTGTAGCCGTAGCCCCGACGCAGGATGGTCGTGCCACCGTTGCTGTGCTGACTGGCGAGACGGACGTGTGACGAGGCCGGGATGAGGTAGTTGTTGTACTGATCGACGGCTGAAAAATCTGGGGCGTCATCCATTTTGCTGCCACTGAGCGGGGCGCCGGAGTCCTTGAAGCGACCAATCACGGCTTCTTGCGTGTCGAGGCTCGACGAGCTCCAGCTTTCGATATGGGTTCGAATCTTGCGGACCACCATGGTGGTGCCGTGGTGTTGCCAGCGAGGAGTCGACGCGTGTGGATCTATCCAGACAAAACGCGCGTAGTCCCGGGCACTATTGGTGCGCAAGTTTTCGATGCCGTCCTTGAAGCCCAAGAGGTTGCGCGGGACGTCTTGACTGGCGGTGGTGACCGAGGTGCGACCAAAGCCCAATTGGCTGTAGCGCAGTTGCACGACGCCGAGTCCCATGCGGGCCAACATGTGCAGGGCGTGAAAGGCCACCTGGGGATCGTCGGCGCAGCATTGAATGGCGATATCACCGTAGGACTCGTTTTCGGTGAGATTGTCCCCCGGAAAATTCGGAAGTGGTTGCAGCCGCGGCGCGGCGAGCCCAAAATCCTTGGTGAAGAGTCCGGGTCCGTAACCAATAGTGATGGTAAGCCCCGCTGCCGGGAGCCCACGGGCTTCACCCGTATCGACGGGTGGCGCGTAGGTGTTGGTCGTGGTGCCCACGACTTGGCCCGCGGTCATGGCCGCAGCAGCCTGGGACCAGGCATTCAACATCGCTCGTAGATCGTCCCCACGTGACGTGGTGACGTCAAAGGCTCCGAAAAGAAGGTGATTCTGTGGCGGCGTGGCAATGCCCGCTTGATGAGTGCCGAAGAAAGGAATGAGCGATTCGCTCGGGGGCACGCCGTTGCGATTATCAGGTGAAAGGTCTCGAGTGGT
>Ga0194055_10004124_pt1 | contig 10987 bp, 10 predicted proteins | sample SepL449m_MetaG_FD_155482 | JGI IMG/M metagenome (GOLD analysis project Ga0194055, IMG submission 155482) | Anoxic zone freshwater microbial communities from boreal shield lake in IISD Experimental Lakes Area, Ontario, Canada - Sep2016-L442-9m | ecosystem: Environmental > Aquatic > Freshwater >... | reverse complement strand
GGCTTGGTTCCCAAACGCTGTCATGCTCGGTAGAGTTTGACCGCTACTTGGCCCCATCGTCTAGTGGCCTAGGACACCACCCTCTCAAGGTGGCGGCACGGGTTCGAATCCCGTTGGGGCTGCCAATTGCTTCTTGTTCTGCTCTTACTAATTGCTCATACGGTGAGCTGTAGGAGGTGCATCATGCACAACTGGAATAACAACTACAACAGAGGATTTGAGGGCGGACACGTTCTTATGATGCTCACCATGCTGGCCTTTTGGGGCTTAGTCATCTGGGGGATTGTGTCGCTCTATCGACGCAATGCATCACATGCCGCAACAGCAGTGCCATCAGCACAATCAGCTCAGAACATACTGAACGAGCGTCTTGCAAAAGGCGAAATCAGTGAAGATGAGTACAAGAGCCGCAGTGAGGCACTCAAAGCAGTTCATACCAAAACAGTCAAATAGACATCGTGGTGCCCACATCTGTTCTGTAAAGACAGATTAGATTTGGGCGCTCCTTGACATACCTGAGCTGTCAGTAAATGTCAGACTGGTAACGATGTTTGCCAGCCTGTTATCCATTCCTCATGCCCTCTTATTAGGAATTGTTGAGGGAATTACTGAATTTCTTCCGGTCTCATCAACTGGGCATCTGCTTGTAGTGGGTGAACTCATCGGGTTTGGAAAAGGCTCTGCGAGCACAGCAGCCGATACGTATTCGATAGCAATTCAATTCGGTGCAATCTTGGCCGTCTTGCTTCTGTATCGCAATCGGGTGTGGTCTTTAGTTCGCGGACTTGTTGGTGCTGATAAAGAAGGTCGGCTATTTCTGAACCGTCTTGTTGTCGCATTTATGCCGGCGGCAATCATTGGTGTCGTGGCAGGCGACGCAATGAAGAGGGCCTTGTTTGGTCCTATCCCAGTGACGATTGCATGGATAGTTGGGGGTGTGTTGCTCCTTCGGTGGAAGCCACAAGTGGGGTCATTGGCGTTGCATCAGATGCCACTTCGAGCTGCATTCATAATTGGATGCGCTCAAAGTCTTGCGTTGTGGCCAGGGGTCAGTCGCAGTCTTGTCACTCTTGTTGCTGCGTTAGCTGTTGGGCTATCCATGTCGGCTGCAATTGAGTTCAGTTTCTTGCTCGGCCTAGTCACTTTGTCGGCGGCTACTGCACTTGATCTTGTAAAACACGGAAATGAATTGGTGAACCAATTCGGACTTCTTTCTCCGATGCTCGGCTTGGCGTGTGCCTTCGTCACCGCGATTGTTGCTGTGAAATGGATGGTGGGTTACCTTGAATCGCATTCATTGCGGGTGTTTGGTCTGTATCGCATCGCAATTGGTGCTGCATGCATCGTTTTGCTTGTCACAAATGTCTTGTAAATAATCGCATGGCGCCTACCATGGGCGAATGGCACGCATTGTTTTTATAGGCGCAGGAAGCACAGTTTTTGCACGAAATCTCATGGGAGACATTCTTAGTTTTCCTGAATTATCGACTAGCACGATTGTGTTGCACGATATCGATGACACGCGGCTGCGTACATCAGAGATTGTGGGCCACAAAATCATCGAGACAATGGGTGTCACCGCAACTATTGAGGCCACCACTAACCGTCGTGCCGCATTAGTTGGTGCTGACTACGTCATCACCATGTTTCAGGTGGGCGGGTACAAGCCGTCCACTGTTATTGATTTTGAAATTCCCAAAAAATATGGGCTCGAGCAGACAATTGCCGACACGCTTGGCATCGGCGGCATTATGAGGGGCTTGCGAACAATTCCTGTTGTGCTTGATATTTGTCGCGACATGGAAGAACTGTGTCCAGATGCAGTGTTATTGAATTATGTGAATCCGATGAGCATGCTGTGTTGGGCAATCTCACGTCAGTCAACAATCAAAACTATTGGACTGTGTCATAGCGTGCAACATACGGCTCATCAGTTGGCTGATGATTTGGGGATCGATGCTTCTTCAGTTGAATATCGGTGTGCCGGTATCAACCATATGGCTTTCTATTTAGAGTTTCAGCAACGTCAGGGAAATGAATTGGTTGATCTGTATCCACGGATTGCTGAACGTGCATCAGTCTTTCCCATGCCGACTCGTGGAGATGTTGAACGAAGTGATGGCGGCTTTGACGGACTGTCCGACGCCGTGCGGTATGAGATGTTTAAGCGCTTGGGATATTTCGTCACAGAATCAAGCGAGCACTTCAGTGAGTATGTGCCGTGGTTTATCAAGAGTGGACGAACAGATCTCTTAGACAAGTTCGGAATTCCACTTGATGAATATCCACGCCGCTGTGAACGCCAAATCGAAGGGTGGGAGACGCTGCGCAATCGACTCGAGAATCCTGATGCACGGGTGCGTGTTGTTCAGAGCATGGAATATGGAAGCGGCATTATTCACAGTTTGGAAACCGGACACACTCGCGTTGTGTATGGCAACGTACCGAATCGAGGCATCATCAGCAATCTTCCAGATGATTGTTGTGTTGAAGTGCCGTGTGTGGTTGATTCATCAGGAATTACACCGATGCACATTGGTTCCTTGCCTCCACACCTTGCAGCACTGATGCAAACAAACATTAATGTTCAGTCTCTTACCGTGGAAGCTGCGCTGACGGGTAAGCGTGAACACGTGTATCACGCAGCAATGTTTGATCCACACACGGCAGCGGAACTTGACTTAGATCAGATTTGGTCTCTCGTTGATGAATTACTTGAGGCCCATCGGGGAATGATTCCCGAAGAACTCTTTTCGTAATCGATTAGACGAAGGGCATGACCTGTTCTGCAACAAGGTCTAAGTGTTCGAGATCGGTTAGATCAAGAAACTGTATGTACATGCGTTGAGCGCCGGCGGCATTCCACTGCTGTAGTCGTTCAATGGCTTCAGTAGGTGTGCCGCACAAGCCATTGAGGCGAAGCTCTTCGACGTCGCGACCAATCGCTGCAGCTCGACGCGCAATTTCTGCATCATTTTTACCAATGCAGACGACCAACGCTGATGAGTACACCAGGCTTTTCGGGTCGCGACTGATTGATGTGCATGCTGCTCGTACTCGTTCGCATTGCTCTGAGAATCGCTCAATTCCTGAAAATGGAATATTGAACTCGGCGGCATAACGTGCTGCCAACATAGGCGTGCGCTTTGGTCCTCCGCCTCCGACGATGATGGGGGGAGGAGACTGCACTGGCTTTGGTAAAGCCGGAGAGTTAGTAATTGAGTAGTGCTTGCCTGAATAGTTGAACTTCTCACCATGTGGCGTGTTCCACAATCCGGTGATGACTGCGAGTTGCTCTGTCAAAATGTCGAATCGCTCACCGAGAGGTGCAAACGGGATTCCGTACGAAGAGTGTTCTGCGCCATACCAACCGGCACCGAGGCCGAGTTCGACGCGGCCATTCGACATGTCGTCAACATTGGCGATACTGATAGCGAGAACACCTGGATTACGGAACGTTGCTGAGTTAACCAATGTGCCAAGTCGAATAGTTTTAGTTTCGCGAGCGATGCCAGCAAGTGTGATCCACGCATCAGATGGGCCAGGCAGTCCTGAAAAATGATCACCCATCACTTGGTAGTGATCACTCCGAAAGAAGGCGTCAAACCCCAGTGCTTCTGCTCGTTGAGCAACTGCGAGGAGTTGGGCGTAGCTAGCGCCTTGTTGTGGTTCAGTAAATATGCGTAGTTTCACGCAGTCAATCTATTATCCGACCACAGTCGTAGTCGTAGTCGGATCACTAGTGGTAGTGGGCGTTATTGACGAGGTGGTTGTACTGATGGCGTTTTGGCCGCGTCCGTAGTGAAGATCAAGTGCCATTTTTATATGGCGAGCCAACTGCAATCCGCCAAACCTATTCATGTGTACTAAGTCTGGCGAGAACCAATGGTCATTCTTGCGAGCAATTTTTTCCCAATCAAGGATTTCTATTTGTAATTTTGTTTGCTGATTGCGAACAACTGTATTGAACATGCGATTCTTGATTTGCACGTTGCCATCTTCTCTGTATGTCAGCCATATGAGGGCTGCGCCTTGGGACTTGACTTCCTGTGCGATCTTCTTGATAGCGCTACTGAGATATGAGTTACCGGTGTCGTTGTAACCAGTTTCAACGACATACACCTCGATGTTGTCGTGGCGATGGCTGATAATGCGTTGCAATGCACTGAGCTGTGAGGTGGGGCTGCATCCTTTGTTGATGAGTTGCTGACATCCCCACGTGTCAAGGATTGCGTTGTATTCACTGGACCATAGAGGCTTCATTGACTCTGGCGCCCACCGCAACACATTGGCAACTGAATCACCGACAATGACTACATTGCTAGTTTTTCGAACTGCATGTGCAGTGTGCGGCAGGGCAACAATGGCGATAACGGGTAAGACGAGCGCGAGAACTCGTAGTCGCGCGATCACTGTCATCACATAATCCTAGGTGGTGATTCGGGCCCAGTCCTGATGCAGAAGTTGAAGTTGCTCGGGCAATCGTGAGAGGTGACGTTGTGACAGTGACGGCAGAATAGTGCGGACAGCAAGCGCGTTATGTAGTGATGACGGAACTTGGTGACTGACACCAAACATGATGCATCGTTGTATAGCGCGCGTAAATGGATTGTTACGCCCTTCGGTACAGGCAACGCCAATGCTGCGCGCTAGCTCATCCATGACAACGGTGTAGCCCTGCGGTTCGTGTTCAAGCCCCGTAGCTAATCGACGCAAGAGCCAGGTAGCTGTTGGGCCAAGGACGGGAAGCCAGAACATCTCGATGTAGGGGTCGCCGATGGGAAACCCGTTCGCCTCGATGACTGGGTCGTGCCATGGGGTGACCTCGAGGAGGCCGTCTGTACGCAATGTCGTTGTTTTCATAAACCCTCAAATGTGTGTTGGTGCATCTGTATGTGTGCGACTCGGGCAGAATAGGGACAGTGGATGAAAAACAATTCAACGAAAATGATCTGGCGCAAGTATCGAAATGGCTGCAAGGGGCCGAGCGAATCGTGGTCTTTACGGGGGCCGGAATCTCAACCGATTCAGGAATACCTGATTTTCGTGGACCCAATGGTTTGTGGACTCGCAACCCGTTAGCGGAAAAGACATCAACGCTGAGTTATTACCTGAATGATCCAGAGGTACGCAAAGTTGCATGGGAAGGTCGGGTGCGCAATTTCAACGGCACAGCGCAACCAAATGATGGTCATCGTGCACTAGTACACATGCAGCGCGCAGGGAAATTGTCTGCGGTCATTACTCAAAATGTTGATGGGTTGCACCAAGATTCAGGTATTCATATCGAAAATGTGGTGGAGGTTCACGGCACAATCAAATTTGGTCGGTGTTGGGAATGCAATGATCGACGCCCGATGAGTTATTTCATTGATCGCGTCATTGCCGGTGAACCAGATCCTCATTGTGAACTCTGCGGGGGAGTTGTGAAAAGCGACGTGATCCTGTTTGAACAAGCACTGGTGCCTGAAGTAATTGATAGAGCTTTTAATGAAGCGGAGCGGTGCGACATTTTGTTAGCAGTCGGATCCACGTTGGCGGTAGGACCTGCAAATCAGGTGGTGCCGAGGGCTAAGGCGAGTGGCGCACGTGTGGTCATTGTGAATGGCGATGCAACACAGATGGATACATATGCTCACACGATTCTGCGGGGAAGTATTAGCCCTGTTTTGCAGGCTCTGGTGGAGGGTGCTGGATTCCTGACTTAGTCGGTAGGGTTTTGGGTCATGGCAACCTTTCGTGACCTCTTGGCAGATGCCAAATCCCACATCGTCGAAATAGATACTGCTGCGGCTGAAGCTCGCATCGGAGCGGGCGATGTCTTCATTCTTGATGTTCGTGAACCAGACGAATATGACGAAGGCGCACTCGCAGACGCTGTGCACATCCCACGGGGACATCTTGAAGCCCAAATTGAAGGGCGAGCCCTTAATCGTGATCAGACAATTGTTGTGTATTGCGCAGGGGGAGTGCGTAGTGCGTTTGCTGCCCGAACACTGCAAGAACTTGGTTACTCAGATGTGTTGTCAATGGCAGGTGGATTCGGCAAGTGGAAAGACGAAGGTCGGGCCTGGCGCCAACCAGTCACCTTGACTGCAGACCAGCGCAATCGCTATCAGCGTCACTTGTTACTTCCTGAAGTTGGCATCGAAGGTCAGGCCAAGTTGCTGGGAGCAAAAGTCCTGATGCTTGGCGCAGGTGGCCTTGGTTCACCCGCTGCGTTGTATTTAGCTGCTGCCGGAATTGGCACGATTGGCATTGTCGACATGGACGATGTTGATGCGTCGAACTTGCAGCGCCAAATTTTGCACAACATGGATCGCATTGGTCAGCGCAAAGTTGATTCAGCACGCCAGACAATTGAGAAATTGAATCCTGATGTCAATGTAAAGACATATGACGTTCGACTGACCGCTGAGAACATTATTGAAATCATGAGCGAATACGACATCGTGGTTGACGGTGCAGACAACTTCCCTAGTCGCTATTTGTTGAATGATGCGAGCGTGAAATTAGGAATTCCTGTTGTGCACGGAAGCATCTTCCGCTTTGAAGGAATGGTGTCGGTTTTCCACCCATTGCGTGGACCCACCTATCGCGACATGGTGCCAGAACCGCCTCCAGCAGAATTTGCGCCGTCGTGTGCAGAAGCAGGCGTCCTGGGAGTCCTTCCTGGGATTGTCGGTTCTATTCAGGCGCTTGAAACAATCAAGGTCATTCTTGATCTGGGAGAGCCTCTCATTGGGCGCATTCTCACTATCGACACCACTGAGATGTCCTTTCACGTGTTCAAACTTCGTGCTGATCCGAAGAATGAAGTTGTTTGGGACAATCGTGATCGTATTGAAGTACGTGACCTTGATGGTCTCTGCGCTCCCTGGCTTAGCCACTAGCGTTCTCTGAATGACAGCATCCATCGTTATCGTCGGCGCCGGATTTTCTGGCGCTGTCATTGCACGTGAATTAGCAGAAGCAGGAATTGCATCCTGGGTAGTTGATGGTCGCTCGCATGTTGGCGGAAATGCTCATACTGAACGCCGCGATAACGGCGTCATGGTGCATGTCTATGGGCCACACATTTTTCACACAGCTGACAAACATGTCTGGGACTACATCAATACGTATGGCGACATGGTGCCATATAACCATCGCGTCAAAGCCACCTCCGGCGGGCATGTGTATTCGTTACCTGTGAACCTGCACACCATTAACCAGTTTTTCAATACCACTATGTCGCCAGCTGAGGCAGAACAGTTCATCTCTGAACGGGCTGATTCCAGTATTGGCACGCCAGTTAGTTTCGAAGATCAGGCACTGAAATTTGTGGGCCGAGATCTCTATGAGGCTTTTTTTAAGGGATACACCCAGAAGCAATGGGGAGTTTCTCCGACTGAACTCCCTGCATCAATTCTGGCTCGCTTACCGGTCAGATTTTCGTACGAGGACAGTTACTTCAACCATCCGTATCAGGCAATTCCGCGCGACGGGTACACGCCAATTGTTGCGGCCATGCTTGATCATCCGTTAATTGAAGTCAGTCTTAATCGCATTGTTGCCCCGGACGAGTTAGTAAACGCAGAGCATGTGTTTTGGTCCGGTCCGATTGATGGATTCTTCTCCAGTAAGTTCGGAAAACTTGGATACCGCACGCTTGACTTTGTGGAAACAGAAGCAGTCGGGGACGTTCAGGGGTGTCCGGTTATGAACTATTGCGATGTTGACATTCCGTATACGCGCATAACTGAGCACAAACACTTTGCGCCGTGGGAATCACATGACGGCAGCACGATTTATACCGAATACAGTCGCCTGGCAGAAGAGGGAGATATTGAGTATTACCCGATTCGTCAGGTCAAAGAAAAAGAACAACTTCTTCAGTATGTGGAAGCTGCCAAACAGGCAACTGGTGTGACATTTGTCGGCCGTCTTGGCACATATCGGTACCTCGATATGGATGTCACCATCAAGGAAGCTCTTGAAGTAGCAAATCTTTACCTCGAAAATCATCGTGAAAATCGACCAATGCCACCGTTCGTGGTGAATCCTCTGTGAAACTAGACGAGTGAATGGTCACCTCCTCGCTCGAATTCAAATTCCGGCTCCTGGGTTTTCTGAACCTTCGTTGTATGTGCGTCACCAACATGGGACCATCACTGAGGCTGGCCTAACTCTTTCCAAAGGGGGGCGTGCCACTTTTGACACCGCATTTGGTGCTTTTGCTTCTGGGCGGTGGAGTCGTCTGACCAATATCTCAGACATCGGCGTCACGATGAACGTGACCGGACATTGCTTGGTCGAACTTATTGCCTACACCGATGGTTCTGAAACGGTTGTTGCCTCATCTGACGAAGGTGCATCATTGGTGTGCAACGACATTCGGTCATTGTCAGCTGAATCGTTTTTTGTGGCGGTGACAGCGCTCGAAGATGGAGTCATTGTTCGATCAGGAACGTGGACAACAGAATGTGCTCCTGAGCGCGATATCCGTCTTGGTGTATCGATTACTACTTTCAACCGTCAGCAATATGTTTTAAAGACAATTGAGCGATTGGTAGAACTTGAATCTTCTGAACCGTCTGTGCGTGGACATCTTCGAGTTCTTGTCGTGGATAATGCACGCAATCTTGAACCCCACTTACCGCCTGGAGCTCCCGTTCAAGTCCTTCCAAATCCGAATTTGGGTGGTGCCGGGGGCTTTGCGCGTGGACTCATTGAATTTCGTAATGATGGGTGGGGCACCCACGTTGTATTTATGGACGATGATATTTCTCTTGAACCTGAATCGATCGTTCGCACAATCTCGTTGTTCTCGTATGCAATAGATCCAGACCTGTGTATTCATGGAGCGATGATGAGCGAAGAATTGCCATGGATGCAGTTCGAAGCGGGATCGGCCTATGACTTCCGCTCGGTGTATCCATTACGAGCACTCGGACGAGGCGTTGACCTACGAAGCCGCTTTGAGGTGGTTCACGATCATCTCGAGCCAGAAATTGATTATTCGGCATGGTGGTTTACGGCGTTTCCCATTCACATCGCGCCACAAAATCCATTACCGGTTTTTGTACGTGGAGATGATGTGGCATTTGGTCTTATGCACACGGGCAGGCATACGGTCACGTTGAATGGCATTGCTGTGTGGCACGCAGACTTTGCGTTGAAGAACAATCCGATGTCGTTGTATTACGAAGTACGAAATTTTGCTCTTATCGATACCTTGGTATTTGATAACCACAAGTGGCACCACCTCGCGTGGCGCTTTCTTGGTTTTGGATTCCGAAATGCATATTCACACCGTTATGCAAGTGCCGAATACATGATTCGAGGAATGAAAGATTTCCTTGCCGGTCCAACTGAATGGATGAAGATTGATCATTCCGCAAAGCATGAAGAAGTGCGTCATGTCACCGAAGAAAAGGCCGCTCCGTTAACTCCCGAACTCTTGAGTCTCGGTTTCACGGCTCCACGCGCAAAAATTATTCGGTTGGGCGGTTTCTTATTGTCTCCACTGACCGGAGCAGGGCAATGGATTCCAAAGTTCTTTCGAGCTAATGAAATCGGAGTTGCTCAAATTGATGTTCGGGCCGTGGGATTAGCTATTCGGCATGGACGGATCCTGTATCGTCATCCACGATTTGATGAAGGATTCATTTGCGAACGGGACTATAAACGTTTTATTGCGATTCAACGAGACGTATTTAAGTACTCATGGACTATCGCTCGCACTTATAAGAAACTGAAGCGCGCCTATCGCGATGAATATCTCAATATGGTGAGCGATGCATCATGGCAAATCCGTTTTAAGGGGTAGTCAGCGCGGCTGATGCCGTCAAGACTTTCCAAGTTGTTGGTCCGACTCGTCCGTTGATTGGTAATTTGACACGTTTTTGGAAAAGCTTCACATCGTTGGCGAGCGCAGACGTGAAGATGCCAGTGCTAATAATCTTTTTCTTTAAGACCTTCGCTAGTGCTTGCTGTAACGAAGTAACCGATGGATGACGTGACCCAACTTTAAGAACAGCAAGGTCCATGCGCCCGGCGAGACCTAATGCGTCCCATGTTGCTCGATCAACAATCCCTGTGACAGGTAGTTGTGATGCAGTTTGAAATGCTTTAACTGCACGTGTTGTTCCTGGCCCAAACTGGCCGTCTGTTGCTATCCGAGACTTGCCAGAACGATGTAATGAAAGGTTGAGTTTCTTTTGCACTACGGTCACCATTACGCCAGCGTTCTTTGGCCCCAAGGGAAGCCCCAGCATGAGGGGAGCGACAGGTGCGATAGTCGGGAGATTTCCGAGCGCACGCATGGCATCTAATTGTTGACGTAGAAAGAGCGCGAATTCAGCTTGGCCAGACGTCGACAAATGAACAAAGCAACATAGCGAAGAGTTGTCGAACCATCTCCATTGGTTTGCTGCAGATGACGCGGTGTTCCAATCAAAAACTGTGACGCCAGGATTGTTTGCAGCGGCTGCGGCGAGGACGGCATTTGATTTGGCGTAATTCCGAGTGGTTGACCTGGTGGACATGTTTACAAAGATGACTCGTTGCACGGCTTTCGACATCAAAGCCGAGAGCATCTGTTGTACTTTTCCTTCAAAGGTGGCCGGGTCATCGTTGTAGCCCAATTCGATGATTGCAACTGCAGGTGCGTCAAACGCATTGATGACACCAACACCGTCGGTGTTGACTTGGGGCGCTACAACAGTGAACAGACAACCTGCTCCCGACATTCCTCGACCCGCACAAGATTGATAATTCATGACCGAAAATGCCGGGCTAACGATGGATGCAAATTCAGTGGTAGTGCTTTCTCCCACAGAGTCGCCAACAAACAGTATTGAACCGACTGACGGTGATGCCGGGTCTGCTGCGGCTACCGGGAAAGCCTCAAACCAAGGGGCATTCAAACTGAAATCGGTGCGGAATTGTCCGCCTGTGCGTGTGACCGAACCCGCGGTTCCTGTGATGACTACAGATGTGGTGT
>Ga0194055_10004123_pt1 | contig 10987 bp, 6 predicted proteins | sample SepL449m_MetaG_FD_155482 | JGI IMG/M metagenome (GOLD analysis project Ga0194055, IMG submission 155482) | Anoxic zone freshwater microbial communities from boreal shield lake in IISD Experimental Lakes Area, Ontario, Canada - Sep2016-L442-9m | ecosystem: Environmental > Aquatic > Freshwater >... | reverse complement strand
GGAATCAGCGTTGACCCGCAGCCGATCATCAAGCCGAAGCAGGGTGGTGCGAGGACCATTGGTGAGTCGTAACTGCACCTCGGTGGTTCCCGGATGCGTTGCCAGCACCTCTTTAAGTCGTTCAACGAGGGGCGGGGTGCACCTCGCCGTGGCCATCGTGACCACCACCGGGCCTCGCGGCCCTTCCGACAGATCGGGAACGGTGACTTCAAGCGCCACCAATCGCGGCGACTCTTCCTCTCGCCGATCGAGGCGGCCCTTGACGACGATGACCGAGTCGGGAGTGAGGTGTGGGCCAACCGCAGCGAAGGTCTGCGGGAACACCATGACCTCAACCGAACCTTCGAGGTCCTCGAGCGACACGATGGCCCACCGCGCCCCGCTGGATTTGGTGGTCTTATATGACACCGCCGTCACCAAACCACCGACGCTGACGACCTGCCCATCAGCACGATCATCGGAATGCAGCGCTGCGACAGTGCAGTCGGTGGACTGAGCCAGCACATGTTCGACTCCCATCAGGGGGTGATCGCTCACGTAGAGACCGAGCATCTCGCGCTCGGCCGACAGCAGCATCGACTTCTCCCACTCACCTACAGGAATGGTGAGCGCCAGGCCAACGCCAGGTGCGGTGTCGGGTTCGGCATCGGCGAACAGGTCGAACTGTCCGACCGCCTCGGCCCGCTTTGTCTCGAGGACCGCATCGACGGCTTCAGCATGCACTGACAACAAGCCGCGCCGGGTATGGCCAAGTGAGTCGAACGCGCCGGCCTTGATGAGCGACTCGATGACGCGCTTGTTGCACACGCTGGCATCAACCTTGGCCAAGAATTCTGGGAAGTCGGCGAATCGGCCCTTGGCGGTACGTGTGACTATCAGCGAATCAACAACGGCTGTTCCGACGTTGCGGATGGCGGAGAGTCCGAATCGGATGTCTGTGCCCACCGGGGTGAAATCGGACTGCGACTCATTCACATCGGGCGGCAACACCTTGATGCCCATGTGCCGACATTCGGCCAGATACACCGCCGACTTGTCTTTGTCGTCTTTGACGCTGGTGAGCAGCGCCGCCATGTATTCCGAGGGGTAGTTGGCCTTGAGAAATGCCGTCCAATACGAAACGAGCCCGTACCCCGCGGTGTGCGCCTTATTGAATGCGTAATCGGAGAATGGGACAAGCACTTCCCACAACGTTCGAACAGCGCCTTCGGAGTAACCGTTCGCCTTCATTCCTTCACTGAACGGAACGAATTCGGCGTCGAGAATCTCCTTCTTCTTCTTACCCATCGCACGCCGAAGGAGATCGGCCTGACCCAGGGTGTAACCCGCTAATTTCTGGGCGATCGCCATGACCTGTTCTTGGTACACGATGAGCCCGAAACTCTCACCCAGGATTTCTTCTAGAGGTTCAGCGAGTTCAGGATGCAAAGCAACGATCGGCTTGCGGCCGTTCTTGCGATCGGCGTAATCGTTGTGCGCGTTGGCGCCCATCGGGCCAGGCCGGTACAGCGCGAGCACGGCTGAGATGTCATCGAACTTGTCGGGCACCATTGAACGCAAGAGCGAACGCATGGGACCACCGTCGAGTTGGAACACGCCTAAGGTGTCGCCACGGGCCAATAGTTCGTAGGTGATTGCATCGTCGAGTGTGAGTACTTCGAGCACGATGGTTTCGCCACGGTTAGAGGCGATGTTGGCAAGGCAGTCGTCAAGAACCGTAAGGTTGCGCAGGCCCAGGAAGTCCATCTTGAGTAGGCCGAGGGACTCGCACGCGCCCATGTCGAACTGAGTGATGACGGCGCCATCTTGATCGCGTCGCCACAGAGGGACGACATCGATCAGTGGCTCACGGCACAGGATGACACCCGCCGCATGCACACCGGGTTGGCGCTTGAGCCCCTCAAGTCCGCGTGCGGTGTCGACCACCTCGCGCACGTCGGGTTCAGCCTCGTACAGCGCACGAAACTCGGCGGCCTCGCCGTGACGCGCGTCGCTGGTATCAAACACGCCCGCCAAGCTGATGTCTTTGCCCATGACGGCCGGAGGCATGGCCTTGGTGATGCGATCTCCGAGTGAATACGGATGACCGAGGGCACGTGCGGAGTCTTTGATGGCGGCCTTGGCCTTAATGGAGCCATACGTCACGATCTGAGCGACGTGCGTTTCGCCGTACTTCTCGGTGGCGTAACGAATCATGTCGGCGCGACGACGATCGTCGAAGTCGATATCAATATCGGGCATCGAGATGCGCTCAGGGTTGAGGAAGCGCTCAAAGAGCAGCCCATGCTTGATCGGATCGAGTTCGGTGATTCCCAACGCCCATGCGATGATCGCGCCCGCCGCGGAACCTCGACCAGGGCCGACGCGAATGCCGTTCTCCTTGGCATGGCGCACTAAGTCGGCCACGACTAAGAAGTACCCAGGAAACCCCATCTGAATGATGACGCCGACTTCGTACTCGGCCTGAGTGCGGTGCGAAGCAGGCACCGCGGCAGGTGCAAATCGACGGGCGAGGCCGCGCTCGACTTCTTCAATGAGCCACGACTGTTCGGTGTGGCCTTCAGGCACAGTGAATTGGGGCATGAGGTTGGCGTCTTCAGTGAACGACACCTCACATCGCTCTGCGATCAGCAGTGTGTTGTCGCATGCCTCCGGCAATTCGCGCCACACGTCGCGCATCTCGGCGGCTGTCTTGAGATAAAAGTCGCGCCCGTCGAACCTGAATCGATTCGGGTCGTCCATGGTCGTCCGGGTACCGATACACAGCAAGACATCGTGCATCTCGGCCTCACCGGGATACACATAGTGCAGGTCGTTGGTCGCCACGAGTGGCAGGTCAAGAGCGCGGGCGAGCTTCAACAGGTCTTCACGATGGCGGCGCTCGATATCGAGCCCGTGGTCCATCAATTCGCAGTAAAAATTGCCCGGACCGAGAATGTCGCGGAAATCGGCGGCCGCTTCGAGTGCGCGATCGTAATTGCCGGCCTGCAGCCAGCGATTGACTTCGCCGCTCGGACAACCGGTGGTGGCAATGAGTCCGGCTCCGTACGTCTCAAGCAGTTCTCGATCGAATCGAGGCTTGTAGTAGTAGCCCTCGAGGCTAGCCAAACTCGAAAGTCGGAACAGATTGTGCATGCCCGCCGTGGTTTCGGCCAGCAGGGTCATGTGGGTGTAGTTCTGCTTACCGCGACCCGCCGACGCCTCATCGCCGGCTCGGTTATCTCCTCCCCCACCGAAGTCGAACGGTCCTCGCGTCTTGCGTCCCTGAGGCGCGTAGTACCCCTCCATACCGATGATCGGCTTGACTCCGCCGGCCGTCGCCTTTTTCCAGAATTCGTAAGCGCCGTAGAGGTTTCCGTGATCGGTGATGGCCACCGCCGGCATACCCTGCCGCCCGGCTTCCTTCACGAGGTCACCGATGCGTGCAGCTCCGTCGAGCATCGAGTATTCGGAATGGACGTGCAGGTGCACGAAACCGTCGTCAGACACCGCACCTCCCCAATTGCCGGGCCCCGTAAGGGACCTACCTCTTCACGCTGAGCCTGAAGCCCACGACAGGCTTGCTCACTGCCGCTGAAACGGGGGAAGGAGCGTTCAGCGGGACTACCAGACTAGTCGCCACCGCCGACACCTCGTTCCTGCGACACCCCGCCGCGAGGTGGGTCTCAGCTGGTAAGAGCGTCGAGAGCGGCCAGAGCCTGAGCCGGCAGCGAGACAGCTGCGGCCGCGACGTTTTCCTCGAGGTGGGTAATCGATGAGGTACCCGGAATCGGCAGGATGGCGGGCGATCGAGCCAGTAGCCAGGCGAGGGCCACCTGCGATGGCGGAAGCTCGACCGACGCAACGATGGCCATGAATCGCGCTGCCACGTCATCATTGATCTCGTTCGGGCTCCCGCCCGGCGCCTGCGCACCTGCGAGTGGACCTGCACCCACGGGGAACCAAGGGATAAATACCCGTCCCGTCGCCTCACAATGGTCGACGAGAGCCTCACTGGCCCGGTTCGTCACGTTGTAGAGGTTCTGCACGCTGACCACCGGCACGATGGCGGCAAACTGCTCAAGCTGTTCAACGCCCACTTCCGACAGGCCCACGTGCCGAATCTTCCCGGCCGCCACCATTTCGGCGGCGAATCCGGCCTGGTCTTCGAGCGGCACCGTGGGGTCAATGCGGTGCAGCTGCCAGAGATCTATGCGCTCGACGCCCAGCGCCCGCAAGGACAATTCGAGCGTGTGCTGCAAGTACTTGGGGTGGCCAATGGGAAACCACTCGTGCGGACCCTGACGGGTTAACCCACCCTTAGTGGCCACCAGCACGCCGTCGTAGGGATGCAGCGCTTCGCGAATGAGTTCCTCGGACGTACCGGGGCCATAGGAGTCGGCTGTATCGATGAAGTTGACCCCGAGTTCGACGGCCCGCCGAAGCAACGCCACCGCCGCCGCCGGATCAGCCGGATTCCCCCAGATGCCGGGTCCGGTAATGCGCATCGCGCCATAACCCATGCGATGCACCGCCATCGGGTCGTTGCTGGTGGGAGCGAGGACCAGTGAGCCTGCGGCGGCAGCGGGGAGGGTCATGCCTCCATCCCACCACGTGCCGACGGGGCCTGAAACCCGACGCCCTCACCCGCGGATTCGCTCCGGCGGCCGATCGACCTCAGATACCGGCTGCGAGCAGCTCCAACGACCGTGCCAGATCGTCGGGGTACTCGCTTCGAAACTCCACCTGCTGTCCGGTGGCGGGATGCTCGAAGGCAAGCCTCACGGCGTGTAGCCACTGACGGGTGAGCCGAATCTTTCCCGCAAGCACGGGATCGGCTCCGTAGGTGAGATCGCCAACGCACGGGTGTCGCAGCGCCGACAGATGCACACGAATCTGATGGGTACGCCCGGTTTCGAGTCCGATCGTCAGCAAACTTCCGTGCGGAAACGCCTCGAGAGTTTCGTAGTGCGTGATACTTGCCCGCCCATTGGCAACAACGGCAAACCGGTGGTCAGACGTGGGATGACGATCAATGGGCGCATCGATCGTGCCTGCCAATGGATCGAGCAGACCCTGCGCGATCGTGTGGTACTCCTTGTCGACACGACGTTCCTTGAAAGCACGTTTGAGTTCGCTGTAGGCAATCTCACTCTTCGCCACCACCATCAAACCGCTGGTTCCGACATCCAGCCGGTGGACGACTCCCTGACGCTCAGCCGCGCCTGAGGTGCTAATCGTGTACCCAGCGCCTGCCAAACCCCCGACGACGGTTGGGCCCGTCCAGCCAGGGCTCGGGTGCGCCGCTACACCCGCCGGCTTATCGACCACCACGATGTCGGGGTCGTCGTAGACGACGACGAGTCCTTCAATGAGCTCGGGAACGATGGCCGGCCCCGTCGCGGGCCCTGGCATCTCAATGTCGAGCCATTGACCGCCCAGCACTCGCTGTGATTTCAGAGCAGTGCTGCCGTCGACGAGCACTCCACCCCCGCCGATGAGATCGGCCGCAGCGGTTCGTGACAGACCGGTGAGGCGAGCGACAGCCGCATCAAGGCGCTCACCTTCGAGCCCATCAGGCACCGGCAAGGACCGCTGCTCCCCCACGGGTCAGGCCCCACTTGCTGGTGAGGAACCCGCATCACTGCCTGAACGGCGACCATCAACTTCAATGCCACGGAAGGCCAAGATCACCATGAGTACTGCCGAACACACAATGCTCATATCGGCCACATTGAAAACCGGCCAGTGCGGAAGTTGGATGAAGTCAACGACGTAGCCACGACCAATGCCCGGTTGCCGCGTGAGGCGATCGATGAGATTGCCGAGCGCTCCACCGAGCAGGCCACCTAGAGCGAGCGCCCACCCGACACTGCCCAACTTGCTGGCAGTTCGAACGATGACTGCTGCCACGACAACGGCCAAGAGGCTAAAGATGATGGTGAAACCTGCGCCCAAACTGAAAGCCGCGCCAGTGTTTTCGGTGTAGTTGAGTTGTAACCACTCGCCCAGAATCTTTACCGGAGGTTGGTTGCGAAGGTTCGCGATCGCCCATGCCTTGCTCAGCTGATCGAGCACGATCACCAAGGCCGCAACTCCCAAGGTGACACCCAGAAGCCGGTGCGATCGAGCCTTCGGCACCGGAGGCGGTGATGCCACGGGGGCGTCATCGAGTTCGGTCATGAGACCAGACTACGGTTGCGGCTGCGAGTCGGGGGCAGCGCCCGACTGGGATTCCGTGGGACCTGATTCAGCGGCGATCCTCGCGCTCCTTGCAGGTAATGCACATCGTGGCCTTCGGGAAGGCCTGAAGGCGTAGCTTGCCGATCGCGCTACCGCATGATTCACAAACGCCGTAGGTACCGTCGCCAATACGCGCGAGGGCGCGCTCAGACTGCAGCAGGAGATCACGATCGTTGGCCACGATCGACATCTCTTGCTCGCGCTCGTAGGTCTTGCTACCGGCGTCGGCTTGATCGTCGCCTGCGCCGTCGCCAGAGTCTCGAATCAAGTCAGCGATATCGGCCTCAGCAACGGCGATCTGCTCCTGAAGTCGGGTGATTTCCACGCCCAACGCGATGCGCACCCCCTTGAGTTCAGCGGAGGTCCAGGGGCTTTCATCTTCCTTGACCCGAAATCGTGCCGGCGCGCGATCAGCGGCCTTCTTTTCGCCGGCCACCTTCTTGGCCGATGCGGCCTTCTTGGCAGGAGCGGCCTTCGCCGGAGCCTTCGCCGGAGCCTTCGCTGGCGCCTTCGCGGCCGGCGCTACCTTCTTCGCGGGAGCGACCTTCGCCGGAGCCTTCGCGGCCGGCGCTACCTTCTTCGCGGGAGCCTTCTTCGCTGGCGCCTTCGCGGCCGGCGCAACCTTCTTCGCTGGCGCCTTCGCTGGCGCCTTCGCTGGCGCCTTCGTGGCGGCAGCCTTGACAGGAGCCGCCTTCTTCGTGGAAGCCTTCACAGCGCCTACTTTCTTTGCCGCAGTTGTGACCGCCATACCGCGCTCCGATCCAACCCCCGAGATGACCCCCGGCGAGTCACCTATTGGGCGCCGACACTAGGCCACAGCAGGTGACGGTGCAATCACCCACGCCGTAAACGACCTCGACCAGAATCTGCCATCAGATCGGCCCAGCAGCGTGCCACGGTCTCGGCCTCGGCGTCGGGTACGTCAATCACTAGCACTTTGGTGCGGCTTGAGGCACCGTGCAGCAACGAGACGGACGCCTTCGGGACTCCCAGCGCGGTCGCGACAACTTTCAATACGGCCTCGGTGGCGCGACCGTCTACGGCTGGCGCTGTGACCCGAACCACAAGTACCGCCGCATCTCCCTCGCCGTAATGACCACCCGCCGCAACCTTCGAGGAACCCGGTCGCACCCGCACGGTCCGCGTGATTCGAGCCATGCAAGCACCTCCGTCCACAGACTCACCCACGTCGAACGATATCCTCGGGGAACTGATGTACCCGGCACCCTCAGGCGCCACCCACGGCCGACATGGCCTCGACGACAAGGTGCTGTCATGAGCGAGCTTGGCACGTATCGCTCGGTGCCCGGCCGGATCGATCTTCCGGTGATGGAGCGTGAGATCCTCGATTTTTGGCGAGATCGGCGAGTTTTCGAGCGTTCACTTGAGGCCACGGCCAACGGCGAGCCGTGGATCTTCTACGAAGGCCCTCCCACTGCCAACGGCACGCCAGGCGCCCATCACGTCGAAGCGCGAGTGTTCAAGGATGTGTTTCCCCGCTATCGCACGATGAAGGGTCGCCACGTTCCTCGGCGTGCCGGCTGGGACTGTCACGGACTTCCTGTCGAAATCGCGGTCGAGAAGGAATTGGGCTTCGCTGGCAAGCAAGACATTGAGGCCTACGGAGTTGCTGAATTCAACGCGCGCTGCCGCGAGTCGGTGCTGCGTCACGTTGACGAATTCACCGTGATGACTGAGCGCATGGGTTACTGGGTCGACTTCGACGACGCGTACTGGACCATGAACACCGACTACATCCAAAGTGTGTGGTGGTCACTCAAGCAGATCTTTGACGCGGGACTGCTGGTTGAAGATCACCGTGTCAGCCCCTATTGCCCGCGCTGCGGCACAGGGCTTTCCGATCATGAACTTGCACAGGGGTACGAAACGGTCGTCGATCCGTCGGTGTTCGTCAGGTTCCCCGTCACCTTGGGTGACCTTGTTGAGCGTCACCCCGGCGTCGCCCTCATCGTGTGGACCACGACCCCGTGGACCTTGGTGTCGAACACGGCAGTCGCGGTCAAGCCCGAAGCAGAGTACGTCGTAGCGCGTACCGCCAACGGAGAAGTCTTGGTGGTCGCCCGCGATCTCATGTCCTCGCTGCTCGGCGACGATGCAGTCGTGCTCGAGTCACTCACTGGTCGCGATCTTGAGCGCGTGTCCTACCAGCCACCATTCAACCTCGTCGAGATCCCGGACGCGCACTACGTGGTGCTCGCCGAGTACGTCACCACTGACGACGGATCAGGTTTGGTGCATCAGGCTCCGGCCTTTGGCGCCGACGACCTTGCGGTGTGTCGCGCCTACGGGCTGCCGGTCGTCAACCCGGTGCGCTCTGACGGCCACTTTGAGGAGTCAGTGCCGCTGGTAGGCGGAATGTTTTTCAAGAAGGCCGATGAGACTCTCGTCGCCGACCTCACCGAACGCGGACTGCTGTTCCGTCATGTTCCGTACGAGCACTCCTACCCGCACTGTTGGCGTTGCCACACCGCGTTGATCTACTACGCGCAGCCTTCGTGGTACATCCGCACCACCGCGGTCAAAGAGCAACTGCTGCGCGAAAATGGTGCCACCAACTGGTTCCCTCCCACGATTCAGTGGGGACGCTACGGCGACTGGCTCACCAACAATGTCGACTGGGCCGTCTCCCGTAACCGGTACTGGGGCACTCCGCTGCCGATCTGGCGGTGCACTGAGGGGCACCTCGTCGCTGTCGCATCATTGACGGAACTAGGTGCGTTGGCAGGTGTTGAACTCAGTAATCTCGATCCGCACCGCCCCTTCGTCGACGACATCACCTTCGACTGCGCTACCTGTGGTGCACTCGCGACGCGCGTGCCCGAGGTTATTGACTGCTGGTACGACTCCGGTGCCATGCCGTTCGCACAGTTGGGGTATCCACATCGCAACGTCGCCGAATTCGAACAGTCGTACCCTGCCGACTTCATCTGCGAAGCGATCGACCAAACCCGCGGCTGGTTCTACACGTTGATGGCAATCGGAACACTGGTGTTCGATCGCTCGTCGTATCGCAACGTCGTGTGCCTTGGTCACATCCTTGATGAGCAGGGTCGCAAGATGAGCAAGCACGTCGGTAATGTGCTCGAGCCCGTGCCGTTGATGGACGAACACGGCGCTGATGCCGTTCGGTGGTTCATGCTCGCCGGGGGTTCCCCCTGGCAGGCGCGGCGAGTCGGACACCACTCCATCGCCGATGTCGTACGCAAGACGTTGCTCACCTACTGGAGCACCGTGTCGTTCCAGTCGTTGTACGCACGGGCTGCCAATTTCGAGCCTTCAATCACCGTTGTTCCACCGCCCGCCGAAAGACCCGTACTCGACCGCTGGGCACTGTCCGAAGCGCACCGGGTAGCAGCCGAGGTCGATGCTGCACTCGAGTCCTTCGACACTCAACGGGCTGGTCGGGCTATCTCGTCGTACATCGACGATCTTTCGAACTGGTACGTGCGTCGCTCACGCCGCCGATTCTGGGATGGCGATCCGGCCGCTCTCGGAACCCTGCACGAGTGCCTGCGTATCGTCACCCTCGTCATCGCACCGTTCACACCATTCATCGCCGAACGTGTATGGGGCGATTTGTTCGCCTCAACGTCTCCAGACGAACCCGAATCAGTGCACCTGTCCCGCTGGCCCGCAGTCGACCTCGGCCTGATCGACCCCGACTTGGTGGCGCAGGTCGAACTCACTCGACGCATTGTTGAGCTCGGCCGAGGCGCGCGAGCCGAAGGTAAAGTGCGCACCCGACAACCACTCTCTCGCGCCTTGGTGTCGGCCAGCGGCTGGGACACCATTGACCCCGAACTGGCAGCCCAGGTTGCCGAGGAACTCAATGTTCTGGCACTGGATTCCTTGTCTGGACAGGTCGCCGATGAGTTGGTCGACGTCGTCGCCAAAGCCAACTTCAGGGCACTGGGCCAGCGCTATGCCAAGGACACTCCGCGCGTGGCCGCCGTGATTGCGGCCGCGGATGCCTTGTCACTGGCTCGCTCACTACGCGAGACCGGCACGGTCTCGGTCACCGTCGACGGACTCGGCGACGTCGCCCTCACCAGTGACGACGTGATCATCACCGAAACTCCGCGCGAAGGATGGTCGGTGGCCTCAGATGCCGGCGCCTCAGTTGCGCTTGACCTGCACCTGACCGACGAATTGCGTCGCATGGGTACCGCCCGAGAAATCGTGCGCATGGTGCAGGAGGCCCGCAAATCAGCGGGATTTGAGGTCAGCGACCGCATCGATTTGTGGTGGTGGAGCGAGGATGCCGAGATCACTGCGGCGATGGCCGAGCACAGTGCGTGGATTGCCGGTGAAGTTCTCGCCACGACAGTGGTGGCAAATCGCCCCGATGTCGAAGCGTTTGAGTCAGGCGATGCCGATCTGGGCGTGGGAATCGCCGTTCGCCGCACCACCGACTAGGCGAAACTACTGATCGTCGGCCTGCCGCGGAGGTGCATCCGGAGCTCCTGCGCTGTACGGCGACGTGAAGGTTGGCCGTGAGGGTTCCGGTTGAGCCTCGACCGGAGCTGCCACGGCGGGACGCTGAACTGGCTGGGGTGGCACCGGAAGACCGGGCACAGGGCCGGTTTCGGCAGCGCTGACCGGAAGGGGCGCACGCGGAACGGCCGATGCAGGCGGGATGGCAGCCGACACTGCCGTGGATCGAGCGGGTGGCCCATCGACTGCTGGCCGGAAGGGATCTCCGGCTGGCCGCGCGGGCGCAGGCGGCTCGGCTCCTGCGTCGAGA
>Ga0194055_10004122_pt1 | contig 10988 bp, 11 predicted proteins | sample SepL449m_MetaG_FD_155482 | JGI IMG/M metagenome (GOLD analysis project Ga0194055, IMG submission 155482) | Anoxic zone freshwater microbial communities from boreal shield lake in IISD Experimental Lakes Area, Ontario, Canada - Sep2016-L442-9m | ecosystem: Environmental > Aquatic > Freshwater >... | reverse complement strand
GAATAAAAGAACTCGACAAAATTGGCGTTGAAACTGCAAAGAAGTACCGATTCAAACCCGCTACGGTTGATGGCGTCGCCGCTGAACAACGTGTCCGATTCCGCATCATTTTTAAGGTTGATTAATGCAAAAGTTTCGAATTCTTTCTCTCGCAGCTGTTCTCGCGGCCGGTCCTTGCGCGTTTGCCAAAGGGCTGAATCACGTCTGTTTTCTGGTGGTCGACCCGATCACAAAGAAGCCCATTGAAGGAAAGATTGAGGTTATTGATTCCGCGGGTCGAAAATTTGAAATATCAACTGGGCTGCATCGATCTGTTTCATTCAACCCAGTCGATTGGCAATACGAAAAAAACGCGGATTCAGAAACAACCCTGATCACGATTCCTGCCGGAGAATCCATGGTGATTCAACAAAAGGATGACTTACCCGTAAAAGAAATAACCATTCGCGTTACCGCTACTCGATTAAAACCCAAGTCGACTCCTTCGACCAATTCAACTGTACGCGATAATAACGATCTTAAGAAGTTCGGTGGTGGCGCGGGCGGGAACGACAACACAAAACTCACCAAAGGGCAAGCCGGCGTCGCCGAAGACTCGGCAGGACAAGCCCACGTGCGAGGTGAGCATGGCCAAATCGCCTATGTGGTTGACGGAGTGCCATTGCCCGATACGCTTTCGGGACGCCAAGGGTCTATCGTCGTGCCCAGCACCATTCAGACCCTTGAGATGATTACGGGTGGCTTTGCCCCAGAATTTGGTGGTCAAACCGCGGCAATCCTCAATATCACTACCTTGTCCGAGTTCAAAAAGAGCCGGTCTGACTATGCCTTTTCCGTCGGTAGCTTCAATACTTACTCCGGGCAATTTACGTCGGTTGGTCCAATGGGTTCAAGAGCGAGTTTTGTGGTCGATATTGCAAAATATCGAACGAGCAATGCCCAAGAGTCCCCTCAGCCTGACAATCAGACTGCGCATAACGAAGGTTCATCGAGCAGTTACTTCACCAAGCTGCGATTCACGCCGAATCCAAAAGATGCTATTACCGTCACATTGAGCAACAGCCCGGGATCGACCCAGATAGCTAACCGAGCCGGACTGCCAGCATCATTTGCGGAAGCCGGACAAGGATTCGGTCTATTTGGCCTTCGAAATGCGGACGGCACACGGCCAGATGTCACGCCTGAAAATTCTGGTCATCTCGGCGCTGCCCCAACCTTGCTGGGAAGCCAGCAACAGGCGGGCCAAGATATTAATCAGAAAGAGATTAGTGAGTTCGCTACCCTCAATTACAATCGAAAAATAGGCAAAAACGAATCCGCCCAATTGGCGATGACGATTCTTCATAGCGGGCAGGACGTCACCAACAATAATCCATTGGTCGATCAAAATAACTTGCCAGTTGATAGTAGCATTGAATTTAATCCGACCGCACTTCGAAATGTCCACCACTTCCAGTTGTCTGGCAATTGGGAAGTGAAACGGGGTGCTCATCAACTCAAAGCAGGTTTTCTATTCAATTCGCAAAGCGGAAAGGAATCCTATCGGATTGAGCCAGGGTCTCAATTGGCCCTCAACGCTTTGGCTGCGCTCGCTCCTAACCTGGCTCCTGCGGGAACATTAAGCTCTGAACTTGACATTAACGGTAATCCCATCTTTACCGCAACTGGTGGAGTCCCAACCCTGAACATCAAGCGATCAGGCACCTACAAAGCCGCCTACCTTCAGGACACGTTCAAAAGTGGTCGTCTAACAGCAAATTATGGTTTGCGGGGTGATTGGTACACTCAAGAGCAGGACTTGGGCCAGGAAAATATCTCAACATTCGAGCTGTCTCCCCGCATTAACTTTCAGTATCAGGTCGATTCAAAGACCGACATTCGAATGGCGTATAACCATCTGTTTAACACTCCACCGCTGGCTCAAGGTGCAATTGTCGGTGCATCGATCAAGCCTGAAACGCTAGACCAATACGACATAGCCATCTCTAAGAAATTGTCAAGAACGCGAAGCGTAATGATGGCTTATTACTACAAGGACATTCGCAATCAGGTTGATACGGGACTCCTGATCCCAGGGAGCCAGATCGGACTCTATAGTGCCGTCAACCTCGAACGTGGTGGAGTGCATGGTGTTGAGTTTAGCTACGACATCTCGGCAACAAAAGGTGTTGGATGGGACTCCTATTTCAACTATTCGTTAAGCGCGGCAAAACCTAATGGACTTGATAGCACTGGCGGCGAAGTCGAAGAGTTCAATGACCATGATCAGCGAGACACGATCGGGTTTGGCGCGGCCTACACATGGAAGTCGGGGGCAACGTTTGCCGGAACGTTAGCCTATGGCTCTGGTCTAGCCAGCAGCCCAATCCCTCCAAGAGCGAGCCGAATTGCGCGAACTCAAGTTGACTTGCATTATTCGACCGGAGAGAGCTTGTTCCACGGAAAAGGCGGACTCACATTTGATGTTACGAACGTCTTCGATAATCGGACGGTAATCAACTTTCAATCCGCATTTAGCGGAACCCGATTCATGCAAGGTCGAAGAATCGGGATCTCACTGTTTGGACGATTCTAGGATTCAGGTTCGATAGGAGGAATGGACTTATCCTCGGCTCTTTTCTTCGATGGATTAATCTTTCGGACTATAAACCATGCGACCAGACCAAAAGGAATTATCCAGGGCGCAATTGCAACCAGGAAGAGAAGGATTCCAATTCCCAAATTCTTCATCACTTCGATTGATCCCTCAAAAGATCGCGCGACTTGAGTCTTCAAATTTGGCGGTCCCTCGGGCTGGAAGTTCTTCACTTCCTGAATGGTAACCGTGATGGTCGATAAATCCGTTTGATTGGTGAGGAATCGCAACCGACCCTCGATTCGCTCAATTTCTTCCCGAACTCGACTCAATTCCTTTTCAACCGTCAAAACTTCGCTCAACTTTCCGGTTGCATTCTTAAGGAGTTCAACAAGGCGTTGCTCCTCAATCTTCTTGTTCTTGAGTCGAGCCGCGACATCGTAAAACTCTTCGCTGACATCTTGGGCTTGGCGATTGTTTGATTGAAGCTCTCCGATAGTGACTGCGAACTTAATGAACGAATCGAATCTTTCAGCGGGAATTCGAATGGTCCACGAGGACTCTCTAGTCGAGCCCCGGCTTCCGGTTTTGTTGGCGTTGCTAATGTAAGCACCAAATTCCTTGATTCTCGATTCAAGTTTTTCGGTAGCTACATCTAGGTCCTCGCAAACCAATCGTAGATCACCGGTATAAATGATTTTTCGAGGAAAGGCCAATTTCTCTTCTTGGGTCGATTTACCTTCAGATTTAGGTTTCATGTCCCCAGCTTCTAGGCCAGCCATCTCCCGGGTGCTTGATGTTGGCATATCGCTGTTTAGTTGCTTGGCACCAGCTTGAACTTCGGCTCCAGCACCGCAACCGAACGTAGCAATTGCTACGGTAATCATTAGACCAAATGAAATGAGTCTTTTCTTCATTGAATATTCCTCGTACTTGAATCCATTAACATGAGTGACGCGAAACACGTTCCTGGTTCAATCATTATCGTTCATTTTGGAAATCGATAATGACCAACAATTTTCCAAGACCCCAATACATCTTCTTCCTTTGGCGTGCTCATGTTATGAATAACTTGGTATTTACCGCTTGGACCTTTAGAATTTGACAGCAATCCAACATGGTCGAGACCACTATCAAGCTTCCAATAGACGACGTCGCCGGGTTTCCAGTCTGAATTGATCGGCAAGGCGGCTTTCCTTGACTTGAAAAAAACTGCCATATTCTTGACTCGGCGATGATCAATGTTCGGATCAAGTTTCCCTTTGGGATATAAGCCCATATTGCTCCGCTTGTGCTCAATAATCAGCTTTTGCAGGTCCAGGTGGATGGCTCGAAACGATCGAATGATGACATCCGTGCAAACTCCTACCTTGCGATCAACGTCGCCGCCAGGATACTTTAACGAAGTATAGGTGGGGTCATAAGTAGTTCCCCAAGTTAGTTGATCCCGAGCCGACGCAATGAGCCGATCAGGAATGGTTGCCTGGAGTAAAAGTAGCGAAGCGATCATTGAACTGATTAACCAAAATCTGAAGCGCTAAGTTTCCGATTGGCTATGTCTCAATTGGTGCTTCACCCTGAAAAGTATGGATAATCTCGATCTTCCCAACGATATGCGAGTTGAATTCGTCGAGTTCTTCGGCTGGAACCCACAGCTCTTCGTGAACCCTTGCTCCAACAATTTTCCGTTCAAACTTTGCCACGTATTCGTCATCAACTTCAAACCGCGTGACGTACCCTACATAACCCGAAGCTTTGTCCCTCGTGTTCCACTCTTTGGCAATCTGAATTGCATATTCTTCGTTCAAAACCGGATAGAAAATCGGCTGAATTTCAAGCCTTGGAGGGAAAGCTCTAAACTTCAAGTCACTTATGAGCTTTAGCTCATGCAAACCAACCGGACGAAAAAGGAACATTTGTTGAAATTATTACTGAACATGAGAAAAAAGAATTCGTCAGATCGTCAGCAGCAGGGAATATTAATGAAAATCTCCTCCAAATTTGTTTCAGTCCTTTTAATTTCAGCATTCGCAGCATCGTTCGCACTCGCTCAAGGTGGCGGTCAACGTGGTGGCCAAGGTGGCGGTCGTGGTGCCCAGCGTGGCGGCCAGCAGATGTCCGAACTTAGAGTTCTTGGACGAAAAGATGTCCAAAAAGACTTAGGTCTTACTGACGATCAAGTTACCAAGATCGAAGAGTACACAACTAAGAACCAGCCCCAGAGAGGCGCTGGCGGCGGTGGTGGAAATGGCGGCGGCGGTAACGGTGGCGGTGGTGGTGGCCAACGAGGCAACGGTGGCGGCGGCCAAGGTGGCGGAGCTCAAACTGAAGAGCAAAGAGCTGCAACTGCAAAACTAGCAGCCGAGCGACGAGAAAAGACCCGAAAGGATCTTCTCGAAATCATCAGCGAAGCCCAAATGAAGCGAGTTGGTGAGATCATGCTCCAGCTTCAAGGTTACAATGCAATTGGTCAACCAGAGATTCAAAAAGCTCTTGACTTGACTCCAGACCAGATCGCAAAAGTAAAGGATCTTCAAGCTAAGCAACGAGAAGCTAACACTGCCCTTTTCCAAAAGGTTCAGAGTCAAGAAATTACACGTGAAGATCTAACTGCTGCAATGGCAAAGAACACAGAAACGATGAAGGCCGAACTCGGTAAGATTCTAACTGCACCTCAAGTAGACAAGTTCAAGGCCATGCAAGGAAAGACCTTTGTAGCTGACGAACCTGGAAACTAAACGACTTGTATCGCTGAACTCCTAAGCAAACACTCCCGGGGTCGTCTTTATGGCGGCCCCAAATTTGTTTAGCCGAGAAGCCTTTAGGGAAGAAGCGGAAGAAGTAATACTACTTCAGGGACAAACTGCTAACGCAATTTCTCCGCCAACATCCGGTGGAAGTGGTGGGTGCCAATCTCCCGTTTCGGAGAGAACCGTCCTCGATCATAAAATCGGGATCGTAGACCTTTCTGAACCAGTTCAACAACTTGCTCGTCTTCCCGTTCAACTCGGTCGATATCGGCACCGGCACCAACGCCAAGCTTTGATTCATCCCAAACATATCGAATAAACGAAACTTTCGTCGTGTCTATTCCAAGGGGTCGGATGACATTAATGCTTAATCCCCACGGGTAGAAATTCAGCATGAGGTTGGGGAAAATCCAAAAATAGTAAGCTGCGATCCGCTTTCCATAATCAGGTGAAGACTCAGGAAGATCAAAAACACCTTCATCAGATTTAGCTTCTGCGACCTGCAAATTGCACCAATCGTAAGTGTAAGTGCTGTAACTATCGTATTCCAGCAAATCGTTCAGCGATGAATGCACAAAAGGAATATGAAACCCTTCGAGGTAGTTATCGACATAAAGCCCCCAATGAGCCTTCACTAAATAGTCCCTCGAATTCGAAGTGTCAAGCCGAAACTCATGCAAAGGTAACCAACTGAGCCGTTCCATAATCGGCGCAAAAACCGTTTCAAACGAAGCGGCGGGGCCTAATGATGCAAACAGCAAATTGCCCCATTGTTGAAGGGGTACGGAGCGCAAATTGTCAGCTTCAGAAGGGAAGTCACAGACATCCTCAAATTCAGGCATAGACTTAAATCCACCGTCGAGGCCAAATCGCCGTCCATGGTAGCGGCACCGCAAAAACCGCTCGTTCCCGGCTCCTTCGCAAACGATCATGCCTCGATGCGTACAAACGTTACTCATGCAATGAAGGGCATCTTCGGTGTCTCTGGTTAGAACCAAAGGTTCATTTAGCAGCCCAGGCATGAACTCAAAAGGAAAGACCTGACCAGGGACTTTGACCAAATCGATGTCGCCAACAAATTGCCAACTGTTGGCAAAATAACAATCTTTGGAGCGTTCAAATGCCTCGCGGTCTTGATAGTAAGAAGCAGGCAGGGTGGAGGCACGGGTAATGTCCTCGTTCACCTCATAGATTTGGCTCACTGCTTATTCTATCTGGATCGAAATTCCCTACGCATGGAGGTCCAAACGTTTTCGGAATTTGATTTCCTTCGTGAGAACTTCCCGGAGGCGGGTTAGAAAGGATGGGCCAGAGGTTGGAGCCAGAGTATCCAAGAGCTGAGGGCACTTTTCCAGCAAGGTAGCCAGAGATTCCGAAACCAGATTGACATCGGTAGTAAATAGCCCACTCCAGTTGCACATACTGCATCGGTCAGCTTCGACTCTCGTAAGACTGTCACAGACCGGACAGACCTTTAGTGCCATCACCAAAGTTTGCATTTGCCCTTCTGTTCGATTATTTCTAAAATTGCTTAGATCTTCCATGAGTCCCTTTTAATGATCGGTTTGATCGATTAATGTTCCTTACTCCTTTCAGAAAGAAAAACCTCTCAATCATCATCAGGAACTATCTTCCGTCGTTTTTGCCATACTGAAGGCATGGAAGCAAGGGACAAAAAGGCACAATCGGCAGCACGCCTTTCTTTGCTCTACAATATTGTTCAAACGGCAATGAAGCTCATTGGTGCTACCTTGACCGGTTCAGTAAGCCTGCTGAGCGAAGGACTCCATAGTCTCAGCGATGTTCTCTCTTCCTTCATCAGCTTCGTAAGCGTAAAGGCATCTTCCGCACCTCCTGATGAGGAACATCCGTACGGTCACGGGAAAATTGATACATTGGCGGGACTCAGCGAAGCAATCGTATTGTTCTTGTTTGCCATCTACACGTCGGTAATTTCAACCCAAAAATTCTTCAAAAGCCCTGAGGTCGTGAAAGTTGACGTTGGCCTTTATATTGTCCTGGCGTGTACGGTTCTTGGTGCCTTAGTCATGTCCAATATTAGGAAGGCGGCAAAAGAAACTGGTTCGTTTGCTCTTCAGTCAAACGTCCAGCACCTGGCCGTGGATATGTTGACTTCGATTGGAGTTCTGTTGGCATTGTTGGTCACAAAATACTCAGGGTGGCATTATGCAGATCCATTGTTCGGATTACTACTTTCAATCTGGCTAGGATATTCCTCCATCAAGATGATTCATCGGGCCTTTGACGAAGTGATTGACCGGCACATTGATCCTTCCGAGCTTGCCAAAATCAAGGATATCTTGGCGAAAGAGCCGGACCTCATAAGCTTTCACAAACTTCGAACCCGCCATTCGGGAAACTGGCACTATGTAGATGTTCACATTGTCGTCCCCCGCAACTGGAGTGTGGTGCAGGGACACGAACTTGCCGATCGAATAGAAAAGGGAATAGAATCCGAGCTTGCCCCCGCGGTTTGCACAATCCACGTCGATCCATCGGAATAAATTAACCCGGCAATTTCACTAGGCTTTTTCCTCGCAAGTATACGGAAGAACCTAACCAGGATGATTGAATGGCTGGCGTATCTGTTTAGTGGGGCAATAATTGCTGGCGTTGGCGCATTTATCTTCGCCCTCTTCAAGGTTGGCCCCGGCAAACCAGATTTCGCTTTTTGGAAGGCAATTGTGGTTGCGCTAACAATCACGTGGGGAGGTCCATTTGCATACTTCGAAGTCATCACGAGAATGCATAAAGCTGATGTGTTGCCTGCAGTTCAAGACTTTTTTGAGAGTTCAGATTGTCCGCTAAAGGGGACCCTGAAGTACATCAAGGTGCTTCATCAGACTGAAAAAGTCTCCTATGTGTATCTCGTTGGCAATGAGCCTCAGGATTGGGGTGGTACCGATGCACCGGTAATTCGGCTGACGCTCAAGAAAACCGCTGGTAAAGAAGCAAGTAAGTTTCACGGCTGGGAAGTCACCAAATCTGAATTGATACGATCAGATCGATTGAATAAAGATGACATTGTCTGGCCACCATACCAATAGAAATTAGTAGAATGGAGTTTATGACTCCAACGCTGAGTTTTTTTGGTGCCACGAAGACGGTTACTGGTTCAAAGCACCTATTGACTATGGGAAATTCCCAGGTACTCGTTGACTGTGGAATGTTCCAAGGCGGTCGAGAACTGCGTGATCGAAACTGGCAACCATTCCCGTTTGTACCGGCCGATCTCGATGCCGTCGTGATCACACACGCTCATATGGATCACATCGGCATGTTGCCAAAGCTAGTCAAAGAAGGTCTTCGAGCTCCTGTCTATGCAACCCCCGCCACGATTAATCTTGCAAGAATATCCTTACCAGACTCTGGTCGATTGCAGGAAGAAGAAGCTCGATTTCACTCAAAGCATGCCCTTCGAGCCGATGCAAAGCCGCTTTACGATGAAAACGACGCTTACGCGGCGATGAAGGCTTTCAAGCCAGCCGGATTCAATCAGCGACACGAGCTACCCGGCGGCGCAACTTGGAAATACAAGCATGCCGGCCACATTTTGGGCTCGGCATTTGCCGAGATTGCCTTGCCAAACGGCGAACTGCTGCTCATGAGCGGGGATCTGGGACGCTACGATACACCGATCATCAAGGACCCAGAAGTTGTGGACTATTGCGACTATTTGGTGATCGAGTCAACCTACGGCGATCGATTTCATTCCCACGAAGACCCAATGTTGAAGTTGGAAGAAGCTCTCAACTGGGCGTGGCAAAATCAGGGCGTAGTTTTAGTGCCTTCTTTTGCAATTGGTCGAACCCAAGAAATGCTGTACTATTGCAAGAAATTGCAAGAAACGGGCAGGATGCCTCGAGTGCCAATCTATATCGATAGCCCAATGGCAATGTCCGTAACTCGAGTTTATGCCGACTGTAAAGACGAGCATGACGATGAAATGAAAATTTCGATCGCGGAGGGCCAAAGCGAGCTAGAACCATCCGGTCTCACCTATATTCGCGACCGCGAACAGTCACAGGCGCTTAACAAGCAAAAAGGTCCAATGATGATCATTGCTGGTAGCGGAATGGCCAATGGCGGACGTATTCGACACCACTTGCTCCATCACCTCGGAAATGAGCGAACGATGGTTCTGTTCTCGGGATACCAAGGCGAAGGGACCCTCGGGCGACAGCTTCTCGATGGAGAACCAACGGTCAAGATTTTCGGACAAGAAATTCCGGTGGCAGCAAAGATCGATAAGATCAATTCATTGTCCGCTCACGCTGACCAAGGCGAAATCATGCATTGGCTAAGTTTCTTTAAGTCCCCACCAAAGAAGACGTTCATTGTTCACGGCGAACCACCCGCTCAAGAGGCCCTTGCGGCAAAGATAAAGGAAGTATATGGTTGGGAAACCGTAATCCCAGACTTTGGCGATACCCACGAGCTGAGTAACTAGCGATGGCAGTTGAAGTCTACAAGACTCTTTGGGGAATGGGCGGCACTCTCGAAGAGAGGCTTAAGAGGGTCAAGGCTCAGGGTTACGAAGGGTTCGAAGATTGGGTATCGACCCATTCTGAGATTCGACCCGTCATGGACCGAGTGGGAATCAAGTATATGGCGATGGTTCCGGGCGATGATCCGGAAGCCTTTAAGCGAGGGCTCGGTGAGGCGTACGACTGTGGAGCCGTTGGATGCACCATTCACGCTGGACGACCATGGATGACCTATGAGCAAGGGCTTGACCTGTTGGGCAAACTCGTCGAAGCAACCAAGCAAGTACCGTTTCCGGTCAACTTTGAAACCCATCGTGGCCGTTTGCTCTATGAACCCATGAGTACGGCAAGATATCTGAAAGACTTGCCAGACCTCTATTTAGTTGCCGATCTTTCGCACTGGACAGTTGTGACGGAAAGCATGCTCGGCGGGTTCAAAACGCAGATGAACGAAGTTCTGAAGCGAGTTCGCCATGTTCATGCTCGAACGGGGTTTGAGGAAGGCCCTCAGGTTCCAGATCCAAGAATTAGGCAGTGGGAAGGCTATACGCCGACGTTTGAAAAATGGTGGGATATTGTCCACGCCAACATGACCGCCCAAGGAAAGCCATTCACCTTTGATCCGGAATTTGGTCCACCAAACTATCAATGGACAAAAACCGAAGACGGAAAGGAAATGGCCGATATCGAGGATGTTGCGCTTTGGATGACCAAACGTCTCCGAGACCGATACAAGTAGTATGGCGATAAAGTGCTTGTGCTATAGAGACAGAATTGAACGAAATGTCCTGTTACGACATTTCGTTCAATTCTACTTGTGGGAAGTCTCTTTGCTTTGAAGTCCCTTTCAATCAAACTAGATTCCTGGTTTGCAAGCAGCTTGTGTGGCAATTAGCCGCGGTTTTACTCGAAGAATGAAATCAAAAAGGCGACCATGGCTGTATGTTTGAAGCGGTCCAATAGAATGGGAGCCCTCAACACAAAATCGCGTTCAATACCAATTTGAATAATGTGCATGAGATATCTCAACATGGAAACAGGTGATCTTCGTACAGAGAAGACTCTTTGCATTGGTGGTCCCCCAACCGCTAGCCAACGAGACTTCCATGGTGCCATAACTCGCAAGAAATTTAGCTTCCTCATTCCGATTTCTTG
>Ga0194055_10004121_pt1 | contig 10990 bp, 1 predicted proteins | sample SepL449m_MetaG_FD_155482 | JGI IMG/M metagenome (GOLD analysis project Ga0194055, IMG submission 155482) | Anoxic zone freshwater microbial communities from boreal shield lake in IISD Experimental Lakes Area, Ontario, Canada - Sep2016-L442-9m | ecosystem: Environmental > Aquatic > Freshwater >... | reverse complement strand
GTGTTAATCCGTGGCAAATGCTTATCCTGTTCTTCCTTCTATTCTTACTTGTATTCTTCCTTCCGTGAAATTCCGTGTCCTTCCGTGGCAAATGCTTAATCCTGTTCTTCCGTCAATTCTTCTTTCCGTGAGATTCCGTGTTAATCCGTGGCAAATGCTTAATCTTTTCTTCTGTCTAATCTTCCTTCCGTGTCCTTCCGTGTTAATCCGTGAGATTCCGTGGCAAATGCTTAATCCTGTTCTTCCGTCAATTCTTCCTTCCGTGAGATTCCGTGTTAATCCGTGGCTAGTCTTTTTCTTTATTCTTTTCTTCCCCTTTTTCACACCCGCAAACCACCTAAATTAGCCAGCTTTTTAGTTGGCCATTTAGTAATTAGCAGTGGTCGAAAAATAATTGAAAATTTTACAAGAATAATGATATGAGTTTTTGCAACTCTTTTTTTAATTATAATTATCCAATCAAATTTTACTTAAACCATTCATATTATTAGGTTTACAGTCTAGGGTGCAAAAAACTATCAATTAGTTTATTATTGCACATTATACCAGTTTTAACACTCTTGAGGGCGTTGATGTTTAAATAATTTAGGTTACATTTAAATACCGTTTGCGTCTATTTATTACCCAGATTAGACTTACTCTAGAGTGCGTAATTTGGGAAAGATGCACAGCTAGGGTATCCTAAGCAGTCATTGTTCTTAAGCTTTACGAATGTTTAATATTTTGTTTTTTAGTTCCAGATCAATACGAGGTTCTCCCATGGTAAGTTCTTGGATTCGCAGCATGTTCTCTTCCAAAAAGAAAAACAAGAAGCCTGTCTCATTGCTCAGGCCACGGCTATTCAAGGATTTGGAACTGTTGCGTTTAGAAGACAGGATAACTCCTGCGTATAGATTAGAACTTCAGGGCACGGATTTAGTTCTTCAAGTATTACCAAACGGAGATCCCACCCCTGATCCTTTGTTTAATGTAACAAGTAATATATCTGTAAGTGGGCAAGTTCTTACCGTAACTACTACTTACAATACTGTTGCCACTCAGCCGGGAGCAGGAGGTCTTTGGGGTGGGAATACCATTAGTGTAGCTGGAACACCTTTTACCTCGACCAACGGCGTTACTGGTAGTTTCACATATGATCTACGACAGGCAGCATTAGCAGGTAACCTTTTTACCAATTTTGTTATTCAAAATTCAATTCCAGCGAGTGACTCAGTTAATACAAAAGTATCATTCGCTCTTGGAAATATAGATTTTTCAACGCTAGCTAGTACTAATAACGTTGGGGTGAAGACCAGCGGTGGTACCGGAGTGACTCCCAATAATGGTGTTCGTACCGATATTAATATAGTTGGTAATATTATAACCAAAGGTAATGGCAGCGTTATCCTTGATACGGGTACTTATGCTGTAGATCCTCCTGCGGGTCGTGGTCATTCTAATATGACCATTGTTAATGGGACAATCACCACCACTACGACCGCAGGTTTGGTAACACTTACAAATCTTGTCGGCGGTTCGCCCACCTGGAGTGGTGCCACGATTATTACCTCAGGGGCCCCTGTATCGGTAAATGCTGGCATTAATATTACTAACAGTTCAAGTGTTTCTACCAACAATAGTTCTTCTTCCGGGGCAAATATTACTTTTACTAGTCTTAGTGGTTCTGCTTTATTAGATTTGAATGCCGGTTCCGTTGGGAATATCACAATACCAGGTATTGGTTTTTTTGGTTCAAATGCCAAGCTTGATATTGCCAATGCCAATCTGGTTACGATAAGTGGTGTTTCCACAATCCAGGGTGGTTTGGATGTTGATTGTATTGTTTTTGATGGCTCTAATTTAACTCTTAACACTTCTATTTCAACGGCCACAAGCGGAAATATAAGGGTAACAGCTACCGGGAATATTACTTTTGGATTGATAAATACGAACGGCGGTAATAATAGAGACGCTGGAAATATAACCTTAAGCGGGGGAGATATATTCTTAACAAATAACATCACCGCTAATGGTGGCACTCCTGCTTCTACCACTGGGCAGGATGCCGGGATTATTACGCTGACGGCCACGGACTTAACTCCATTGATCACTGTAAGTGCAGATATCATAGCTACGGGCACAACGGGAACATCAACAACCGGCCTTGGGGGTCAGGTGATCTTTAATTCCCCTGTCTTTTTTACTAGGGTTACTACTGTACCTACCAACACGACCAATACGATTAGAACTTTTGGTTTAAATACCGGAACTTCAGGCGATATTTTGTTTGGACCAACTGCAACCATTGGCGGCGCTGGTAATCAAGGTCTTATTTTGGATGCAGCAGGTGGCGGAATTAATTCCGCCCTTATCGGAGATATTAGCCTGGGGGCAAACATTTTAAATGGGGCCCTTGCAAGTTTATCGATTTTTGGTGGTTTGATTGGCGTAAAGGATTTTGGTACTGCCAGCCAAGCTGGTGTTTTGGGTACCGTTTCAATGACTAGTTATTTAAACGATGGCAGCTCCCCCACCAACAATATCAACTTCAATGGGAATACTTATAATTCATCTAATTCCCAAACCTATACGGGTGTATCTGGAAAAGCATTTACTATGGTTAACAACACTTTGGCAGTTACTACTTTTAGCAGTGTGGGTTCCGACATCACCTTTAACACTAGTGTGATTGAGTTGGCCGGGTCGGGTCTTATTATTAATACTAATGGTGGCAATATTCGTGCCTTAATTATTACCAGCAGCACCACTAGCCAGGATAAAGATGTAACCCTCAATGCTGGTAATGGAACAGTTACTGTTGGTCAAATCGGCGATCTCGTATCAGGATTAGGTTATGGAAATGCTAATGGTGTTAATACTGTTCTCATTACCGGCTTAAGCGGTGTTACCCTTACTTCAAATATTAAAACTTCAAATTTCACCAATAATAGTGTTACCCTTAATGGCCCTGTTGTTATTAACGCAGATACCATTATTAATACTTCCCAAAACACTTTGGATTCAACGGGAACTATCTTTTTAAGCAGCACCTTGAATGCCTTAGGTGGGGTAACACTGACCCTTGATGCATCGAATGCTACTCAAAGTGCCAATGTTTCCATTGCAGGGTTGATTGGTGCAGGGGCTTCCGGTTCGCTGGGTGGTCTTACAATCGAAGGCAATCAAATTGCTTTGGCGGGTATTGGTTCCACCACTCAGTTTGGCGTGATTGGTTCTACCTTGGTTACCGCTGCCAATGCTGGTTCTGTTACTGGTGCGATTTCTTTTAAAGGTACCACGTATCGTACCAATGGCACGCAGTTCTATGATGCAAGCGGTACGAATGCTCTTACCCTCAATGGCGGAATTAATAACTCCCTTACATCCTTTATCACCTTGGATGATGCGGTTACTTTTAATGGTTCTTTTAATATTAACTTGCGTAACATGGCAGTTGATACTACCAATGCGGTTATCAGTACTCCTGGGATTGGTGGCGCTAACATTAACTTTAATGGTACGGTTTCTGGTAGTGCTGGTTTAAGCTTAACTGCAGGAAATGCTGGCAATGTGAATTTGGCTCAGAATGTAGGTTCAGGTCAGGCTTTAACTGGTGTGGTAATTAATAGTTCTTTGGCGATTAATTCTCAGGCCATTAATGTAAGTGGTACCAGCCCTATTACCTTGACTTCTGATACTTTCAATCTTTTGGGGACCGTTAGTTCCACTTCCGGCACCATTACCCTGCAGCCAAATACCTTAAGCCTGCCTTTAGCTATTAACAACCCTATTACTGGTAGTGGAATCGCTATAACAACGGCGGTGATCAATAATTTTTCCACTTCTGGCATGGTGATTTATGGCAATACTCTGGGTACGGGGAACATTAATCTTGCGGGTGCGGCCCCAACTTCATTCCCTTATAATGTGACATTTAGAACTGGTTCAGCAGCGAAGATTAATGTAAATGGTTCGGTTATTACTCCAGGAAAAACTATCACTTATGCTGGTGAAGTGGTCGAGAGTTCAAACATTGTTGTCCCCATTACGAGCGGGCCAACGGTAAGTATTGGCGGGGTTGTGCAAGATAATATTTTTGTTTCCAATGGGGGTAGCGGTTTCCAAAGTCCTCCCGCTGTTATATTAACAGGTGGTGGTGGTACGGGTGCTACTGCGGTGGCAACCGTTGGTACTCAGGCTACAGCGGTTGTTACTGTGGGTGATCAAGCAACTGCAATTGCAACTTTAGGTGACCAAGCCCAATTTGTTGTTAATTATGGTACCAAAGCTACTGCAACATCAACTCTTGGCACTGTTGCTTCAGGCACAGCGAATTTAAATTCTGCGGCAACCGCATCTGCTGTGGCGGGTGTTAATGCTGTTGGTGTTGCTTTATTAGGACTTCAAGCTACTGCGACTGCCGTTTTGGGTACACAAGCATCTGCTACGGTTGATGTTGGCACTCAGGCTTCTGCAACAGTTACTTTGGGAACATTGGCTTCGGGTGTTGCCTCTGTGGGAACATTAGCTGTTGCTACAGCAACTCCTGGTATTGCAGCAACCGCTAGTGGTACGGTTGGTTTAAGGGCAACAGCGCATGCGGTATTAGGAACTGGTGCACCATTTGGTCTACCGGGATCGGTATTCACCATTCCCGTGGATAATGGTGGTTCGGGTTACAATACTGGGTTGCAAAGTGTATATAGTCTCAGCGGTGGTACATCGTACATTGTTGGCGATGTCCTTACGTTTTCAGGATCAAAAACTAATACGGTTGGTCTTGGCGGGCAAATAGGTGCTAATGCTGTAGGAAATATTACGCAATTGGGCACTATTGTAACATCCATTAGTGTATTAAATTCACCTACTGGGCCAAATCTTGGTGTTGCTGGTTCTACTACTCGGACACTTCCAATAGTTGATAATACTGGAATTTTGGGAAATATTTTTATAGGCAATGCGGGTACTTATACTCCAAATGCTTCTTTTACAGTTAGTTTTACTGGTGGTGCATCCGGTAATAATGCTTTAGCGACGGCAGTTACAAATGTTAATGGCCAAATCACGGATCTTACTTTATTATTCGGTGGTAGCGGTTATTCGGGTGGGACTTTATATACAATTACTCCTATTACTGCAGGCATTGCCACAATAACCGCAGGACAGGCATTCGGTATTATTGGTACGGGTGCAACTGCAATTGTAGTTACAGATGATCTTAATGGAGCGTTTATAAGTGCAACATTAGCTGCTTCCGGCACCGGTTATTTTAATGGTAGGACTTATACGCTTGGCAATGGAACTGTTCGGGTTAGTGCCCAATCATTAACCAGTGGTGGCAAAGTTGTTATTGGTGATAGTTTTCGAGGTAATCGATTTATTAATGCGGAACCTCTTACTGTTTCGGGGGTGGGGGGTACAGTAACTGCAAATGCTTTAGTTGGCCCTGAAGTCGTAGTAGTTTTTAATGGTGGTACTTCCCCTACTGGGGTAGCATCTGCGACTGCAAATTTAGGTGCTATCGATACTCCTAATCAAGGTAAAGTTCTAAGTATTTCCGTTCAAAATCCTGGTTCGGGTTATACCGTTGCCCCTACAATTATTATTGGTAATCCTGGGGTTGAAAATTTATTTCCAACTAACACCGGGTCCAGATATTCGAGTGCCCCTTCGGTTTCTATTATTGGTGATGGTGGTTCCGAAGCCACAGCTATAGCCAATGTAGATTTAGTTACCGGTTCACCAACTTTCGGGCAACTTACCTCTTACACCATTACTAATCCTGGTTTTGGTTACACAGGATCTGTACAAATTCTTGTGGATGAACCTGGTTTGTTGTCTGTTACTACTTCCAATGTAAGTTCTGGATATCAAACTGCACCAGCAGTATCCATTTCTGGTGGCGGCGGCAGTGGTGCAGTGGTAAGAGCGGTTTTGGGATCTGGAACCTCTGCGGGTCAGGTAGTTAGTTATACGATTGATGCGATAGCAACGGGATCAGGTTTTACTGCAACAGGCGCTGGGTCGGCTTATATCATTAACGGAGGTGGAACGGGTTTTAGTACCAACCCTGCAGCTTTCAGTCGTGCTATTTCTATCACTGGGCCTGGTGTTATTAATAAAGCTACTGGTAATGTCATTTTTAGTAGTTTAATAACAGGTTTTGCAAGCCCTGTGCTAAGCGGGGGTTCGGGTTTTGGTTCTAATACTGCATCGCTTCCAGTTTTTATATCGGGAACAACAGGGCTCGTAGCCACTGGTACAGCCGTAGTTACTGGCGGTGCTATTACCTCGGTAACCATAACCAATGGTGGAAATGGTTATATTAATGGTCGGTCTTATTCTGTATTTCCCGTGGATAGTTCTAATATTGGTTCGGGTGCCACTATTAGCGGGCAAATTTCTGGTAATATATCTAGTATTAATATTGCTAATATTGGATCTGGTTATAATGAGACCACTGTTTATTCTTTGAGTGATGCTGCTGGCACCCCTTTTACAAATGGAACTTTGGCTGCAGCAAACAACCCAACTATCACACTAGGTTCGGTTAACAATAATATTGTGGTGACTAATGGTGGAAGTGGTTATTCCAGCCCACCGGAAGTTATCCTTTCTGGGGGAGGTGGAACAGGAGCTACCGCAACTGCTTCGATTTTAAACGGTCAGGTTATTTCTATTGCAGTTATCAACCCTGGTACCGGCTATACTTCTGCCCCTAGTGTAATCATAAACGGATTACAAGCCGCTCAAGTTCGGGTTAAATTAGATAAAATTATTGTGACTGTAGATGAACCTGGCTTGGCAAGTATTAATACACCCAATGCCTTACCTAGTGGTTCGGGATATTCTTCAGGCCCCCAAGTCACCTTTACTGGTGGTGGTGGGTCTGGCGCTACAGGTGTTGCGGTGGTAAATAGTTTAGGGCAGGTTGCTAGCATAACTATTACAACCTCAGGAAGTGGTTATACTACTCCCCCCACCATTAATATTACTGGTGGTGGTGGAACCGGTGCACTTTACAATGCCAATATTAATAATGGTCAGGTTGTTTCGGTAAATCAAATTTTGTCTGGAAGTGGTTATACCCCTCCGCCATCAGTTTCGATTGCTGGCGCCAATGGTACTGGAGCCATTGCGACGGCAGTGATTGGAGTTGGTTCAGCATCGGGTAAAGTCGCAGGTTACACCATCAATAATCGGGGGGCTAACTACACCACTGGTTTAACGGTTAAAACCTATTTCCCTACTGTAATTGGTAACGCTTATCCTGTTACCTTGACACCAACAACGGCCCCCATTCCAGTTACCATTACCGGCCCTTCCAGTGCAGGCATAGGAAACGTGGCCACTGGTACCGCAGTTATTGATAGCGTGGGTAGAATTGTTTCGGTTACTATTATTAATGGTGGAACCGGTTACATTAATGGTAATTCCTATAATGTTACTTATACCGATACTCTTACTGGAACTTTGAATTCTTCTGCCACTATTACTGCAGCGGTTATTGCTCCCTCTATAGTTCTTTCAGAACCAGGTATTTCAACTGTTAACGCACAAAATCTTGGTTCGGGTTATTCGCCAAGTAATCCTCCTCTGGTAACTATTACTGGCGGCTTGAATTTCACATCGAATGCCACGGCAACAGCAGTGGTAGGAGTAGCTGCTGGTATTGACGCTGGCAAGATAACCAATTACACAATCACCAATTCTGGAGCAGGTTATAGCACCGGTTTAGTTACGGGAAATTATACCCCCACCATAGGTGGATCAGGATTCGGGATTAGTCAAACTAATCTTCCTGTTAGCATTGTTGGGGGAAATGGCCTTTTAGCAAGTGGTCTTGCATCTACGAATGGTACTGGTGCCATTACTTCGGTTAATATATCTATTCCTGGAAATGGTTACATCAATGGTAATACTTATAATATCAGTGATGGTTCTGGTGCCGCCGCAACATCCGTAATTAATGGTGGATCTGTCACTGGGTTTATTAATCTTATTGGTGGTTCTAATTATCTTACATCTCCAATTGTAACCATTGCACCACCTACATCAGGAACTACAGCCACAGCTACTGCTATTCTTACTAATGGAGTTGTAACTGGGTTAAATATTACTAACCCTGGAACTGGCTATATGACTGTGCCTTCAGTTACCTTTAGTGGTGGAACTGGTGCCACCCTAATTGCCAATTTAAATGTGCCATTTGCAACGATTGGCTTGCCTGGCATTCTTTCCATCACTGCCCCTCCTGCCTCGGGTTCTGGTTATACGACTGCCCCTACTGTAACAATTTCACCACCTACATCAGGAACTACTGCCACCGCTGTTGCAATTCTGGGTGCAATTGGATCTGTCAACCAAGGCAAAGTAGTTGGATATACGATTACTGATCCAGGTTCTGGTTATAATTCAGGACTTATCTTGAACACTTATCCAGCAGCATTAGGTGGCAGCGGGTATGGAAGTGCTACCACGACCCTTCAGGTTAATATAATTGGAGCAACGGGCGTAAATGCCACAGGTTTGGCCACTGTAAATGTGTCTGGTGTAATAACCAGTATACAAGTGCAGACTCAGGGGAATGGTTATATTAATGGAGCCACTTATAGCATCATTGCTCCATCAGTTCCTGGTGGTGTTGGAGCGACTTTGGTTGCGGTGGTTAATGTTCCTATTCTTTCTGTTGGTTTGCCAGGTTTGCTCAATATTCTTGCTAACAATCCCGGTGCAGGTTATACTCCCGGAAGTCCGCCTACAGTTACTGTATCAGCCCCCCCTGCCCCTGGCATTACGGCAATTGCAACAGCCGTAGTTGATGCAGATGGAAGGATTACAAGTTACAATATAACTAATTCGGGATCTGGTTATATTACCGCCCCTACAGTTACTGTTGGTGTGCCCAGTGCGGTTTCCATTTCTACTTTACCAGCAGACGGCGGTAATCCAGGCGCAGGTTATGCTGTTGCTCCAACTGTAACTCTTAGTGGCGGAGGTTCGGCTGTACAAGCAACTGCAACCGCTGTTTTAGGTACCCCTGGTACTGCCAATCAGGGTAAAGTTGTAAGTTTTATTGTGACTTCCGGGCCAGGTGTTGCTTATACATCTCCGCCTACGGTGACCATTGGGGTTGCACCATTATTTAGTATTTTGCCAATTAATTTGGGTGGAGGTTATATAACACCACCTCCTGTAACTGTTACTGGGGGCGGCGGTACTGGTGCTGTTGCCACTGCAACATTGGGTAACGGTAGCGGAGCTTCCGCCACAGCAACTATTGATATTACGGGTAGACTTACAGGCTTTATAAACATAATTGGTGGTTCTGGTTATATAACAACACCCCCTGTTATTTTATCTGCCCCCCCTGGAGGTGGAACACAGGCAACCGCGAACGCTATTGTAGTTGGTGGGGTGATTACTGGCTTCAATATTACGAATCCTGGTTCAGGTTATTTGATCGCACCAACAGTTACTATTGCTGGTTCTGGCCAGGTTGTTAGTTATTCTGTTACAAATTTTGGAACATTAACCAATGCTTCCGTTGTTGTGTTAGTTGATCCACCACCTTTTGGAATTTCATCGATAACTTTGGGTGCTTCAGGTACTGCATATTCAGTCGCACCAACAGTAACACTTGTTGGTGGGGATGGTTCTGGTGCAACAGCAATTGCAAATCTTGGGGTCGGTGGAACCATTGCTAGCTTTACGGTCACTAATCCAGGTTCTGGCTATGCTACCACTGCACCCACAGTAGTAGTTGGCCTTCCAGGCATATTCTCGATCACTAAGGGTGTTTCTGGAAGTGGATATTCCGTTGCCCCGCCAGTTCAAATTGTAAGCGTGAACGGAATTGGCTCTGGAGCCACTGCAAGAGCAAATCTAGGGACTGGCGGAACTATTGCTAGCTTTAGTATCATTAATTCAGGTTCCGGTTATACCGTTGCACCCAATGTTTTAGTTGGTGATCCTGGTTTACTAAGTTTAACAACACCTTTAAATGTTCCTACAGGATCGGCTTATTCCGTAGCCCCTAGTGTGGTGATTTCGGGTGGCGGCGGAATTGGCGCTAGTTTTAATGCTATTTTAGGAGCCATTAATTCTATAGATGAAGGAAGAATTATTAGGTACGATATAATTACTGGTGGCGCTGGTTATACTAGTACTAATCCCCCTACAGTTACCATCGGCAAACCTGGGGTTTTGAGTCTTACGCCTCTATTGACTGGTGATTCCTATTCGTCGCCACCTACGGTAACGATTACAGGTGGTGGCGGCAGTGGGGCCAAGTTTGATGCGGTTTTAACAGGAACTTCGGTAACCAGTTATAATCGGGTAACTTTTGGTAACGGATATTCCACTACTCCCAAGGTAGACATTAGTTTACCTGGGATTAGAAGCGTGTCTGTTGTTAATCCAGGTTCTGGGTATTCAGCAATTCCTAATGCGCCTATTGTTGGTGGAACTGGAAGTGGAGCACTAGTAAATGCAGTTATCAACAGTAATGGCAATGTAATTGATTATAATATTCTTAACCGTGGCAGTGGTTATAATCAATTAAACATTCCTTCGGTTCAGGTTGGCTTACCTGGAGTTGTACGTGTTGACGTCACCAATGGTGGCACAGGCTACACTTCTTCACCTACGGTTACTTTTGTTCCCGTTAACACCAGTGATACAACCAATAACGGCCTTAATCCAACCGGCGCCAATATTATTTTCACGAGCCTTGTTAACGGCTCTTCGGTTGATGGGCAGGGGATCATCTTAAACACTGGTACTGCCGGTACCATTTCGATTAATAGTAATATCGGGGAACGCAACCGTTTGGGTTTGTTGAAAATTCAAAACAGTAATGGTGCGACTTTTCAAGGTTCGGTTTTTGTTGCAAACGATGTTGAAATTGTGAACACTGTGATCGGCAGAGATATTCGATTCAACGGGTTGTTGCAAGCGGGAGGATTAAATATCTCTTCTACCGGAACTTCAAGAGGATATAATCTTTACC
>Ga0194055_10004120_pt1 | contig 10992 bp, 11 predicted proteins | sample SepL449m_MetaG_FD_155482 | JGI IMG/M metagenome (GOLD analysis project Ga0194055, IMG submission 155482) | Anoxic zone freshwater microbial communities from boreal shield lake in IISD Experimental Lakes Area, Ontario, Canada - Sep2016-L442-9m | ecosystem: Environmental > Aquatic > Freshwater >... | reverse complement strand
ACTCTGGCCCGGCGATGGGGAGTGGGATGCGCGCGGTGATTACCTTTGCACCGCTGCGCCGCGCGCATTCGGCGGCCACGTTGTTGCATGCGTTGTAGCCGTGGTCGGTCACGAGGATTTCGTCGCCGGGCTGGAGTTCGAACGAACGCAACACTGAGTTCACCGCGGTCGTGGCATTCGCGACGAACGCAAGCTCCTCCGCATCCGCGCCGATGAATCGTGCGAGTTCCGCACGCGCGGCGTCGAGGCGATCCCCGATCTCGCGCCAGAGGAAGCGCACGGGATTCCGCTCCATCTCAGCGCGCAGGCGCGACTGCTCGTCCATCACCACGCGGGGACATGCACCGAACGAGCCGTGATTGAGAAATGCGAGGCCGTCTTCGAGCAGCCAGTGTTCGCGGAGCGGATTCATCGTGAAACGAATAGAGCGCGGGCTGTCTGCCCGCGCTCTTCGCGTGAAGTATTCGAGGCGGCTAGAGTTTCTTGATGAAGATGTTCCGGAACTCCACCGGGTCGCTGTGCCCGGCGAGGCCGAAGAAGCCGCTCGTGCGCGTCGCGCCGGGGTGTTTGCTCTTCGCCATCACGGTCTCCATGTCCACTTTGCTGAGGTCGCAATCGAGGATCACGCTGCCGTTGAGTTCCACCTTCAGCTTCGAGCCCTTCACCGTGACTTCCTCGAAATTCCACTCCCCGATCGGGTGCTGGTATCCGCGTGCCGCCGCGACCATGCCGTAGGCGCTGCCGTGCGCCTGGCGCGGATCGATCTTGCCGCGCACCTTTTCGTAGTTGTCGTCGAGAATCTGGAGTTCCGTCATTCCTTCGTAGGCCGTGTTGCCGTGGCCGGGATAGCGGATGGCGAGGCCGTTGTTGCCGCCGGGAGGGAGCTTGAATTCGATGCGCGCCTGGAAGTCGGTGAGTTCGGTGTTCCAATACGGCGTGCCGCCCTTCTTATCGAGCCACCTGATCACGCCGTCTTCGGCCTTCACCACTTCGGTCGCGGGCGTCTTGCCGTCATTCATCGCCCAGCCTTCGAGATCCTTGCCATTGAAGATGGACTGGTAGCCTTCCTGCCCGTGGCTCGCGAGAATCTTGCACGCCTCGTCGCTGCCGATTTCACGGACGAAGATATTCTTCCACCGGATTTCGCTGCCGTGCGTCTGGAGCTGGATGAAGCCCTTCGGCAAAATCGGCATGTGCGTCTTCTTGTCGAAGTAGTTCTCAAGGATCGCGTGATCCACGACGAGCTTCTCATTCAGCCACACGCTCATCCGCGAGCCGACCATGAGGATGCGGAAGTGGTTCCATTCGCCGAGCGGCTTGTCCGCGAGCACGAGCGGATCTTTTCCCGGCGATCCATTCTCATTGTTCCAGAGTCCGCCCGAGCCCTTCGGCTTGCCGAGATCCGCGGCCTTCGCGTCGGTCTCGGTGAAGTCCCAAATTTGCACCTGCGGCACGCCGCGCAGGTAGATGCCGCTGTCGCCCTTCGGCAGCATCTTGTAATCCACGAGCAGTTCTATGTCGCCGTAGTCCTTGCCGGTCGTGAGGTAGAGGCCCTTGCCGTCGTTCACCAGCTCGCCGTTCTCCACTTTCCAGTGCGCGTTGATGTGCTCCATCGGAGCCACGCCGGTCTTTGCATTCGGTTTGTTGATGATCGCGCCGCCTTCCACGGACTGCTTCTTGTATTCGGCCTGCGCATCGGGCGGCAGTGCGAGCAGGTCGCGCGGATCGCGCGTGCTCCAGCCGAACCAGCCGGAGATTTGCTTGCCATCGAAGAGCGCGGTGAAGCCCGAAGGCGGTTCATTATCCGCGCCGAAGGCGATGCCGGACAGCGCTGTGAGGAGGAGTGGGAGGGTTGCTCTTTTCATGGAGTAGTTTTCGGAAATTGGGATGCCTTGCGGGCGATTCGTGCGCGTCGCGGATGTTAGGAGTTTTCAGCTCTCGTCGGTGCTGTGAGCGTGCGTGTTCGTCTCCGCGATTACCTCGTCGAACGCTGCGAAGAAATCATTGATGCCCGTGTCCGGGATGATCACGACGTTTGTCTTGCCGCCGCACTTCTCGACGATGCGCAGGAAGCGTCCGCGGAAATTCTCCCGCATCTCAATGCTCAGTTGCTTGCGCTCAATTTGAAGCTCGCGCCGCGCGAGCGTCTTCTCGTCTGTTTGGAAGGGGGATTGCATGGGAGGCGCGCAGGGAATCGGCTGCGCGCGCCGAATGCAATCTCCGAGCGCGCGTAGCTGCTGACGGCATGATGTGGCACAGCACCGCCCGCCTACGCCCGCTTCCCGCACTTGCGCGCCCGCGCCCGCTCCACCACGGCCTTGATGCCGTCACGGATGGGCGTCAGCGCCATGTCGAATTGCTGAAATTCCCGCAGCACCTCCGCCCACGACTGCGCGCCCGGCGGCACGCGCTGGAGCTTCATCAGCCACGCGCAATCATCCTCGCCGGGGTGATGCACCAGCACCGGCAACACCTCGATCTCGCCGTTCCCGTGGCGCTCCTTCGCGATGGGCGACTCCACCCTGCCGATGGTGTCCGACACCGCGAAATTCACCGACACGAGCGGGATGAACACATCCATCTCCGCCAGCGCGTCCCGGATCTCCTTGTCCCAGCGCAGGCCCGGCCGGATCTCCTTGTCATTCCACGGCTTCACCCGCACGCCGGGGAAGCGCAGCAGCGGCATCAGCGTGTCCATCCAGTAGGAGTCCTTGTGCGAGTAGCTCACAAAGACCCGCACCGCACTTTCGCGCGACGGCGACTTGGCGGTGCGGCTCATGGCTTCACCTCCCCGTCGCTGCCTTCCTCCCACTCCGGTTCCAGCACTCCGAATCGCTCCAGCGTCTTGCGCGGCGCCCACTGGCCGTCGAACCACCGCTGCTCCGTCACCTTCAGGTCGCGGTATTCGGTGAAAAGCTCCGAGAGCGTGCTGCGGATGATCGAGAGCAGTTCCGTGCGGTCGCCTTCCGGCCCGGCCACGGTCGCGAAGAGATACTTCTCCTCCGCCGTCGTCCACACGCGCGCGCGCGCCGGGCAGACGCGAACGGGACAGTTACCCGAACAGCGCCACGAAACCCGCCTGCTCGAAATGCCCGTCCTCCGTCAGCGCCTCCGTCAGCCCCTCATCGCCCATCACGACGATAGAGATGCAATCCGTCAGCGACCATTCCTTGTCCGGGCGCGCGTCGTACAGAGCCAGTCCGCGCGCAAAGTATTCCGGCGAAACCTCGATGATGCGGGTCGCCGGATCGCGCGCCATTTCATCGAGCCCCGCCTTCAACCGCCGCCGAATGTGCGATTCCGCAAACGCATCCGCCACCTCCGTGAGCACCCACTGCGTCGTCACGATTTCCCCGGTGAAGCCCCGCGCCCATGCCATCACCCGCTCGTGGTGCTCATCTTTCCGGTTGATGAGCGCCACGTAGAAAAACGCATCCCCGAAGACTTTCACGGCTTCTTTGCGTGACCGTGCAGGTAATGGTCCAGATTCCGCGCGAGGTCAGCCGGCATGTCCTCCGCGGCTCCGGCCAGCGTCGCGTAACGCTCCGCCACACTCCGGCCCGCCGGGGGCTTGGTCTCGATGCAGACCTCCGTCCCGTCCGGCAAATGCAGGCCCGGCGGCAGCTTGATGGTGTCATTCACGACGATGGCAGTGATGCTCATGCCCGCGAAGATGCCTGAACTCCCGCGCTTCGCAAGCACTCCGCCATTGCAACGCCGCCCGTGAAAAGCGCCAGTCCAGACACAACTATCAGTCCGTCCCTACTTCCCTTGCGTGAGAGGCACGATAATCTATTCCGACTTCCAAGTTTCTATTCAGGGACACGCTGCTTAAGGCGGCGGATGCGGCGAGACAGCCTATCCCGCACCTTGTGAAAGCTGCTCAGTGATTTCCTTTAACGAGGTGGTTGTCACATTGTCGGTCAGCGTGAGCTTAAATTGTCCCGTAATTGTTGGTGCGCTAGGCGCGACAATTTGAATCGTCAACACGTATTCTCCAACGCGGGGAAATATCTCTTTGATTCGCGGAAGATGTGGCTCCCATGCACCGCTTTTGCGAATTGCTTTAATTTCTCCCGGCATTACATCAATTAGATCGAGAAATTTTGTGGAGTGCTGCCAAATCGTCTTGCTGGTTGCGTCTTCGTCCTCACCGGGGGCAAAGGTAAGCAATATGCTGTCTCCTCTTAGCTTATTTTCCCCCGCAAGCTCAACTTTAGTTAAATACCCTTGACACTTTTCAACGTGACAAAGCCCGCATGTTTGCACAGCAACTCGAAATAACTTAGCATAAAAATCTTCACCCATGATACAGCCATCGAGCGAAGGAGTAAACAGCATCTTAAGGCGAGGTTTCTGTTTTTCGAGAAGTTGCCTGTTCCTGATTATCAATGAAACCACAAATACCCAAAGCGCCGCACCTGCCGAGATTGCTAATGTCTGGCGTGCAGACCATTGATTTGCAATGGATAGCCATGTTAGCGGTATCGAGATTGCACCGCTCATAAGCCCCCACCATGCGACTGTGGCGTTCATCTGCTCCCATACCATGCGAATCCAGTGCAAGAATTTTGACATTGCGTTTCGTTTGCCGATTTTGCCGAACTCGCGTCAATCCGATAATTTCGGTTTCATTCGTAGTGGAGCCAATAGTTCGTTGTTTTACTGGGAATGCCGCGCTTACCCTGAGTGGTGATACTTTTTGGCGGTGATGTTGGGCCAAAAAAATCAACATCACGAGAGGTATGGATAAAAAGTGTGTAAGGTTCTATGTTAATCGTGTCGCTTTTTTCATCCGAATCCTGATCATTCGAAAAAATGCTTTTGGTGCGTCCTTTTGGCGCTATCAACACTTTCCACGCTTCGTTGGTGTAAGCAATCGATGTGAGAAACACACGGTTTCGGGTATTGTTTATTAGGGTGCAGCCCCGTCTGAAATCAGCTTGGATCTCAGAATGATATTTCGAGCTATTTGCAAATGTGAAATCGAGGGTTTTACCATATAGTAGGCGTCTGCTGTGACTGCCATCCTGAACGATATAAACAATGCTTGGCATTTCATACCACGTCACTACGACAATCAGGCCAAGACCGAGAATAATCCATGCTACGATATTCTTCGGTGGCAATAACCGTGCAATAAGGACGAGAATCAATGCCTTAAAAGTCTTTGGTGGCGGTAGTCTTGACGGGGAATCCAAGAATGCTTGCGCTCGTTTAGATACTAAGACGAAAATGGTAATCGCCAGAAACGGCACAGTGAGTAGTCCTGTAATGAGGATATGAATGGTAGGATTTATAAGCATAGGATAAATCACCTAATGATCCGTGTAGGGACAAGATGGACAAGGGAAAGATAGCATGCTTCACGCGTCAAAACTCCACGCCCGCCGGCATCGCACCCTGCGGCGGACGCGCGAAGGCGGGATCATCAATCGCGATGCGCTCGAAGAATCCCGGCGGCCAGGAATCCGGCGCGGCGTCGCCGCACGGTTTCAATTCGAGGTGATCGCCGACCAGCACCGCCGAGAGCTTCGCACCTTCGCGGACGTGCAGGCCGTCCCGAAGCGCCGCCGGCAGGACGAGGCGTCCGTTCTTTTCGAGCGTGATGGTGGTCATACCTGCATGGTAGCGGCGGGTAGCGTGGCGGCAATGCCGGAGTATGCTTCATGTTGAAGAGCGGTGTCTCCAAGCATTTTCAATCCCGCCCACGAGACCGGCCCAAGTCCGCGCTAGACGATCGGCGACGGCGTCCTGCCCGCGGCATCGCCGCCGGGGCGGAAGGGCGAGACCTTCACCACATTTTCCGCGTCGTGATCGATCAGGTGCAGCCAGTCTTCGGTGATGTCCGTGGGCGGGAAGATGTCGTTTTCGCCGTATTCCGCTTCGAGCGAGATGAGCAGGTCGCTCTCGCTGATGCCCTCGTCCTTGCCGGTCGCGAGGGCGCGCTTGATGGCGAGCGCCTTGGCGCGTTCGACGATGCTCGCGATGATCGCGCCGCTGACGAGGTCGCCGCGGTAAAGGATTTCCCTGCGCCCGCTGCGGAGCGTGATGCTGAGGAAGCGGTTTTCCTCGCGATGCGCGAACTGCGCCTCGATCACGCGCCCCGCGAGGTGGCGGATGACGTCATCCACGCCGCCTTTCTCCGCGAGCAGCGCGGGGTCGTAGGGCAGGTTCGGCGTGAGGTAGATGCGGTAAATCTCCTCGGCGCCGCCGCGGGTCGGGCGGTTGACTTTGATTTTCCGGTCAATGCGGCCCGGCCGGAGAATGGCGGGATCGATCAGGTCCGCGCGGTTGCTCGCGATGATGATGACGGCGTCGTGCAGGCTTTCGAGGCCGTCCATCTCCGTGCAAAACATCGGCACCAGCGTGCTGAGGATGCTGTTGAATCGCCCGGCGCGGCGCGTGCCGAGGATGCTCTCCGCCTCGTCGATGAACACAAACGGCAGGTAGCCCTCGCGGCGTTTCTCGCGCGCGGTGGCGAAGATTTCGCGGACGATGCGTTCGCTTTCGCCGACCCACATGTTGAGGATTTCCGGCCCCTTGATGTGCATGAAAAACTCGCGCATCTCCTGCCCGGTCTGTGCGCGAAGCTGCTGCGTGAGGTTCCATGCGGTCGCCTTGCCGATGAGCGTCTTGCCGCATCCCGGAGGGCCGTAGAGCAGGAAGCCCTTCGGCGTCGCGTGGTGGAATTTTGCGTAAAGCTCCGGGTGGAGCAGCGGTCCTTCGATGGCCTCGCGGATCGCGGTGATGGCCTCCTGCTGTCCGCCGACTTTGTCCCACGGCAGTTCGGGGACGGTGTCGAGGTAGTATTCGTTGCTCTTGGTGCGCGCGAGGACTTCGAGCGCGACGCGGAAGTTTGCGTCCGCGCGCACATCGTCGCCGGGCTTCAGCTTTTCCTTTGCGAGCAATTCGCTGCGGTAGAGAATCGTGCCCTGCTGGCCGGCCTCGCCGCCGACGCGGATGCGATCGTTGCCGAGCAGTTCCGCAATTTTCACCACCGGCCCCGCGCGGTCGTAGCCGAGATCGCCGACGACCACGTAGGCTTCGTTCACCAGAACGCGCGTGCCGCGTCGGAATCCGCGCAGGTCCAGCCGAGGGTCCACGTTGCAGTAAAATTCGGACCCGCCGACGACGATCTGCGCGAGCATCGAGGGCCGGCCTTCGTCGAATTTCGGATACGCCGTGACGAAAGTGCCGATGCGGTTCGCGGGCGACGTCACCTTTTGCAGCGCGGCCTCCAGCTTTTCGATCGTGTCCTGCGCCTCGAACATGATCTCCTCGCGCTCTGCGACCTCGGAGCGGATTTCCAGGAGCTTCGTACGCATTGCGTCACCCGGCGGAAGCTGCGCGATCAGATGCTCGATTCGCTCCACCAAGCCGCGTGGCTCCCGATTCTCACGGGACGACGATTCCCCGTCTTCGTGCGTCGGAGAAAGTTGCTCGTCCATCGTTTTGCGGAACATACATCACATCGCGCGGCGTGCAATCCGCGCGGTGGATTTTGACGGTGCGAAAAGCGGGGATTTTAACGCGGAGACGCAGAGACGCGGAGTTGATTGGAGCGTTGCGCAGAGGAAGATTTGAAAACATCCCTCTGCGAAACTCTCCTTTTCCCTCTGCGGCTCTGCGTCAAAATCCGGCCTTCGGTACACTCTCTGAGACAAACGTGCGCGCCGACGCGCTCGGCGCTGATTTAAGAAGAAGCCAGCACCGCGCAACCGCGGCTTGGCAACTCAAACACGAACCCCTACGCATCCCGCCCGTGAAACACACCGCCCCGATCCTCGCACTTCTCGCAATCACCTTCACCGCGCGTGCCGCCGACGAATGGCCGCAGTTCCGCGGGCCGACGGGGCAGGGGATCTCGGATGCGAAAAATGTGCCGACCGAGTGGAGCGGCACGGAGCATGTCGCTTGGACGACGGAGATTCCCGGCAAGGGCTGGTCCTCACCCGTGCTCTCGAAGGGCAGGCTCTACCTGACCACTGCCATCGGTGAGAAAGGCAGTGAGGTGTCACTCCGCGCGCTGTGCCTCGACGCGAAGGATGGGCGCATTCTCTGGGACACCGAGATTTTCAAGCCGGAGGCCACCGTGTCATCCGTGATGCACAAGAAGAATTCGCTCGCGAGTCCGTCGCCGATCGTCACGGCGGACCGGCTCTACGTCCACTTCGGCCACATGGGCACCGCGGCGCTCGACCTCGCAGGGAAGATCGTGTGGAAGCAGGATACCGAGGCAGCTTACACGCCTCAGCACGGTGCCGGCGCCTCGCCCGCGCTCATCGGCGATGCGCTTGTGTTCAGTTGCGACGGCGTCAGTGATCCATTCGTCGCCGCGCTCGACGCCGCGACCGGCAAGCTGCGCTGGAAGACGCCGCGCAATTCGCCGGCAAAAAACCAGTTTTCATTTTCCACGCCGTTGCAGATCACCGTCGGAGGCGCAACGCAGATCGTCCTCCCCGGCAGCGGACTCGTCGGCGGCTACGATCCGAAGGACGGTCATGAAATCTGGCGCTCGACTTACGGCGACGGCTACTCGGTCGTGCCGCGGCCGGTATTCGCGCATGGCCTGCTCTACGTCAGTTCCAGCTTCAACAAACCCGTGCTCTACGCCGTGAAGCCCGATGGCGCGAAGGGCGACGTGACCGGGACGAATGTCGCGTGGACAAGCAGCAAGGCCGTGCCTCACAGCGCCTCGATGCTCGTGCTCGGCGATGAACTCTACTTCGTCTCCGACGCCGGCATCGCGACGTGCGCCGATGCGAAGACGGGCGAAGTCCACTGGAGCGAACGGCTCGGCGGCGGCTTCTCCGCCTCGCCGGTCGCAGCCGAAGGGCGCGTGTATTTTCAAAATGAGACCGGCTCGACGTTTGTGCTGAAGGCCGGGAAGACCTTCGAGCAGATCGCGAAAAACGACATCGGCGACGCGACGCTCGCCTCGATCGCCGTGGCCGATGGGACGATCTACCTGCGCTCGGAGAAGGCGCTGCGTAAAATCACGCGGTGAGCTTTCCTGGCGTCACCGCCACTCGTGTTTCGGGTATTTTCGCGAGAGTTCCTGCTTCAGCTTCGGGTAGCTCTCCTTCCAGAAATTCGAGAGGCTCGTGGTGATCTGCACCGGGCGCTGGTTCGGCGCGAGGATCTGGATCACGAGCGAGATTTTTCCGCCCGCGATGCGGATGTCGCCGTCCACGCCGTAGAGATCCTGGATGCGCGCTGCGAGCGTCGGCGGTGCGTTGTCGGCATAGGTAATTTTCGCGCGGCGTCCGCCGGGCAGCTCGAAACGCTCGGGGGCCATGCGGTCGAGCAGATCGAGCTGTGCGGATGAGAGCCACGACTTCACGACGGGCCACACGTCGCGATCCTTGATCTCGCGGTAGCTCATCGCGCCGAGGCAGAGCTGTTCGATGAGCGTGCGGCGGTCGGCCTGCGTGAGCGGCGGCAGCTCGTATTCCGGGCACCATTCGGCGAGGCACTTTAGCCGGACGATCCATTGCTCGATGTCGAAGTTCCATTTGTCGAGCGGGCAGCGTCCCGCGACGACCTCGGCGGCGAGAAGTCCGGCGGCCTGCTCGCGCGGCACGTCGTCGCTGCGCTCGGCGCGGATTTCGAGATCGCGAAAACGCGTGACCTTGCGCGACATCACGCGTCGCTGTGTGGTGTCGTAAAAACACTCGGTCTGCTGGCTGAAAGCCGCGGGAAAAATTTCCTTCAGCCATTCCTCCTTCACGGCGGTCGCGAGGGTGAGCAGCGTCTGCACGTCGTCGCGGCTGTCCACTTCGCGCACCTCGCTCACGACGAGCAGCGGGGCATCCTGCACGACGCTCTCGCGGGCGAGTACGCCGCGGCGTCCGTGAACGAGCTGCACGCGCAGTGTCCCGCGATCGAGCCGGATGCCGACGAGATCGGGGAAGCCTGCGAGGATGCAGCGGGCGGTGTTCTCGGGGCTCGGGTCGCGCGGTTCGGTGGAGAGGCCTTCGTCGCGCGCGATGCCGAGGAACTGCTGCGACAGTGCGAGCGCCTCGCGCGCGGCGATGCCGTTGATTCCGAGCGGGCGCAGCTTCTGCGGATTGAAGTTTGCATTCTCCGCGAAGCGCAGCGCGCGCAGCATCACGAAGAAGTCGCTGCTCCCGTCGCCGCCGAGCAAGTCTTCGCGGTCGTCCTGCTGTTGCTTGCCCTGGCTGCGGTGGAGGATCGGCTTCCCCTGCGTGAGCGCGGCGACCTGGCAGATCGCGGGCACGCAGCCGCGCTCGTGCGCGGCGAGCAGCATCCGCGCGTACCGCGGGTGCGCGGGGAATGCGAGCATCCGCCGGCCAAGCCCGGTGATCTGGCCGGAGGAATCGGTCGCGCCGAGATCGAGCAGCAGTGTCTCCGCGCGTTCGAGCGACTTCGCCTCGGGCGCTTCGAGCCAGCGGAATTTTGCAACGTCGTTCACGCCGCCTGCCTTCAGTGTGAGCACGACTTCGGCGAGATCGAGCCGCTTCACCTCGGGCAGTTCCTGCGCGGGACGGTCTGCGTGCTCGCGATCGGTCCACAGCCGCAGGCACACGCCCGGTGCGGTGCGGCCCGCACGGCCTGCGCGCTGCTCGGCGCTTGCGCGGCTGATGCGCTCGACGAGCAGCGTGTTGATGCCGCGGTGCGGATCGAACCGCGCGATGCGCGCGAGGCCGCTGTCAATGACGACACGCACGCCGTCAATCGTCAGCGAAGTCTCCGCGACATTGGTGCTCACGATCACCTTGCGCTGATCGTAGCGCGCGACGGCGGCGTCCTGCTCGTTCGCGGGGAGTTCGCCGTGCAGCGGCAGGACGATGAAATTTTTCCCCACCGCCGACGCACGTACTGCGGAAATCGTGCGCGAAATTTCATACGCGCCGGGCATGAAGATGAGCACGTCGCCGCTCGTGCGCGGCGCGAGAGTTTCGAGTTCGTTTGCGGCAGCGTCCCAGATCGGGAATTCATCGGCTCGAATCGAGCGAGCCAGATATT
>Ga0194055_10004119_pt1 | contig 10993 bp, 9 predicted proteins | sample SepL449m_MetaG_FD_155482 | JGI IMG/M metagenome (GOLD analysis project Ga0194055, IMG submission 155482) | Anoxic zone freshwater microbial communities from boreal shield lake in IISD Experimental Lakes Area, Ontario, Canada - Sep2016-L442-9m | ecosystem: Environmental > Aquatic > Freshwater >... | reverse complement strand
CGCCATAGCGTGTCGATCGATCTGGCGCGCTTCGCGGCCTGCGAGATGCCAGTGCAGTCGGCTGCGATGTTTGATCCGTGGATCGATCACATTGTCAGGAATGCTTCGCGTCGAAACCGTCACCAGATGTAATCCGGAATCGTAAGTCTCTGCCCACAGTTCGAACGGCAATGGAAACGTGTGGACACAAACCGTCGGTTGGTCCGTTCCACCACGACCGACGTATGTCGGATTCAGCCCCGCAGTGACGAACAGGATCAGGCCGAGATCGTGATGTTCAGGAATCAGGCGGGCGTTGGAACTAACAACCTGATCCGAAATCTCGCGCAACTCGCTCCAGGCCAATCCCGGGTCGATTCCAACTCGCTGAAGCGACAGAGCCAGCCGATCCAGATGATCATCAAGTCGGAACGGAGTGTGACGAAATGTCCGCAACATTTCCGTGACCGACGTGCCACCAACGATACCCAGATCGAAGACATGGAGCTGTGCTTCGTCGATCGGAACGAATCGACCGTTCAAGTAGGCGATCGGCGTTGTCATCATTTTCCCTGCCTGATGGCATCACGTAATCGGGCCGTAAGTCCAAGGGCAGAATTCTTCGTCGCCGATTCCTTGAGCTTCACTTTTGGTCTGTTTTCCGCTTGCCACGGCAACGACTTCGTCGAAGATTTCGCGACCGACTTCTTCAATCGTCGCACCGTCAAGAATTCGGCCAGCGTTGATGTCCATGTCGTCCACCATCCGGTTGTACATCGGCGAATTCGTGGCAATCTTGATCGTTGGGACAGGCTTACAACCGAAACAACTTCCGCGACCCGTGGTGAAGCAGCAGACATTGGCGCCGCCGGCCACCATTCCCGTCACGGATGCTGGATCGTATCCGGGAGTATCCATGACGACGAAGCCCTTTTCCGTCACTGGCTCGGCGTACTTGTAGACGGCACGCAGCGCAGTTGTCCCCCCCTTGGCGATCGCTCCGAGGGATTTTTCGTAAATGGTCGTCAATCCCCCCTTCTTGTTGCCAACGGAAGGATTGATGTCGATCCGCTCGCCGAACTTCGCGGTGTACTCGATCCACCAGCGAATTCGCTCCAGCAACGCCTCACCTACGTCTCGCGAGACTGAACGGCGAGTCAGCAGATGCTCACCACCGTAGATTTCAGTCACTTCGCTTAGGATCGCCGTTCCACCATGAGCAACCAGCAGATCGCTGCAATAACCAAGAGCCGGGTTGGCGGTGGTACCGCTGTTTCCATCGCTACCCCCGCATTCCAAACCGAGCATGATTTCGCTGACGGGAATGGGAACTCGCTGAACCTTGTTCACTTCTGGTAGCAGTTCACGAATGGCAGCGACGGTGCGATTGACCGTTTTCGCGACCCCACCCTGCTCCTGAATATTCATCACCAGCGGGGCTTTCGTCGGAAGTTGAGAAGACCCACCCAGTTGGATCAACCCGCCATTTTCCATCAAGAAGGAAGCCTGCGCTGTCTCGCAACCGAGTCCCAGGACGATGTACGCCGCAATATTGGGATGGCGTGCGAAGCCTGAAAGAGTTCGTGTCAGTTGCTTATGGTCTTCACCCCCAAACTGGAATGCGCAGCCCCCTTTATGAACGAGAGGGACAACACCGTCGACATTAGGAAACTGCTCCAGCAGTGCAGTGTCGAACTTCTGTGCCGCGTACTTTGAAGCGGTGGCCGAGCAATTGACCGTGCTGATGATCCCGATGTAATTACGAGTCGCCGCCCGCCCGTCTGGTCGTCGGTATCCCATGAATGTCCGGCCCTCGATCGGTGTCGGAGGGGCTGGAATTTCGGAACAGAACGCGTAGTCGAGACTCAACTCACCTGCAGTAACGTTATGCACATGGACCCATGATCCTACTGAAATTGGTGCGGATGCGAATCCGATCGTCTGCCCGAATTTCTTGATCGGTTGACCCGCATCGATCGAGCGGAGCGCCACCTTGTGCCCCATGTCAATCGGTTCTACCGTCGAAAGTTCCGATGTCCCGGTAAAGGAAAAGGAAGTTGCTTCGGGAACTTTACGAGCGGCAACGGCGATATTGTCTTCAGGGTGCAGGCGTACAAACGGGGCGGTGCTCATTGGGGCCTTTCAACAGGAACGGAATTCTCTGGCAGACTATTCGTTTTGGGGAATTCCAGCAATCCGACTGGTCTCAATTCTCCACGGCAGCCTCGACCGACTCGCGATATTGTGAGGGGAATACCACAATCAGTTCAGGGGATTGCGTCGTGCCCGGTTTGCCTATCGCGTCTCTTAAAATCGACAGGTAGGTCGCGGCCTCGCAAACGTCGTGCGCCAGAGGCAAATCGTGATGTATGAGAACGATTTTCGCCGGGGCCGGGATCCACGACAGGTCTCGCAGGCATTCTTCGAAGGCGTCCCAGTTCCAGCCGAAGTAGCCGGGAAAGTCCAACCCCAGTGCCAATATCGCCAGAAGCTGTTTTTTGGTCCCAATCCCCGCCGGAATTCGAATAACGCGTGACGATTCCTCGATTGGCCAGTACCCGTTCGAATACTGGAAGTCGTTCAAGTCCTGGCAACTCATAGCGACGACTTCTCCCGGATCTTTACGAATGTCTTGTAGTGGTCAGGTGTGTACCAAGCGTCGCCATCGGCCCCGACGATCACTCGCTGCGGTCCAGGGCCACTCAGCTTTGGTGTCGGATGGACGTATTCCTTGTAATAACCAGACGGTCTTGCGGGAAGTCGTCGTTCACGATTTTGAAAGACCGTTCCGTCATTGCGATGCGAATTGCGATCACCTTTGGCGATCCGATCAAGCGTTGGCTGCAAATCGATTGTGCCGCTGAAAACAATGTGACCATCCTGATCGCGAATCTTCTGATTCTCGATTCGTGTTTTTGGCTGGTCTACATTTTGCGGGATATTTTTGGGTAAGGACTCGCCCGCAGATTCGCTTTTTCCCGTTGAGCGAACAGTCCGAGTTGCTGACGGGGCGGAGTCGGGTTCAGGCGTGATCTGAACCGGAATCGGTTGACGGGAGTCGTCACCCTCTGCGGCCTGATGTGAATCCTGCTGCTTTGCTGTCGATGATCGCGGAGCAACGGGTGGAAATGACGTTTGCCACCACGAGACCACCACGAGTCCCAGAAAAATGGCGATGATCAGCCAGGGAGGCAGTTTGGAAGTTTTGCCTTGGGGCATTGACGATGGGCGTTCAGACATGCAGGTTTCTCACTTTGCCAATGTATTCACTTTGCCAATGAATTCAGCAAAACTTTCATCCGGGGCGCAATCAGCGAATCCCACGCTGCGTCCAGTCCTTCTCTCATGGCATCCGCAGGAGAAGCAGACTTGCGTGCGGCGAAAATCCGTAAGACTCGTGACAGTTCTACTCGATCCTGATCGACCAACGGCAGATTTTCGATGAGTGTTTGGATTTCTGGCTCATGGAGTTCCTGCAACGTCTGTGATGTCGCTAGCAGCACTCTTCCCAGAGCCGAATCGTTCTTCAAAAAGGGCTCGTAATCGTACTGGAAATGTTCTCGCTGCAGGTGAGTCAACCCGCGTTCTGCGAATTTCGTCTTCAGGGTGGGATTCAACATCCCAAACAGAAATGAAGCAGCCAGATTTGCGATCGGCCCGGTCTCGGGACTTTCCAGAAGATTACCGACAGCGCGTTGGGAATATTGACCTCGACGATTTTGCACAAACACGAATTCGCGACTGATCGTCCAGGCCCATGAAGTATCGGGAACGAGCGATCTGGCGACCGGCAAAATCATCACGGTCCAGCCTGCCGGGGGCAATTTCTTTTTGGGGTCCGCTTCGTAGGGAATTGAAAATCCATCGTCGCGATGATTGAACATGTTAACCAGCAGACGGTCAAAAGCAGAAAGTGCTCCCCGTTTCAGGACAGAATGGATCAGCGTCGTCAAAGCCGCATTCCGGGATTCGCCTGATGGTTCTGGAATGATCGTGGCCAGAAACGATAACAGATTTGAAATCGGAGCATCCTCGGCGCGAATCAGGCGAGACCCTTTGATTTGCTCGTCGAACTGCTTCGACAGTTCATCATAGATGCCCGGTTTGCAATTGATCACCAGTTGCGACAGTGGACCAGCGTTTATTTCAACTTCCATTAACCTGCCCGACATCGCATCAATGACGACTCGCTGGGACGGATCATTGATGGTGAGAACTCCTTCTTGAATTTGGACGATTTCTTTGTTCCTCTGGACCTCTCGGACGGCTGCAACCGGGTCGGCTGTCATTTGTAAAACAAAAGGGGGAAGCGTTCCTTCGGAATTCGAGCGAATTCCTGTACCAAACGCGAACTTCGAAATTTCACCGCGGGAACTCGGACGCTGTGCGGTCCAATGCATCGCCCCCATCACACACTGGTGAATATTCCGCGTTTCAAACCGCAGTCTGTGGCGGGGTGAATACATTGACAGCAAGTCTGGTGTCAGTTGGACCCACAATTCAACGAGTTCACGTTTGAGGTGTTCCTTCAGTTTGACGCGAATCAGGGATCCCTGCTTCCGGTGCGAGATCACCAGATTGAAATCAATGAGCAGCGTTCCCGCGGGAGGGTCGTCTTCCGATTCGACCTTGAGCGGCGGGCCTCGCAATTGCAATTCAAAATCGTTGTCGGTCGACTCAAAGTTATTCAGCCAACTCGCCAACTTGATCAGAACGTCTTCCTCGCGCGTGAACTTCTTAGTCAACAACGGCGCGTCTGCAAACTCGAAAACTGTAATTCTCAAGATTGAGTCCGCATCGCCGAACGGCGGAGTAATGAATTCTACTTTCGATTCCAGAAAGCGAGCGGCACTGCGCAGCGTTTGCTCGATCAGTGTTTTCAGGTCAGAATCCAGGACTGCCCGTTTGGGAAGATCCAGATAGGTAATGACCTCTTCCGGAGTATTCCTCGTCAAACCGATGACTTCAATTTCTCCCAGTACCGCACATGGCCCTTCATCCGTGATCGTTACCATGAGTGTGGCCGTCCCGTTCGATTCGGGCATGGGGACAACACTGAATTGAACGTCGTGGTATCCCAAAGATTGAAACAACTTCTGCAACGGTTCGTGCTTCGCCTTCCAGAACCCTGAAGAAAAGGAAGCTGGATTACCCTTTTGCCAGATTGGCTTGACCGCTGCTGGAGGGGCGAAGTCCCGCGTTTTTTCGTTGGAGTTCCGTGCGGTTGTCTGTTCCGGGACAGAAGAGACCATTAGCTTTTTCAGTCGTGCGACCGGAATGTTTTTGGCACCCGCGATTTCAATCTCACCGGCCAGATAGCGTCGTCCTTCGTCGATCGTCACAACAATGCCGTTACGCTGCTCAACATACTTGGCGCTCGTCGTGACGTCAGCAAAGCCGGAATGGCGATAGCCGTCACGCAATCGGGTCTCCAGCAATTGAAGAAGTTCGTCCATGGGAGCGTCTGGATGCCCCGCCACCAGGACATCCAGATCGAATCCCAAGGCTGAACGCAGATCGCGCGATTCGACGTTGTCATTTCCGATGAATTGAATACGGTCGGGATCGCCCAGATTCCCGACGTTTTTCGGTTCCACCGCCGACGACGAAATCGACATCAGCAGAACAATAGCGCAAGTCATCCATGACAGGTTCGACATCCGCGTCCCCCTCGAAAACGTGTTCGATAGCTCTGCCTGATATTAGCAAACTACCTGTTCCGTTGACGAGGTCAGTCGCCGCGATAGGAAATCACCGCCTGCTGCATCGTCGGGGGCAGGGGATGAAATTTACTGCGTACAAAACCAGACTTGGAAAATACGTGCTCGTATTCGGCAAACGTATAAGCATCGCCATGACCAGTCGTGGCAAGCATCGTCAGTGCGAATTCGGCCGTGCCGACAGGTGTTACCCGGCCTTCGTCAGGAATAAACTCAAGCGTCACGGCACGTCCGCCTGGGACGAGTGCTTCGTAAGCCTTTCGAGCGATCCGTTCGCACGTCGCCAGATCAAAGTGGTGGAAGAAATTCGTGATCAACACGACATCGTAGGGGCCACCCCAATTAGTATCAAACGCACTTCCTGGCAGTTGGGAATAACGATCAGCAACCCCGGCTCGCTCGGCATTCTCCTGAGCAACCTGAAGTACGTTCTTCCAGTCTAAAGCGGTGACGAGTGCATTCGGATAATGCTGGGCGACTGAGATTCCAAACAGCCCGTGACCAGCGGCGATATCCAGCACTCGTAGTGGCTGTGATTTCTCTCCGCCGATCAGGCCGACGAGACGTTGTGCGGGAATGTGCATCATCGGCCCCATCGCACGGGCGAAATCGACCCAGATCGGATTGTCGTGCGAGACCGTCCCGTCATCGGAAATGGCAGTTCCCCCACGTTTGACGGCGGCTGTCAATTGCGTGAAGCATTCCGTCAATGAGGGAGTTAGGAGGAACTGCAGAGTCCCCCCGAGATAGGCGGGGGAGGATCGCGTCAGAAATGTTGCAGAATCCGGTGTCAGTCCGTAGTGATCGACGGACTTTGTCAGAAATCCTGCGATGACCAGGTAGTCGGCAAGAATGCGAACACCTCGTTCATTGACACCGCACGTCGCAGCCAATTCTGCGCCCGATCGTGATCCTGCCGCGACGGCGGAGAACAGATCGATTTCAATGGCAGTCTTTAACGCTTGCGTTCGCTGATAAGCGTTGATCGTGTCAAAAAACAAACCGGGTGAAGGCCCCTGCGATGACATTTTAGAAAACTCCGACTGGCGTCACGGTGCCCGCCGAGCCTGCCTCGGCGGTTCAACGACCGTGATCGGATCGGGGTCAATAGTCCATCCACATCCCGGCGCCTGTCAGAGTATCCTTCTGGCCTGCAAATTCCCATTGCAAGGCTGGCCCCTTGTAGTATTGGAAGCCGAAACGCCACAAATGGTTGCTATACCCGCGCCATTGCCAGCCCGCAGTGATATTCACGCTGGTCACGTAGCCAAAATCCTGTCGTGTATGTCCATTGATCGCAGCGAACGGTGCTCCACGCAAACCGAAGACCATGGGCGTGTATTGCAATCCGTACTGCAATTCCAACGGTTCGGCACCATCCTCATGGTTGAATGCGTAGGCAACTTCGCCGTAGGCCTGGGTATCGCGAGTCAGATTCCTCGTCCAACCGACGATCAATGAATCACGTACGTAATTCAGGCGGACAAACGTCGGGTTGCGGATCATGTATTCATCACCCGCGTGTGAACTCAGGTGGTAATAGCCCGCTTTGAATGCGTTGTCGCCCTTACGCCACGTCGACAGAAAGCCCGCTCGAAAGTCGCATGCTTCCAGATCGTCGTTGTGCCCCATATCGACACGCGGCATTGCCGCACCTTCCAGGTCGAATTGCCATCCCTGTGGATTGATGGCGTCAGTGGTCCCGTATCTCAACAAGCCGACGTGGCCACCGAGGGTGTTTTCCCAGACAGTTCCATCGCGTCCCTTGCTGCCGAAGAAGACAGAGCTCATTCGCGATTCTTTTTCACCCGCAAGATATGCCTTGTACATCAAGCCCGCTGGCATCACTTGCCATTCGTATTCGTCTTCCGTTTGAAATGTTTGAGACCCGATCACTTCTTCTTGAACCGGTTCCTGCCAGTCAACCTTTTGCGCACGACCTCGTTTCCCCTCTTCCTGTTCATCGGAAAAGCTGGCAAACGATGCCTTACTACGCGGCGCACGGTCCGTGCGCATGTTTCCATCCGTTCCCATCTGAACCTGCAGGCCAAAGGTGGGATCATCTGGTGCTTTTCGATCAGCACGAGCTCGGGCAGTATCCTCCCGGGCAAGTGCTGACATCCCGAGCACCAGGAAGCAGCAACCTATCCAGCGAAACACGCGAGTTCTCCAAGTACAACAGTTGCGAGACTTCTGTAACGCGAATTCCTTATCGACCTCGCAAATCGATTGCGCACGTATCTCCGTCTGCAACGGTCGTGATCGGAGCAATCATGCGTCCGGATATGCCCAGCATTCCGGAAAATCTACTCCGGTAGACTGCGATGACTTTGACGGCAACGAGGTTCCATGAATCAGTAGGGTCGGCGCTGAACGTCTTGACTAACCTCCTTGCTGACCTAGGTTTAAATGCGCATGGTCCCTGCTGACCGCGTCCTCCATTTCACGACTCAACGTACTGTTGAAAGCTCCGTTCAATGATTCCCTTATCCTCTGTGCCATCACAGGTTACGTCCGTTGATTCATTCCCGGGCTTGTCCACCGAAGAAATCGGATCGCTTCTTGACTTGATGGAATGGCAACGCGGAAAATGTGATTGCCGTGACCCGCTGACATCAATCTCGCATCTCCATCGATCGCTCCATCAGCAGGCGTGTCGTGCGTACGCCAGACGACTTGGCACCGTCGTCGTCCTGAAGGGGGACAAACTGACGTTGGCTAACGGAGATTTCAGAACGTCCGCTCAAGTTGTCCCTGAAACAGTCCGAACACTCGATTCGATCGAACGCGTGCCGCTATCCGTATTTCTGATGTTGGAATGTTACGCTGACGGAATTTCTGAGCAGTCTGAAGCATTAATTGACCAGCTTCGAACGCAGGCAATGATGTTACTGACACAGCTCGGAAGCTTGGGACTGACGGAAGAATTAACAGCCCGGCAGGCGGAATTGCTGGCTACGACCGTACAGTTCCTGGATGACGTTTTTACCTGCGGACGACTCGATGCTGATGTCGTTGCCAGTTTCGTCATGCAGTCGAATCCATTGCTGGAACAAAATCAAGCCGATGTGTCACGGCTGATATTCGCAGCTTTCGATGATCAGTTGTCTCTCTGGAAGTCAACATTTACCGAGTTTGACTGGGAACATTTGCGAGCCGTCGTCGTTCAGGACCAGTCCGAGCGTCGTGAACGGATCGCTGGCGAGTATTTTCTGCGATTGCATCGCTCAAACGAAGGCGAATCCCACGTCTTCATGGAAGTCGCCGACGACGTTGAACAGGCGATCCTTCAGCTTCGCAGGTCAGCATTTGCGTCAAATCCGGCAGAGGAATTTTCACCTTTCCACGGATGAAGCGATCAGCGGATTGAACGGGGGATGCCCCGTCCGTTACCATTCCGGAGATGGGACCAGCCTGGTCCTGCTGCGCAAAACCTCGTTCCGTCGATTTTCAAAACGAATTTCGGCTGACCAGCGAGAGTTCCGATCTGGCATTGGCCTGGTTGGCGAAGCGGTTTCTCTCCAAAGGAAGTTGACGTGTTTCAGTCTGTTGCAGTCGTCGGGGCCACCGGGGCCGTGGGTCGGATCATGTGTCAGCAGCTCGAAGAGCGCGGCTATAAAGCCGGTTCATGGACGTTCCTGTCGTCCAAGCGCAGCGCCGGGACCACGATCACATTCCAGGGACGCGACTACATCGTTCAGGAACTGACGAAAGAATCGTTCCATGGACATGATCTGGTCATTGGCAGCACGCCCGACGAAACGGCTCGCGACTACTTCCCTGCCGCTGTCGAAGCTGGCTGCCTGGTGATCGATGAATCCGGCTACTTCCGGATGAACCCCGAAGTTCCGCTGGTCATCCCCGAAATCAATCCGCAAGATGCATTGAGATTGCTCGCGTTGGGACGCGGGATCATTTCCAGCCCGAACTGTTCGACAACGCAAATGGTCATCGCCCTGAAGCCGCTGCATGATGCCGCAAAAGTGAAGCGAGTCATCGTCAGCACTTATCAGGCAGTGAGTGGTGCGGGCTTGCAGGGAACGACGGATCTGATTGAAGGGACGCGAGCGAATCTTGCGGGGACGAACTACGAATATTCCGCCTTCAAGCATCCGATCGCCTTCAATGCCATCCCGCAAATTGGCGGCCCCAAGGAAGAAGGCTACACGAGCGAAGAAATGAAGATGGTCTACGAAACTCGCAAGATCATCGGCGATCAGTCTATCCAGATATCGGCATCCTGCATCCGGATCCCCGTGGCGAACTGCCACAGCGAAACCATCTGGGTCGAAACCGAACGACCAGTCTCCCCGGCTGAGGCACGCCAATTGTTCGCAGCCTTCCCGGGGATCGTCGTGGTGGACGATCTGGCCAACGGCGAATATCCGATGCCCATGACGTGCACTGGCCGTGACGAAGTCTTCATCGGACGAATTCGTCGCGACCTTTCTCATCCGAATGGACTGACGTTCTGGTGTGTCAGCGACAACCTGCGCAAGGGAGCCGCTACCAATGCTGTGCAGATTGCAGAACTGCTTTCCCGACACAAGGCGTGAGAAATCTCCAGCAGGCCTGGGAGACGATTTACGACCTTTTCCGGTATGAGTTATTGGTCGATCACACCCGGAATCCGGCAGTACCGCTCTCGGCGGAGCAGGATCGCTGGGCGCAAGCGTGCCTGAGAAACAGTGGAGTAACGGCATGAGTTCCAGTACCACAAAACCCTTGATCAAAACCTCGGCTGTCACAGCGCGGCGCAAGTTGCGGTTCAGCAGCTTTGACGACGTCATCAAGGATGCCGAACATATTGCCTCGGTCCCCTGTCGCACGCTGGGAAACTGGTCTGTCGCTCAGAACATTGACCACTTGGGAAAATCGATCCAGGCTGGATTTGAAGGGCCTGTAATCAAGGCACCTTGGTTTGTACGCTGGCTCATTGCCCCACTGATCAAGCCACGATTCCTGACGAAAGGGATGCCCGCCGGATTTTCACTACCGAAAAAAATGGCTCATTTCATGCCAGGCAGTGATCCCGCTACAGAAACAGCGATGAAAAACCTGCGAGTCTGGTCCCAGCGGCTGCAATCAGAATTACCGTCGAATGGTCATCCTGCATTTGGCAAATTGAGTCATGAGGAATGGATTCTATTGCACCTTCGCCACGCGGAGTTACACCTGAGTTTCATTGTTCCAGACACAACTGTCCGGCTATAAGTCGAACAGCGTCAACTGCTTATGTGGTTGGTTATCTGAGTTCGGTGCTTTTTCGGTGGTCAGGGCCTGAAATATAGGGG
>Ga0194055_10004117_pt1 | contig 10996 bp, 8 predicted proteins | sample SepL449m_MetaG_FD_155482 | JGI IMG/M metagenome (GOLD analysis project Ga0194055, IMG submission 155482) | Anoxic zone freshwater microbial communities from boreal shield lake in IISD Experimental Lakes Area, Ontario, Canada - Sep2016-L442-9m | ecosystem: Environmental > Aquatic > Freshwater >... | reverse complement strand
CACCAGCCCCCTGCTGCGCACCCAGTCAACCGCCGGCTACCTCCTAGAAGGCCGCGAAAGCGCCCCGCCATTGCACCTCGACGAGCGGGTCGCCGAGGCTCACTACGGCGACTGGACGGGCCAGAAACTCAGCGCGTTGGCCAAGGACCCACTGTGGAAGGTGGTGCAGTCGCAGCCGAGTGCTGTGACCTTTCCCGGTGCGCAGGGTGAGTCGATGGTGTCGATGGCTGCCCGAGCGGTGGGCGCAGTGCGCGACTGGGACGCACGCATTGAGGCCGAGCACGGAGCCGAAGCCGTGTACGCGGTGGTGTCGCATGGCGATGTCATCAAGGCAATAACAGCTGACGCGCTCGGGATGCACCTCGACGCATTTCAACGCATTTCGTGCGACCCGTGTTCGGTAACGATCGTTCGCTACACGTCCGTTCGCCCCTATGTGCTGCGCGTCAACGACACAGGCGGCAGTTTCGCCTCGCTCGTCCCCAAGCCCAAGAGCAAGACCCGACGTCGACGCTCGACCGACGCACCCGTTGGCGGAGGGGCCGGCGACTGACTTCGGTCAATCGCCGTAGGCTTGCCCCATGCCCCGTGAGCTCTTTGAGTACGACCCACCCGACCGCTTCGTCGCGGGCACCGTGGGCCAGCCGGGAGAGCGCACGTTCTACGTGCAAGCACGCAGCGGCGCCCGCACGACCAGTGTGATCGTAGAAAAGCAACAGGTGGCACTGCTTTCTGAGCGCCTTGACGAGTTACTCAGTGAGGTGCTGCGACGCGCCGAGGGACCCCTTCCCATTCCGGTCGAGGCATCAGGCGCGCTCGATCTTGAGCCCTTGGAACTGCCGCTCACGGAGGAATTCCGGGTGGGCGCCATCGGCTTGGGTTGGAACGGTGAGATCGAACGTGCCGTCATCGAGCTTCACGCAACGGTTGAAAGTGATGAGTTCGAAGTTCCCGAACTTGATGAAGACGACGTTCCCGACACTGCTCCAGCCTGCCTGCGAGTACGCATCACCGGCGCCCAGGCGCGTGACTTCATCGTGCGCTCGAATGCCCTCGTCTCTGCTGGTCGACCACCATGCCCGCTCTGCCACCTGCCTCTCGATCCGGAAGGTCACGTGTGCCCCCGGGCGAACGGCTACCGTCGCCGTGCCTGACATCGCCCCGCTCGTTGAGCCAGATGCCATTCGCGTGCTCACTCACGGGCAACTCGACATTGAGGGGCGCCTGGTTGAAGCGTCGAATTTGGCCGTCGTAGCGGTCGCTCAACTCGACGGTCTGTCATTGCGCTGCGTGTACAAGCCAGTGGCGGGCGAGCGCCCGCTCTGGGATTTTCCCGAATCGACGTTAAGCCGCCGCGAAGTGGCCGCGTACCGAATCAGCGCGGCGGCCGGCTGGAATCTGGTCCCCACGACGGTCTGGCGAGACGACGGCCCCGCAGGCGAAGGAATGTGCCAACGCTGGATCGATGTCGAGGAAGGGGCCGCTCTGATCGACGTGGTTCCGCGAGGCTCGTGTCCACCCGGATGGAAGCGCGTGATCGATGCGGAGGGTGCACGAGGGCGTCCGGTAACCCTTGTCCATGCCGATACTCCTGAGCTGCGCGCCATGGCGGTGTTCGACGCCGTGGTGAACAACGCCGACCGCAAGGGCGGTCATGTGCTCATTGACGCCGATGCGCGGGTGTTCGGAATCGACCACGGAGTGACCTTCAGCGAAGACGACAAACTGCGCACCGTGCTCTGGGGCTGGGCAGGCGAGCCAATTGATGATGCGCTCATCGTGTCGCTCGAGATTCTTAGCGATGCTCTCTCAACTCCCGATGCCGCCGGCCTACGGGGTCTGCTGCACCGAGATGAGATCACTCGAACCCGCGAGCGAGTTGACCACCTTCTGGCAGACGCCACCTTCCCGTACCCCGGCGATGGTTGGCCCAGCCTGCCATGGCCTGCCTTCTGAACCGATAGGGTCAGGCGGTGCGATCATGGCCCACTGTCTCCCTGCCCGAACTGCCCGGAAGTGGGCCGGAGGTGCGTGTCTTCGACACGGCCTCCGGGGCGGTGAAACCGACGGCCCCCGGCCCGATCGCCCGCATGTACGTCTGCGGCATCACGCCGTACGACGCCACGCACCTCGGCCACGCGGCCACATACATCACCTTTGATCTTCTCGGCCGCGCCTGGCGCGACTCGGGTCACGAGGTGCACTACGTACAAAACGTCACCGACATCGACGACCCGCTCCTCGAGCGCGCGGTTGCCACCGGCGACGACTGGCAAGCACTCGCACTACGCGAAACCGAGTTGTTCCGTGACGATATGACCGCACTGCGGGTCATGCCTCCCGACCACTATCTCGGTGCCGTCGAGTCGATTCCCGCCGTTGTTGACGCTGTCGAAAAGTTGCGCGAACTCGGGGCTGTGTACGACGTCGACGGTGACCTCTACTTCCGGGTGCATGCTGACGAGAGATTTGGCAGTGTGACGTCGTTGGGGTCGAGCCAGATGCTCGAAATCTTCGGCGAACGCGGCGGAGACCCGCAACGGCCCGGCAAGTCCGATCCGCTCGACTGTTTGTTATGGCAGGCAGCCCGACCCGATGAGCCTGCGTGGGATACCGCACTTGGGCATGGTCGACCAGGTTGGCATATCGAATGCGTCGCTATTGCGCTCGGAACCCTTGGTATGTCCTTCGACGTACAAGGTGGCGGCCGCGATCTGGCTTTTCCTCATCATGAAATGGGTGCCAGCGAGGCGCACGTCTTAATGGGCGACTGGCCCTACGCACGGTCGTACGTGCACGCGGGCCTTGTCGGACTCGACGGCGAGAAAATGTCGAAGTCGCGCGGAAACCTCGTGTTCGTCTCAGCCCTGCGCATGCTCGGGCACGACCCCATGGCTATTCGGTTGGCCCTGTTGAACCACCACTACCGCACTGACTGGGAGTGGACCGACGCCGACCTTCCGGCCGCCGAGGAGCGACTGGCGCGCTGGCGTGCCGCTCTGTCACCGCCTACGGGTCCACGACCCGACGACACCTTGCTACGCATGAGACAGTCGCTGTCGGACGACCTCAACGCACCGGGTGCTGTCGCTGCGGTCGATCGGTGGGTTGACGAGCAACTCAGCCGCGGGGGAGAAGACCCCTCAGGCCCGGGCATCATCACGCGCGCGTGCGATGCCCTGTTGGGTGTGGCGCTCTAGTCCGCCACACCCCCGCCCCTACTGCCTACTTCTTTTTCTCGTCGTGTCCGCCGAACTGCTTGCGCATCGCTGACTGCACCTTGTTTGCGAACAGGTCGTTGCCCTGTGAACCAAAGCGGGAGTAGAGCGATCCGGTGAGAACCGGCGCAGGAACACCTTCATCAATGGCCGCGATCGAGGTCCAGCGACCTTCACCGGAGTCAGAGACTCGACCGTTGAACTCCGACAGTTCCGGATCTTCGTGCAGCGCGATGGCCGTGAGGTCAAGCAACCACGATCCGATCACCGACCCACGCCGCCACACTTCAGCGACTGCGGGGAGGTCGAGGGTGTACTGGTAGAACTCCGGGTGCTCGAGGGGGGCAGTCTCGGCGTCCTGCGACGGCGGGCGCTTTCCGGCATCGGCGTTCTTGAGGATATTCAGACCCTCGGAGTAGGCCGCCATGATGGCGTACTCGATTCCGTTGTGCACCATCTTCACAAAGTGCCCGGCGCCGTTGGGACCGCAGTGCAACCAGCCCTTCTCGGCCGGCTGAATGGGTCCGGTGAGGCCTTCGGTACGAGCAGCGGAATCAAATCCGGGCGCGATGGTGTCGAACAAAGCGTTGCGCGCCTCCACTGCTTCGGTATCACCGCCCACCATCAGGCAGTACCCGCGGTCGAGGCCCCATACGCCTCCCGAGGTTCCGCAGTCGATGAAATGAACGCCCTTATCGCGCAATCCATTGGCGTGGCGGATGTCATCGCGGTAGTAGCTGTTGCCACCGTCGATTAGTGCATCGCCATCTTCGAGAAGTGCACCGAGGGCCTGCACCGTGGAGTCGGTGATGTGGCCGGCCGGCACCATGATCCAGGTGGTGCGGGGCTTCTCCAGTTTGGCGACAAAATCTTCCAGGCTCGTCGCCCCTGTGGCACCTTCGGCTACCAGCGCCTTCACAGCGTCGGGGTTCACGTCGTACACGACACAACGGTGACCATCGCGCATCAGACGTCGCACGAGATTGGCGCCCATCCGGCCTAGGCCGACCATGCCCAATTGCATAGGTGTCGAGGTAGTCACGCGTGTCTCCCATCGGTGGCTCGGCCCGGCAGAATCCGAAGCCGATAGCATCCTGAACACTAGACGAGAGGGGCTGACCGCCGCCATGCCGACCGCACACGAGTCCGACCACTTGGTGATTTTCGGGATTACCGGGGACCTGGGTTACAAAATGACCCTGCCCTCGCTATACCGACTTGAGGTACGAGGGCTGCTCAATGTCAACGTTCTCGGGGTGGCTTTCGAAGATTGGACCCTCGACCAACTCGTCGAGCGTGCCCGAAAAGCGGTCACCGAGTCGCTCGTTGCTTCCGGCGATGACTTTGATCAGGCCATCTTCGATCGGTTTGCTGCTCGCCTCACCTACGTCCACGGAGACTTCACTGACTCATCCCTCTACGGACAAGTGGCCGCGGCTCTCACCGCGGCGGGCAGCACCTCACCACTGTTCTACCTCGAGATTCCGCCTTCTCTGTTCGGTCCGGTGGTTGAAAGCCTCGGCGCTGCCAATCTCACCGCCGGAGCACGGGTTGCCGTTGAGAAGCCTTTCGGTACGAGCCTGGTCACCGCCCGCGAACTCAACGACCGGCTGCTGCAGGTCCTCACCGAAGACCAACTCTTCCGGGTCGACCATTTCTTGGGCAAGGAACCAGTGCAGGACATCATGTACCTGCGCTTCGCGAACGCACTGTTCGAACCGCTCTGGAATCGCCACTACATCGACTCCATTCAGATCACCATGGCCGAGTCATTCGGCGTAGAAGATCGCGGTTCCTTCTACGACAGCGTGGGCACCTTGCGCGATGTGGTGCAAAACCACCTGCTGCAGGTCTTAGCGCTCGTCATCATGGAACCCCCCGGCGCCGGAGATGATGCGGTGTCCGACGCCCGTCGTCTGCTCTTCGAATCGATGCGGCCGATCAACCCGGCTAAGACGGTACGGGGCCAATACTCGGGATACCGCGACATCAAGGGTGTCGCAGATGACAGCGACACCGAGACGTTCGTGGCGGTCAAACTCGAAGTCGACAACTGGCGCTGGGCCGGCGTTCCGATCTACGTACGCGCGGGCAAGCGCATGCCCGGAACTGCAACCGAGGTTGTCGCCCGCCTCAAAAAGGTGCCCCGCGTGCGCGCTGCCGGTCGCCTGGTTGACGTACCCGGTCACGATGAGATCGTCTTCAACATTGGGCATCACCCCGGTGTCGACATTGGCATGCGGGTCAAGAGGCCGGGTCTGAATGTCACTGAGCCCACATGGCTCTCGGTGCATTTCGACGACGTTCTTGGTGAGGAGCCGACCCCGTACGAACGTTTACTCAATGACGCTCTGCACGGTGTTCACGACCTCTTCCCACGCTGGGACACCGTCCAAGCGACATGGGAAGTCGTGCAGCCACTGCTCGACAACCCACCGCCGGTCATTGCGTACGCACAAGACACATGGGGTCCCGAGCAATCACACGAACTCATCCGAGGCCACGCACCCTGGAAGCTGCCTCGCGAACTTGAGGAGCAGTTGTGAGCACTCACCTCAACGACACGGCCGCGTGGCAGCAGTTATCGGCGCATGCGGTCACGATGAATGAAACACACGTGCGTGAACTTTTCACTGCTGACCCCAGTCGTGCGCTGCGCTACACAGCAGACGGCGCTGGGGTGCACCTTGACTACAGCAAGCATCGGGTTACCGACGAAACTCTGGCACTTCTCTTCGACCTCGCTCGCGAGCGAGGTGTCGAACAACGGTGGCAGCAGATGTTCCGTGGCGACCGCATCAACTCCACCGAGGATCGATCGGTGCTGCACACTGCGTTGCGACTGCCTCCGGGCGAGACGCTGGTGGTCGACGGCGTCGACGTTGCTGCAGAGGTTCACGCCACCCTCAACAAGATGTCAGCGTTCTCCGATCGCGTTCGCAGCGGTGAGTGGAAAGGCCACACCGGTAAGCCCATCAAGAATGTGGTCAACATCGGTATCGGTGGTTCCGATCTCGGACCAGTCATGGCCTATGAAGCACTGCGCTTCTACTCGCGACGCGACATGGTGTTTCGATTTGTTTCCAACGTGGATGGCACCGATATCGCTGAAGCAACGCGCGACCTCGACGCGGCTGAAACTCTCTTCATCGTCTCGTCCAAGACATTCACCACCTTGGAGACGATGACCAACGCCCACAGTGCTCGCGAATGGCTCGTTACTGGCTTAGGCGCCGATGCAGATGTGTCAAAACACTTCGTTGCGGTCAGCACCAACGCGGTTGAAGTGTCGAAGTTCGGCATCGACGCTGACAACGCCATGTTCGGCTTCTGGGACTGGGTCGGCGGCCGTTACTCCATGGACTCGGCGATCGGCCTGTCGACCATGCTCGCCACCGGCCCCGATGCCTTCCGCTCGATGCTCGATGGATTCCACGCCATGGACGAGCACGTGCGCACTGCACCGCTTGAGAAGAACCTCGCCGCCATCATGGGACTTGTCGGTCTCTGGTACCGCGACTTCTTTGATTGCCAGACCGTTGCGGTGTTGCCCTACGAGCAATACCTCAAGCGCTTTCCTGCCTATTTGCAGCAACTCACCATGGAGAGCAACGGCAAGCACGTCGGTCTCGACGGATCACATGTCGACTACTCCACGGGGGCCATCTACTGGGGAGAACCCGGAACGAACGGACAACACTCGTTCTACCAACTCATCCACCAGGGCACGACGATCGTGCCTGCCGACTTCATCGTCTTCGCTCGAACCCTCAATCCACTCGGGCCGCACCACGACATCCTCGTGGCCAACGTGTTGGCTCAAGCATCGGTGATGGCCTTTGGCCGCACCGACGACGAGGTGCGCGCCGACGGAACCGCTGATGGCGTAGTTGCGCACAAGGTGATGGAAGGTAACCGCCCGTCAAGTTTGCTCATGCTCGACGAACTCACCCCGTACGCGCTCGGAACTTTGGTGGCGCTCTACGAGCACATCGTGTTCGTTCAGGGCACGGTGTGGGGAATCAACTCATTCGACCAGTGGGGTGTCGAACTCGGCAAGGTGATGGCACAACGAATCATCCCGACTCTGACCGGTGCTGCTATTCCTGACGACATCGACGGCTCGACGGCTGAATTGATCAAGCGCTATCGCGATCGCCGCTAACTAGTTCAGCCGTCGGTGCTGCGTCGCCGAAGGTAACGTTCGAACTCCCGGGCAATGGCTTCACCACTTGCTTCGGGAAGTTCGGCGGCGTCTTGCGTTTCCTCGAGGTGACGCACGTATTCGGCGACCTCAACGTCGTCCTCGGCCAACTCGTCAACGCCCACTTGCCATGCGGCCGCCTCGTCTGCGAGATCGCCGAGAGGCACGGGCACGTCGAGCACGTCTTCAAGTCGAGTGAGCAGCGCCAGAGTGGCTTTCGGACATGGCGGCTGAGCCACGTAGTGGGGGATTGCCGCCCACAGCGAGACCGCAGGAATGCCGGCTTCCTGGCACGCCGACTGCAGGACTCCCACGATGCCTGTGGGGCCTTCGTAACTCGATTGTTCAAAGCCCATGCTCTCGACGAGTCGATCATCGTTGGTGACCCCGGAGACGGGAACCGGCCTCGTGTGAGGCGTGTCAGCAAGCAACGCTCCGAGGCTGACCACCATCTCGACACCGAGAGCCCGGGCATAGGTAAGAATCTCAGCGCAGAATCCACGCCAGCGCATGTTGGGCTCAATTCCACGAACCAACACCACATCACGTTGGGCCAACGGAATCCGTGCGATCGTCAGACGAGTCGTGGGCCAACTAATGCTGCGGATTCCGTGCTCGTTGAGACTGACAATGGGTCGATTGACTTGGTAGTCGTAGTACGGCTCGGGATCAAGTTCGGCCCACGGAGTCGCAGACCACACGGCCTCCAAGTGCTCGATCGCTTCAGTGGCTGAGTCGCCAGCGTCGTTCCAGCCTTCAAAGGCAACGACCATGACGGGAGCTACGAGTTCAGGGATGGTTTGAAATGACTCGGTCATGCATCTCCCCTCCCGTCGGGGCGCTCTGCGGCACCCACTTCATCGACACACGATTCGATCACACCAGCGACTAATGCCGGCCACTGTAAGGGTACGTCGTGGACGGCTCCTGCCCATCGGAGGACCCGGGGCATCGCTAACAGCCCCGCGGCGCGTAGCAGTGCGGCATCCGGTTCGACAGTGCCCACAGGTTCACAACGCACCAACCACGCGGGACAGGCGATCGTCTCAAGTGCGACGACAGGGTCGTAGTCGAGAGCGCCGTCGAGCACCTGCATGTGTCGATCAAAACCCAAACGAGTGCGGGCCAGTCCTTCGTCGTCTACTTCGAATGTGGGGAGCAAGGCGTCGCGCATTTCGTCACTCCACCACGGCTCGAGTGGTCCCGTGGAGATACTTCCCATCAGATCGTCGAGCGGAATACCCAGGCGTGGGGGAGTGAGTCGCGTGCGCACTGCTTCCCGCTCTCCAAGATCGGCGAGCCGGGTAAAACCTCCATCGAGGGCCACGATGCCGACAACGCGATCAGGCTGCTGGGCAGCAAGTTCGACCGTGATCCAACCGCCCCATGAATGGCCGACCACCACACAGCGATCGATAGAGAGTTGGTCAAGTAGCCGTGCGACATCGGCCGTGCAGGTGGCAACGTCGTAGGGACCATGGTCGGGCTTATCAGCGTCACCGTGGCCACGCTGATCGACAACAAGCACTGGCGGATGGTCTGGACGCGAAGTGAGCCGTCGAATCACCGGTCCCCAGAACTTGCGCTGCTGCGTGAGCCCGTGCAGCAGCACCACAGTCGGCAATTCGGCGTCGCCCGCGACAGAGTCGGCGACCAGCGAGACATCGGCCGTCGACCGAACGATCCGCACTGGGTCCATGGGTACGTTCACGCGTTGAGGCTACCGGCTGGTGTCGAGGCAACGCACTGGCCTTCATTCGGTAGGGTGTGGGCAATGGTTCGCACCGATTCTGTGTCAGCTCTGCGCAGGGCTCTCGATGAGCGCGTGGTGATCGCCGATGGCGGTATGGGCACCATGCTGCAGGCGGCCGACCTGACCCTCGATGACTTCATCGGCCTTGAGGGTTGCAACGAGATTCTCAACGTCACTCGACCCGACGTGATTGAAGCAATTCACCGGGCCTACCTCGACGTTGGTGTCGACGCCATTGAAACCAATACGTTTGGCGCGAACCTAGCAAACCTCGCCGAATACGACATCGAAGACCGAATCTACGAACTCGCTCACGCAGGCGCCGTTGTTGCGCGCGTGGCCGCCGATAGCTACTCGACGGTTGAGCGCCCCCGCTGGGTGATTGGCTCAGTTGGCCCCGGCACCAAACTCCCGACTCTGGGTCACACCACGTTCGCCACACTGCGAGATGCGTACCAAGAACAGGTGCGGGGTCTGGTTGATGGTGGAGTCGATTCAGTTCTCGTTGAAACGGCTCAAGACCTGCTCCAGGCCAAGGCCGCAATCATCGGCGCACGTCGGGCCATCACCGCGGCGGGTGCCAATATTCCGGTGTGGGTTCAGGTCACCGTTGAGACAAACGGCACCATGCTCTTGGGTTCGGAAATTGGTGCGGCGCTCACTGCCCTCGAGCCGCTCGGCATCGAGGTCATCGGCCTGAACTGTGCCACCGGTCCGGCCGAAATGAGCGAGCACCTGCGGCATCTGGCCCGCCACTCACGTATCCATCTGTCGTGCATGCCAAACGCGGGCCTGCCGGTACTGGGCGCTCACGGCGCACATTACCCGCTCACCCCCGATGAACTAGCCGACGCACACGACACGTTCACCCGCGAGTACGGGCTCTCGCTCGTGGGCGGCTGCTGCGGAACGACTCCTGAGCACATGCGCGCCGTTGTTGAGCGCATTGGTTCGCGCCCGGTCACACCTCGTCGTCCACGGCCTGAGCCGGGTGCGGCCTCGCTCTACCAATCGGTACCCTTCCGACAAGACACGTCGTACCTGTCAGTGGGCGAGCGCACCAACGCGAACGGATCGAAAGCGTTCCGTGACGCGATGCTTGCTGAAGATTGGGAAGCCTGCCTCGACATCGCACGCGATCAGATTCGCGACGGAACGCACATGCTCGACGTGTGCGTCGACTATGTCGGACGCGACGGCACCGCCGACATGGATCATCTGGCATTCCTGTTAGCCACCACGTCAACGTTGCCGCTGATGCTTGATTCCACTGAGCCCGAGGTCGTGCGCGCTGGCCTTGAACGCCTCGGCGGGCGCGCCATCGTCAACTCGGTCAACTACGAAGATGGCGACGGCCCCACATCGCGATTCGCTCGCATCATGCCACTCGTTTCCGAACATGGCGCCGCAGTCGTGGCTCTCACAATCGACGAAGAAGGTCAGGCCCGCACTGCTGACTGGAAAGTTCAGGTCGCCGACCGTCTCATTGCCAACCTCACCAGCACCTGGGGCATGCAAGTCGATGACATCCTCGTCGACTTGCTCACCTTCCCGATCGCCACGGGACAGGAAGAGACGCGGCGCGACGGAATCGAGACGATTGAGGCTATTCGCGAGGTGAAGCGTCGCCACCCGGCCGTTCAGACGATTCTGGGATTGTCGAATATTTCCTTTGGTCTTAATCCGGCCGCGCGCCAGGTACTGAACTCAGTCTTTCTGCACGAATGCATTCAGGCAGGCCTGGATTCTGCGATCGTTCATGCGTCGAAAATTCTGCCGATGGCGCGCATCCCCGATGACCAGCGGCACGCCGCCCTCGAA
>Ga0194055_10004112_pt1 | contig 11008 bp, 7 predicted proteins | sample SepL449m_MetaG_FD_155482 | JGI IMG/M metagenome (GOLD analysis project Ga0194055, IMG submission 155482) | Anoxic zone freshwater microbial communities from boreal shield lake in IISD Experimental Lakes Area, Ontario, Canada - Sep2016-L442-9m | ecosystem: Environmental > Aquatic > Freshwater >... | reverse complement strand
CTCCATTCAAACCCGGCGCATTCGTCGCCGTTCGTTGCGAGGGAGGGGGATGGCTGGTCACGGATATCCAGGACGACCTTGCGGCGCGGTGCTAAGTCAAGATCAGTCGCAGAAGCCGTTCGCGTTGGCAAATGATCGAAGGTCATCCGAACAGGCTTTGTTAGTATTAGGCAAATTTGAACCTTCGAAATCGCAGGCGTATTGATGACCCAGCCGTTAATCGTCGATCCCGACGAACTCAACGCTGCCAGCACCATCCTGGGGAAGGCGGCAGGCGCCATCCCCGTGACTCCGCCGAAACTCTCGGTTCCCGGCGCGGACCCCCTGTCGACGGCGATCGCTTTGGGCGCGTTGAAGGTCGAGGAGCCGATGGTGGCTCTGCCGGGTATCAAAGGCAACGCTGCTGCAGTCGCACAGAACATAGGTACGGCTGCCCAAAAGTATGCCTCGACCGATGAGTCGTTGGCGGCCAAGCTTGAACGGCACCGATTCCCGACCGACGAGCAGGCGCAATCGGACCATAAGCGGAATTTTTCTGGGGACAAGCCAGGCACTTCGCCCGACGCGGCCACGTCGCACGCTCAAAAGACGGTGCCCGGCCCGTATCAGGACGATCCGCCCTACCCCAACGGGGCGCAGGCCACCATGATCCCCGACGCCAAACCCATTCCCCTGCAGGACGACCCGCCCGGCTTCGCCGCCATCCCCGCCGGACCGCAACGCGAGCAGAATTGGCGCGATTATCTGAACGGCTTGGGGCCCGACGGCACCCGGCGTGTTCTGCCCGGCACCGCACCCGCAGCCCTGCCCAACCCCGAAGCCGTGCAGGACCCCGGCTTACGTGCCCTTGGCGCCGCCGGGCGCCAGCAGGGGGTTTCCTATGCCTGGGGCGGTAACCAGAGTGCCGCCGGACCTACCCGCGGCACCCTCGCCGGCGACCCCCCGGGCGGTGGCGCCCACATCTACGCCGATGACCAGCGCACCGGTTTCGACTGCGGCGGTCTGGTCCGCTTCTCGGTGGCCGAAGCCACCGGCAATGACCCTTTCCAGGGCCGGCGCGACGGCAGTTTTCCTGGGACCGATCGGCTGGACGCGAGCGCCCACCTTGCCCCGGTCACAGGCGGGTTGTTTGGCGCAGCCGTGACCGAATACGCCCAACCCGGTGACGTCCTGATCTTCGGTGACTCCGGACACCAGGCCTTCAGCGGATCCGACACCCACCACACCGGCCTCTATGTGGGCAATGGCGTCATCATCAACGCCCCTTCATCCGGTTCACCGGTCCGCATCGACCCACTCATCGGCTGGGCCGACGAGCCCACCGACATCCTGAGGATCCAATGACACCGAATCCTCTGTTTCACAGCCTCGCCGTCGTCGCGGCCGCCGCGCTGACCGCCTGCCAAAGCCCCACGGCGGGCGCCCCGACACCCTCCTCGGCCGCGGTGCGGCCGGTCTCCACCACGTTGTCCGCCGTTCCGGCCACCGACGACACCGCCGCGATCATCGACCGCTTCACCACCGCCATCTGGCCGGCAGTGGTCGACTACCACTTCCACCCAGCCCAAAACGGGCCCGCGCAGCTGCGGTGGCTGACCGTCATCGAGCCTGGACTCGACCAGAACGCTTGGGGGGCGCTGCGGCAAGGCACCCAAGACCTCGGCGAGCTTGTCCCCGATGACGATCCAACCCGCAACTCCGCAGGCATTGAGGGAATCCAGCTCGCCTCCACCAGCGTGAGCGCCGCCACCGACGCCGACACCGAGGCCACCGTGACGGCCTGCTACACCTTCACCGCGCTGTCCTACACCATGCAATCCGGCTTCGAACCCGAGCGCACCCCGGCCGCCGCCGCCGCCGAGTTCACAGTCACTTACAGCGACAGCTGGCGGTTGACCGCCATCACGAACCAGCACGCCGTTCCTGGCTGCTGAGTTCCGCTGTCAGCCCAAAGCGTCTCGGTCGGAGAAAAACTGCCTCGGGCGCTATCGCACCTGATCGGCGATACCCCGAACCAGATCCAGCACCTGCTGGGTAGCGCTGTCGCTCCGACAGACGATGGAGTCGATAACGACGTTGCTTTTCAGATCAAGGCCTCGGTCACATGCGACGCCCGACGGCCCGACTGCCTGGCTGATGAGGTAAATGTTGTCGTCTGCGGTGACAACCTCGCCGAATTTGACCTCAGCGCTTGGGTCGGCCGGATCCACCTTTCGGAACACGCTGCGGTTTGCGCAACCCCGCCAGTCCTCAACCTGCTTTTCCAAGGCGGCTTTGGCGGCATCGGCCGACGGGTATGCGATCACTGCTTGCTGTGCTGATGCGCTCCCGCGTTGCGGATCTGGATTGACCTCTTTGAAGACGCTGCCTCGCAAAGCGGTGTAACCGCTTCCGGCGTAACTTGATTGCGCGATCGGCCCGTACGCTGCCGCGCATTCAGTACTGGTAATCCGTTGGGAGTAGTCGGTGGGTTGTTCTGTCGCGGCGGCAAACCGCATGGGCGTTCCCATGATCGAGCTGAGCTTTTCCTCGGAGAGTAGAAGCTGTGGCACAGCTTGCGGGTCCACAAGCGATTCGGTTGGTCCCGAGCGGTCGCCTTCGTTGTCGCCTGACCCGCGCGTCAGCGTCACGGCCCCGACAACAGCGGCGACTAAAACAGCCGCGGCCGCACCGATCAGGATGGGTTTGCGGCTTAATGCCGACGCTTGAGCTGCGATCTCAGTCATCGGTCGCTGGCTTTCTCGCGGCGTCACCGAAATCGGTTCCACCACAGGCGGCCTCGACGTCAATGCACGGGCGGCGGCCTGAGTCAGCTCACGCCCGCTCTGGTAGCGGCGGGCCGGGTCCTTAGCCATCGCAGTGGCGACGACGTCGTCGATGGCCGGGGGTAGTCCCGGCACCAGGTCGGTAACCCGTGGCGGGGGTTGTTGAAGGTGGGCTTCGATGACACTCGCCGCGTTCCCGCCGGGAAACGGGGTTTGACCGGTCAACAGCCGAAATAGACTGCACCCCAGGGAGTAGAGGTCGGCACGACCGTCGGAGGGTCGCCCCGCTAGAACCTCTGGTGCCGCATAGGCCACCGTTGCAAAAACCTGACCTGCGATCGATATATCGTTCTGTCCCCGGTATCGCGCAACTCCGAAGTCGGCTAGGAGCACGCGCTCATCGGGTCCGGGATCGCCCGAAAGTAGAAAGTTGGCCGGCTTGACGTCGCGATGGACGACGTGGCGCCGGTGCGCGTAGTCCAGCGCCTTAGAAATCTCGTCGATGATGTGTAGCGCCCTTGCCGGGGGCATCGGGCCATCCCGCAGGGCGGAGTCTGCGTCGGCGCCGGGCACGTACTCCATCGCGATCCACAGATGACCGTCGTCATGTCCCCGGCGGTAGACCGTCACGATGTTGGGGTGGTTCAGTTGCGATACAACGTCCGCTTCCCGCATGAAACGCGCCTCAAAGGCCGCGTCGTCTGACAACTCCTTGTTGAGGACCTTCAGCGACTCGTAGCGGGGCAGATCCGGGCTGCGTGCCAAGAACACCGTCCCCATTTGACCTTGGCCGAGCACGCGTTCGATGCGGTACCCCGCAATCGACGAGTCGCTGTTCAGCACCCGTTGAATATAGCCGCCCTGCTAGGAGTGAAGGTGGCTCACTCTGCCAGTGACCGACCGACGAATTCGACGCTTGATCTGGCCCTTTCTCCCTTAGGGTGGGCATTCGCCAGAGGGGCCGAACCGTGACTGATAGGGAAGCCGAAAACAGCGATTCGAGCCATGTCGTCGCTGTTAGGATGCCTCCCATAGCCGAGGGGTGGGCAGGCCGGACCGACTGCGTCGACTTAGCGGAACGGTCCTTCGCGGGAAGGTGAGCGCCATGTCGTCATTCATTCCCCGGACTGATGTCGAGGCTCTGATCGACGACGTCGCGGCCGTGGAACTCACTGTCGACGGTCTTCTGGTGCTCGCTGACCGACTCGGGCTGGCCGACTTCCCCCCAGTTCTTGGCATTCGGCTGAACATTCCGTACCCGGAACTGTGTCAGAAGGTTTGGGCGCAAGTTGCGCGTGATCTCACGGCCCAGGGAGTGCTGAATGTCTATGGCGATCCGCATCCCGCAGTCGCTGACATGCTCCAGACGCTGAGTCGGTCAGACCGGACGCTTGAGGGCAGGTGGTGGCGGCGCAGCGTGGGTGGCGAGATGATCCGGTTCGCGATCTGCAGACGCGGCGACCGCCATCTAATCGCGGTGCGTCACGGTGATCTGGTTGTGCTCCAACGTGTCGCCGCGCAGGTGGGGTTGGCCGGCATGGTGACCTCTGTCCTCGGCGCAGGCCAACCGGCCGATGTCGAGCCGCTCACCGCACTGGCCTCTGAATTGGCCCAGTGCCGCACCGCGGACCAACTCAGCCAGTTCGACGTCCGTTTTGCTTCCGCACGGACGTACGCGGCTCTGATTAGTCAGCCGGCGGGGTGGTCGGAGATCGTCGCGACAGAGCGGCATCCCGGCGGCACGGTCACGCGCACTGATGCGGCGGCAGGGGTGCTCGATGGAACTCAGGGTCGAATCGTCTCGATTCCGCGAAGGGTCAACGGCGAACTCTATGGCAGCTTTCTGGCTGGAAGCGACGACAACCTGCAGCGTGCACTCAATGGGCTGATGGATTTTCTGCCTTGCGGGAGTTGGTCCGAACACCCCGACACCACCGGCGGATTGTGACGAGGAACGGACGAGAGGAACCGAACGTGAACTACCTGCCCCATGGCTGACCACATCGCCGATGTTTTCGCCAGCGCCGTCAGCACGCTGGCGACCGCGCCGACGCGTGCCCGGGAAATTTTCAGCGAGATCACCGCGTATGACGAGTCCGCCTGCGATGCATGGATCGGATTAATCAGGTGCGGCGACCTGGACCGGACAACTCTTTTCCGCGCGTGGTACTCGCGACGGAACTTCGGGCGGTTGGCGGGGGCCGCTGAGGTTCCCGTCAATGCGCTCGAGGCCCGGGTTTCCATCGGAGGCGAGTTCGGCGACATCACCTACCCGGTCACTTCGCCATTCGCCCTGACGATGGGCTTCGCTGTTTCGGAGGCAAGCGCCGGCAACTTCGCGGACGCGATGGAGGCGATCGATGACGCCTCCACCGGAGCGCCTGCGTATCTGGTTTCGTGGGTGAAGGCGGTCATTTATGGCGCTGCCCAGCGTTGGACGGATGTCATCGCCGAGATCAAGGATGCCGAGTCCTGGCCCGACCCCTTTCTCGCTTCCGCGGGGAAGGTTGCCCATGGAGTTGCAGCTGCCAATCTCGGTCTGTTCAACGAGGCTGAACGCCGCCTCACGGAAGCCAACTCCTCGCCCGCGGGCAAAGCCTGCTCCGCCGCGATCGCCTGGTACCTGGCGCTGACGCGTCGAGCGCTGGGCAATGAGGCTGGCGCGGTCGCGCTTTTGGAGTGGTTGCAGGCCAGCTACGCGAGTCCGAAAGCCGCTGAGGCGCTGAAGAACCCAGGCTATCGATTGATTACCACAACAGCGGAAAGTATCGAGTCGCGAGCTGACTCCTGGGATCCGGGCAGCGTGGTTGCCGACGATGTCGGCCGGGAGGCCCTTCTCGCGGAAGCACAGGCCGAACTGGATCGCCAGATCGGTCTGCACCGCGTCAAGGAACAGGTGGATCGCTACCGTGCGGCCACGCAGATGGCGAAAGTCCGTGGCGCACGCGGAATGAAAGTAGGTCAGTCCAGCCGCCACATGATCTTCACGGGTCCGCCGGGTACGGGTAAAACCACCATCGCCCGCATTGTTGCCAACATTCTTGCGGGTTTGGGGGTCATCGCCGAACCGAAACTTGTCGAGACATCGCGCAAGGACTTCGTCGCCGAGTACGAGGGTCAATCAGCGGTAAAAACAACAAAGACCATCGACCGGGCACTGGGCGGGGTGCTGTTCATCGACGAGGCCTACACCCTTGTCCAGGAGCGGGACGGGCGTGCCGACCCGTTCGGCACTGAGGCGCTGGACACGCTTCTTGCCCGGATGGAGAACGACCGCGACCAGCTGGTGGTGATCATCGCCGGCTACAGCAATGACATCGACAGGCTTCTGGAAGCCAACGATGGTCTTCGCTCCCGCTTCGCAAACCGTATCGAGTTCGAGTCCTACTCGCCGGAGGAGATCGCACAGATCGCCGGGGTTATCGCCGCCAAGAATGACTCGCGGCTCGACAACGATGCCGTCCAACAAGCGGTGAAAGCAGCAACAATGCTGAGCGGTCAACGTCTCAGCAACAAGCCGGCACTGGATATCGCTGGAAACGGCCGCTACGCAAGACAATTGGTCGAAGCTGCCGAGGAGTGCCGGGACCTCAGACTGAGCCGTTCACCCAACTTGGAAAAACTTGCCACCGAGGAACTGTCCGTTGTGACCGGTGACGACATGGCCGCAGCGGTCGCCGCCGTCCATGCCCGACTCGGAGTGGGGGGGTAATCGTGGCGGGGACTCGGCTCACCACCAAAGTGCAGGTCAGCGGGTGGCGATTTCTCCTGCGCAGGGTTGAGCACGCGATCGTCCGGCGTGACACCCGAATGTTCGATGATCCACTGAGGTTTTACAGCAGATCGGTCGCCGCTGGAGTGATCATCGCCAGTCTGGTTGGCGTGGGCGCCGTACTGTCGGCGTACTTCAAGCCTCTTGGCAAGCGCGGCAATGACAGCCTGGTTGTCGACCGTTCCACAAATCAGCTCTACGTCATGCTTCCCGAGTCAGCGCAGCTCCGGCCGGTCTACAACCTGACCTCGGCTCGGCTCGTGCTGGGCAGCGCGGGCAATCCGGTCCCGGTCAAATCCGAAGAGTTGAACAAAATTCCCAAGGGCCAGACTGTCGGCATCCCGGGCGCCCCCTACGCCACACCGATTTCCAACGACCCGGCCTCAACGTGGTCGCTGTGCGACACCGTGATGAACGCGGAGTCGGTGGCTCCCACTGTGGAGACTGCCGCCATCGTGTTGCCGTTGAACACCGACAGTGCCGTCGGTCCGATGGCCGAGGGGCAGGGGATCATCGTGTCATTCGAGGGTCGCGACTGGCTCGTCACCAAAGACGGTCGCCACGCGATCGACCTTGCCAACCGCGCGGTTTCGGCCGCAGTCGGAGTGCCGGTCATGATGAAAAGTTCGCCGGTCTCGCAGGGATTGTTCAACGCGATCAAGGATGCCGGTCCCTGGACATTGCCGCCGATTGACAAAGCCGGCGAACCGAACTCAGGCGGGCTACCGCCGAATCTTTTGATCGGATCGGTGTTTCAGGTGTTCGCCGACAAAGGTCCACAGGACTACGTCGTCCTGCCGGACGGTGTCGCGAAGGTCAACCCAATCACCGCTTCGGCGCTACGCGCCACTGACTCCCACGGTCTTGTGGCTCCACCGATGATTGAGACAAGCGTGGTGGCCCGTGTACCCGAACGGATTTACCAGTCCCCGCTTCCTGAGGTCCCACTCAGTATCGTCAACCGACCCGATTCGCCGGTCCTGTGCTGGACATGGGTTCGAGGGGCCGGCGAACAGTCCGCACAGACAGCGATACTCGCCGGACGGCACCTGCCGCTGGCGCCCGACCGGTTGAACACCGGGATCAAGCAGATCACCGGTGGACTGACGGTGTTCATCCAGGCTGGTCAATATGTCCGCTTGGAAGCACCCGATCCCAGGTACGGCGAGGGCCTGTACTACGTCGACCCGCAAGGGGTGAGGTACGGCATCACTGACGAGGAAACCGCAAAGGTACTCGACCTGTTTGACCCCAAAAATGCTCCTTGGCAGGTGGTTACCCTCCTTGTGGACGGTCCGGTGCTTTCCAAGCAGGCGGCGCTGGTAGAACATGACACCCTGCCCTCGGACCCGTAGCCGCGACCCATCGAGACTGGAGGCGGTCGGTGACGACGCGAAAGTTCACCCCGACGATAAGGCGCGGACCGCGGCTGACGCCCGGCGAGATTACGGTGGCACCCCCAGACGATCTCGGGATCGAAGTACCGCCCTCGGGTCTGCAAAAGGCCCTGCCCTATGTGATGGGCGGCGGGATGCTCGGGATGATCGGGATCATGATCTTCACCGGCGTCCGCCAACTCTCGCCATACATGTTGATGATGCCGCTGATGATGATCATGGGCACCTTCGGCTTCATGGCCGGCGGCGGTCCAGGCGGTAAGAAGATCCCTGAAATCGACGAGGACCGCAAGGAATACCTTCGCTATCTCGGCAACATTCGCGAGCGCGTCGCAGAGTCGGCAACAGCCCAGGTCACCTTCTTTGCCTACCATGCACCACATCCGGATGACCTGCTTTCGCTCGTCGGTACCACGCGCCAGTGGTCCCGTCCGCCCAACTCCGAATTCTTCGCGGCGACCCGTGTCGGTGTCGGCGCCGAGCCCGCGGTGGACAGGCTGCTCAAGCCGGCCATCGGCGGGGAACTATCAGGGCCGGAGGCTGCTCAGCAAGCTCACCTCGAGCCTGTCAGTCACATGTGGGTGACGAAGTTTCTGCGTACGCACAGTCTTGTTCAGGACTGCCCGAAAATCGTTCAGCTGAAGACGTTTCCGACCATAGCCATCGGCGGAGAGCCGGCTTTGGCGGCCGATCTGATGCGGGCGGTCATCTGTCATCTCGCCGTCTTCCATCCGCCCGACATTCTGCAGATAAGGGTGCTTACCGAAGATCCGGAGAACCCCGATTGGGAGTTTTTGAAGTGGCTGCCGCAAACCCAAAGTGATTCGGAGAGCGACGCTGCAGGGTCGACCCGCATGGTTTTCACTCGAACAGAGGGCTTCTCAGATCTGGCGGCTCGCGGCCCGCACACTCCCGACTTCACACCTGGTGGTCCTTGGGTGATCGTTGTGGATCTCACCGGCGAGGGGGCTGATTTTCCGGTGGACGGTCGGGCGGGGGTGACGGTCCTAACCCTCGGAAACCATCGAGGTTCGGCTTATCGGATCAAGGTTCATCCGGATGGGAGCGCCGAGGATCGGCTGACCAATCAGGCTTATCGCAAGCTGGCATCGAGCTGTGACCGGCTCTCCCCGGATGAAGCCGGCCGGATCGCTCGCAAGCTGGCCGGATGGTCCATCACTGGCGCGATCATCGACAAGGGAACCCGGGTACAGAAAAAGGTCGCGACCGAGTGGCATCAGCTCGTGGGGGCTGAGTCGGTGGAGCAAGTGACTCCGACGAGGTGGCGGATGTTCGTCGACACCGATCGGCAACGGCTGCGCATCCCATTCGGTCACGAGCTGAAGACTGGCGAGACGATGCACCTGGACATCAAGGAAGGTGCTGAGTTCGGTGCAGGCCCACATGGAATGCTGATCGGCACAACAGGTTCGGGCAAGTCGGAGTTTCTTCGTACGCTGATCCTCTCGCTGGCGGCCACCCACCACCCCGACCAGGTGAACCTTATGCTCACCGACTTCAAGGGCGGCTCGACCTTTCTAGGTATGGAGAAACTTCCGCATACCGCCGCGGTCGTGACCAACATGGAGGAGGAGGCCGAACTCGTCAGTCGCATGGGCGAGGTGCTCATGGGTGAACTGGACCGACGGCAGGCGATCTTGCGGCAGGCCGGCATGCAGGTGGGCGCTGCCGGTGCGCTTTCGGGGGTGGCCGAGTACGAAAAACACCGCGAGCGCGGCGCCAACCTGCCACCGCTGCCAACGCTGTTTGTCGTCGTCGACGAATTCGCCGAACTACTCCAGAACCACCCCGATTTCATCGGCCTGTTCGACCGGATCTGCCGGGTGGGCCGCTCGCTTCGGGTCCACCTCCTGCTGGCCACTCAGTCGCTCAACACCGGCGGCGCCCGCATCGACAAACTGGAACCCAACCTCACCTATCGAATTGCGTTGCGCACCACGAGTTCGGCTGAGTCCAAGGCGGTCATCGGCACGCCGGAGGCGCAGTACATCACCAACTCCGAAAGCGGTGTTGGATTCCTTCGGGTCGGCATGGAGGATCCCGTTAAATTCCAAACCGCCTACACGGGAAACAATTACGTACCAGCTTGGCTCACACAGACAGCTGCGCCTGCCACCCGCCCGGCCAGCGGTCCGGAACGTTTCCGGGTTCGCAAGTTCACCACGTCCCCCTTATCCGAGGCCCCCGGAGTGCGACGGTGAGCGCCGGAGCGGAACCGCGGGTTCTACGCGAAGTGGTACTGGATCAGTTGACCACCGGCGAGGTGCGCGCTTATCGAATGTGGTTGCCACCCTTGACCGATCCGACTCCTGTCGATGAGCTTGTCGGCCGAGGTCAGCGGCAGCGACTCAGATTCAACCTGGGCATCATGGACGAGCCCCGCCGACACCGCCAGGATGTGTGGGGCATCGACGTCTCCGGTGGCGGGGGCAACATCGCGATCGGCGGTGCCCCGCAAAGCGGGAAGTCGGTATTTCTGCAGACCATGCTGCTCTCAGCGTCGGCGACCCACAGCCCTCGCGACGTCCAGTTCTACTGCATAGACTTCGGCGGCGGCGGTCTTATCTACCTCGAGGACCTGCCGCACGTCGGCGGCGTCGCTGCCCGCACTGACCCCGACAAGGTCAACCGAACCGTGGCGGAGGTGAAATCGGTTCTGCGGCAGCGGGAACAAGCGTTCAAGGATTTTCGGGTCGGCTCGATGGCCGACTATCGGCAGATGCGTCAGGACCCGGGCCATCCCGCTTCGCAGGATCCGTTCGGAGACGTCTTCCTGGTGATCGACGGTTGGCCAGCCTTCGTCGGAGAATTTCCCGATCTCGAGCCAGTGGTTCAGGACATCGCCAGCCAGGGCCTGGCATTCGGGGTTCACACTGTGGTTGCGACGCCGCGTTGGACCGAACTGAAGGCCAAAGTGCGCGACTACCTGCAGACGAAAGTCGAGTTCCGGCTAGGCGACGTCAACGAGACCCAAGTCGATCGGATGACTCGGGAAATCCCGTTCAACCGGCCCGGTCGCGCGATCTCCGCAGAGAAGCATAACCTGATGATCG